>Ga0302156_10001542_pt1 | contig 20173 bp, 12 predicted proteins | sample I_Bog_N3_2_FD_193503 | JGI IMG/M metagenome (GOLD analysis project Ga0302156, IMG submission 193503) | Peat permafrost microbial communities from Stordalen Mire near Abisko, Sweden - I_Bog_N3_2 | ecosystem: Environmental > Terrestrial > Soil > Wetlands > Peat | place: Sweden: Abisko, Stordalen... | reverse complement strand
TCACTTGGCGGTCGGATGTAGTAATCCTGCTGCTTCTGTCGGCCACCCAGGGACTTTCGTTTCTGGCCTTTCGCCTAATGAGACTGCGTGGCCGCAAACGCGTCTCCTGATGTCCCCGACGTCCCCGAACATTTAGAATAATCACTGCTCCAATTTGTCCTGCGCCGGCGCGCCCGGCGGGAAAGCACGCAATCATCTCCATGCATCGCTGGTCAAAGCTTTTCATTCCCACTCTTCGCGAGGCCCCGGCAGACGCCGAAGTGGCCAGCCACAAGTTCCTGCTCCGCGCCGGCTACATACGCCAGCTTGGCGCGGGCATTTACAACTACCTCCCGCTCGCGGCACGCGCGCTCAACAAGATCATCGCCATTGTGCGCGAGGAGATGGACCAGATCGGCCAGGAGTTTTTCCTGCCCGCCATTCTGCCCCGCGAGCCATGGGAACAGAGCGGCCGCTGGACCGGCATGGGCGACAACATGTTTCGCCTCAAAGACCGCAAGGGCGCAGACCTGTGCCTGGGCATGACCCACGAAGAGATCATGACCACCATTGCCCGCGGCGAATTGCGCAGCTACAAGCAGTTGCCGCAGATCTGGTATCAGATCCAGACCAAGTTCCGCGACGAACCGCGCCCCAAGGCCGGCCTGCTGCGCGTGCGCCAGTTCATCATGAAAGACAGCTATTCGTTCGACATCGACAAGGCGGGACTTGACCGCAGCTTCGATCTGCACGATGCGGTCTACCGCAAGATATTCACCCGCTGCGGCCTCAAGTTCGTCGCCGTAGAAGCCGACTCCGGCGCAATGGGCGGCTCGCAGTCGCAGGAGTTTATGGTCTACACCGACGCAGGCGAGGACCTCATCGCAAGCTGCCCCGTATGCGGCTATGCGGCGAATCTGGAGAAAGCCACTTCGCGCCTCGATCCCGTCGCCGAAATGGAGCCCACGGGCGACGGAACGCCGGAACTGGTGTCGACCCCCGGCTGCGCTGCCATCTCCGATGTGGCCGAGTTCTTCAAAATCTCTCCAGCCTCCGACATCAAGTGCGTAGCCTATATGGCGCTCAAGCGCGGCAAAGCGGACAAGACCGGTGTTACGCCTGACAAATGGCACGGCGTCGCCACCTTCCTGCGCGGCGACCACCAGGTCAATGAGACCAAACTGCTGGGAGCAGTCGGCGCTGCGGACCTGCGCACCATGCAGGCCGAAGAGCTTGCGCAATTCTTCAATGGACCTGCCGGCTTCCTCGGACCTGTCGGCCTTAAGCCCAATGCGAAGCCGCTCGAAGAGGGTCTGACCGTCATCGTCGACAAGTCCCTTGAGGGCCGCAGGAACCTCGTAGCCGGCGCCAACAAGCTCGACTACCACTTGCGCAACGTCGTGCCCGGCCGCGACTTCATCTGGACGCTGCTGGCCGATATTCGCAGCGTCAACGAAGGCGAACCCTGTCCGCAACACGCATCGGACCAATCCCCCTGCAACGGCCAGTTGCTCGTCGGCAAAGCCGTCGAAGTCGGCCACATCTTCAAGCTCGGCTACAAATACACTCAATCCATGGGCGCGCGCGTCCTCGACCCCAACGGAAAGGAAGTCATGCCCATCATGGGCTCCTATGGCATCGGCATCGAGCGCATTCTCACCGCCGCCATTGAGCAGTCCCATGACAACAACGGCTTCTGCCTCCCGGCCTCCATCGCGCCCTTCACAGTGGTGGTAACAGTAACCAACGTGTCCGACGCCGCACTTGCCGCAGCGGGTGAAAAACTTGCAGCCGAACTCACATCCGCCGGCCTCGATGTGCTGCTCGATGACAGAGACGAGCGTGCCGGCGTCAAATTCAAAGATGCCGACCTGGTGGGCATTCCCTATCGCATCAACGTAGGCAAAAAGGCCGCCGGCGGTTTTGTGGAGTTGGTAACTCGATCCACAACTACTAGCGTGGATATAGCAATCGATGAAGTAGTGGCGCTGGTCAAGCAGCGCGCGCAGGAATAGGCGCTGCTATCGGGAACCGAAGGGAGCCTGTAGTGAGCAACGATCCACTGTTCACTGCCCACTGTTCACTGTTCACTGTCTTCAAGGAGCAGCGATGAAGCTGAGAATCCGATGGGCAAGACCCTCGGGAAAGCATCCCTGGGCATCGCTGTTGTTGCGCATCGGGTTGTTCGTAGCGGCGGCTGTCGCGCTGGTGGTCATCTCCGTCTCAGGCTGGTTCTACTTCAAGTATGGGCGCATCGTGGACGAACGGCTCAAGCAGCCTGTCTTCGCCAACACCGCCAAAATCTTTGCCGCCCCCCGCGAGGTCCGCACCGGCCAAAAGCTCAGCATTCACCTCATCGCCAACGAACTGCGCGAGGCCGGCTACTCCGTCGATGGCGCTTCGCAGGTCTCGCCGTTGGGAACATACTCCGAGAGCGCGCAATCCATCGCCGTGCACCCCGGCCCGCAGTCTTATCACGAGCAGGACGGCGCAACCATCCGCGTGGGCGGGGGAGCGGTCGATTCCATCATCGGCGATCATGAACAGCCGCTCGCCAGTTACGAACTCGAGCCGCTGCTTATCACCGGCCTCAGCGAAGACGCAAATCGCACCAAGCGCCGCCTCATCAGCTACGACGAAATTCCACCCAACATTGTGCAGGCCGTGCTGGCCATTGAAGACCGCCGCTTCTTTGAGCATGGAGGAGTCAACTTCTTCAGCATGATGAGCTGGGCCTGGCACGATGTCGTCGGCGACCGCAAGCATCGCGGCGGCGCTTCCACCCTCACCATGCAGCTGGCCAAGCTGCTTTTCCTCTCAGATAACGGCACCATCAAATACAAGTTCATTCAGATCATGGTCGCGTTCCACCTCGAGCACCGCTTCGATAAAAAGCAGATTTTCGAGATGTATGCCAATCAGATCCCTCTCGGCCAGCAGGGCAGCTTTTCCATTGATGGCATTGGCGAGGCCGCGCAGGTCTACTTCGGCAAGGATGTGCGTCAGCTCGATCTGGCCGAGTGCGCCTTCCTCGCCGGCATCATTCAGCGGCCGAGTTATTTCAACCCCTTCCATCATCCCGAGCGCACCATCGAGCGCCGCAACCTGGTGCTCGATTCCATGGTTGAGACCGGAGCCATCACCAAGGACCAGGCCGAGCACGCCAAGGCCGAGCCGCTGCATCTCTCGCCGCAAAGTGTAGACGCAAGCGAGGCGCCCTACTTCGTCGACCTGGTACACGATCAGCTGATGCAGAAACTCGGCGAGCGCGACTTCAATCGCGAAGGCCTGCGCATCTACACCTCGCTCGATCCCGACCTGCAGCGCGAAGCCACCGCTGCGGTCGAGTCCACGGTCCACGTAGTGGACGAGCGGGTAGACAAGGTGCACGCGCGCGACAAGAAGAAAGGCATTCCGTACGTCTATCCGCAGGTGGCGCTGGTGGCGCTCAATCCTCACACGGGCCAGGTGCTAGCGCTCGTCGGCGGCCGCAACTATGGCAACAGCCAGTTGAATCATGCCGTGGCGCATCGTCCTACCGGCTCCATCTTCAAGCCGTTTGTCTACGCCAGCGCCTTCGCCACGGCTGTCGAGGGCACAATCCTGCCCGGCCAGAGCAAAGTCTTCTCGGAGCTCACCATCCTCACCGACCAGCAGGCCACCTATGGGGAAGGGACGCCATACGAATACACGCCCCGCAACGACGCGGACAAATACTACGGCCAGGTCACGGCGCGGTACGCATTGCAGGAGTCAATGAACAACGCGACCATCAGCCTGGCCATGATGGTCGGGCTCGATCGCATCGCGGCTCTCGCCCGTGAAGCCGGAATCAAGTCCGCGCGCGGCACGCCCTCCATGGCCATCGGCTCCTACGATGCCACACCGCTTGACATGGCCGGCGCTTACACCACCTTCGCAAACGGCGGCATCCAACTCGACCCCTGGATGCTGGCCAGCGTTCGCACACCAACCGGCGACATTATCTCCGACTACGCACCCACATCCAGAAATCTCCTCGATCCCCGCGTCGCCTATCTCACCACCAATATGCTGGAGAACGTGATCAACCACGGCACCGGCGCAGGCACGCGCACACTCGGCTTCACCTCGCCGGCCGCGGGCAAAACCGGAACCAGCCACGACGCATGGTTCGCCGGTTACACCTCCAACCTGCTCTGCATCGTCTGGGTCGGCAACGACGACTACACCGACATCAAAATCCACGGCGCCTTCGCCGCCGCTCCCATCTGGGCTGAATTCATGAAGAAGGCCGTCCTTCTTCCGCAATATTCCGACACCCACGAATTCTCGCCGCCCGCCGGTATTGAAATCGTCCCCATCGACAAGGCCACTAACTTGCTCAGCGACGCATCCTGCCCCGAAGGCTACGAAGCAGCCTTCCTGGCCGGCACCGCGCCCACCGACACCTGCGACCATCCACCCGACCACCGCAACATCCTGCAAAAAATCTTCGGCCTGGGCAAGAACTAGTCTCCCTTCCCGCATAATAGTGACGACAGCGTTTTGAAAGGGCACGACTTGAGTCGTGCCGTAAAGGCAAATAAATGAACGCGGCTTTAGCCGCCGAGGGATGTTTTTTGGAATACAAAACTGTGACGAATAACAGAAGACACCACACTGCTCCAACCCTGCGGCAAAATCTAGCGGTCTTGCGAACAGCATGTCATTCCAATCAACTTCTCGCTGTTATATGCTGATTCAGCCGGCGGATTGACCGCCAGGCCAGCCAGAGCCATTGCAGCGCCCGACGTCAAATGAAACGATGAATATCGAATTCTCCATCGCTGCTCAAGCCGACGCACCGGCGCTTACCGCGCTGCACATCGATGTGGCGGAAGGTCTCACTCGCCGCTACGGGCAGGGCGGCTGGTCGGGGGTCAACACTGAGAAGGGAATACTCTTCGGCATGCGCCACTCGCGCGTGTTGATAGCGCGTGATGGCGACAGGATCGTGGCCAGCCTCCGCCTGCCCACCAAGAAGCCATGGGCCATCGACGTCAGTTACTTCACACCCGTAAAGAAAGCTCTCTATCTCGTCGGCATGGCAGTCCATCCAGAGTTGCAGCGCCAGGGAATCGGCCGCTTGCTCATCGCCGAAGCAGTGAAGCACGCCCGGGCCTGGCCTGCCGATGTCATCCGGCTTGATGCCTGGGATGCCGATGCGGGCGCTGGACCGTTCTATTCGAAATGCGGGTTCAGTGAGCGCGGCCACGCAACCTTTCGCAATGCGCCGCTGATCTACTTTGAGATGCTTCTGTAATTGCTTGCAAACTCCGCCGAAGCCCCGCCCATTAAGCAAGAAACAACAAGGCTGCGCTGGCAGCGCGAAGTCGAATGCGAGCCATTCCATCCCTCACTTCAACGGGCTCGGCCACCCTATGATTCCATTCCCCATGAGGCAGAATCCTCGCGCCGGCCAACGTTACGTCCTCGGTCGAATCCAGCGCCGGAGCCTCAAGCCTCCACACAGCAGCCGCAGTCGATTTACGGGGCGCGCGCACGGAAACATCGATGGCTTTGCTCGCGTCCTTGTTGAAGATTGCAACCTTGAAGCCCGCTTCATGCTTTGCCGCATAGGCCGTCGCATTCACGCCTTGCATCTCCGCATTTGCGTTCATCATCGTGCAGCCGGCGAACTCGTTTGCCAGCAGCATTCCATAGAAAATCGGCATGGCTTTGATATCGCTGCCCGGCTCGGCAAAAATCGGCGTGTAGAACCCGGCGCGCATAGCCTGCGGAGTCTTTGCAACCTCCAGTCCCGGCGTATGATCGCCCAGGCCTGCGCTCAACATCGCCCCCGTTCCCCCATGCAGATTCACTCCTGCGCATCCCAGGCTCGCCAGCTCCAGCAGATAGTCGCCCGCCCACAGCGCTGAGGCAAATGCGTTACTCATCCCCGGCTTGCCGCCGCGATAACACGTGTTCCCTTCCGTCATGCGATAAATCAGTGAGCGCGCCCTCGCCGTTTCTTCAATTGCATTCATCTCGCCGGTGAGTTTGGGATTGCCGCCCAGCAGTCGCTCGGTCGTCACCAGCGGATCGTTGGGAGGTCCCTCGGCATAATAGTGGCCGGTCATCGCTACCAACCTGCTCGCAAGCTTTTCGCCTATCGCGTCGCCAAACTTTGTCACCCAGTCGGAGGAAGCTGCCACATCGGGTCCGCCAAAACGCGCTCCAGGCGCCTTCGCAACAATCGCTTCCGCAAAGCTCACCCATTCCTTCCCGTAATCCTGGAATCCCCACTCCGGCGGACGCGTGCCGTTGCTGGCGCGATGGTACAAGTCGGGCTCATTCCCTATCTGAAAAAACTCCAGACGATCTCCAGCCTGCCGCATCACGTATGCCGCTTCAGCGGCGGCCCGCTCCGGCGTGCTGTTGCCAAAATTCAAGCCATAGATCAAGCGCCATTCAGTCGCCCGCAAGAACCCGGCCAGCGCGTCAATCGCCGCCGGAATAATCGCAAACTGCCGATGCGGCATCCAGTTCGCATCCAGACTCCCTGCCGGAACATGCAGCTTCGGCTCAGGCGTGGACGCATCCGCCTGAAACCAGCAGAACTCACTGGTATTGCCGCCCAGTCGCAACACCCCATGCCGGCTCAGCAAGCGAAAGTACGCAACAAGATCGCGATTGGATGCGGAAAAGAAGTTGGGATCGGTCAATTGCGCCAGCTCATAACTCAAGCCCATATAAGTCAACGGAACCTGATTCGCGGACTGCCCTTCCCGCTCCATCAACTCCACGGTAACGCCCGGCGCATCTTGCGCACGGCATCGGGCAGAACACGCAACTGCCGCGGCGGCGCTCGATTGCAACAGAAACTTTCGGCGATCCATCTGTCTCTCTCGTCCCGATCTCAACTCTTCAATCCGCAAGCTTCGCCATCCGCATGGCAGCCGCATTCTAACAAATAACAAACATGGCTAGCCGTCAATCTGACTCCCATCCGGCATCGGCTGGCAACTCGCGCACCAGAACGTAACACGCGCATCCGGCCCTTGAATGCGCCTGCGAACCGCTTCGCCGCAGCGCCGGCATGGCTCCCCGCTGCGCCCATAAACCCACAAACTCGCGCCGGGGTCCGACTCGTGCGTGGTGCGCCGTCTGCGCCCGCCGTACGTCACAATCGCATCTCCGGAGTCTTCCAGCACGTTGGCCGCAACCAGCTTCTGTGCATGGGAAATCAAGCCCGCAACAGTTGCCCCGCTGAGAGCCGCAACCTTGCAGAATGGGTTCACGCCGGTAACAAAGCAAATCTCCGATTTGAAAACATTGCCCACGCCTGCCAGCACTTCCTGATGCAAAAGGACGTCCGCGATCTCTTCGCCGCCATGCGCCATCACCCGGCGCACCACTTCTTCCGCGTTGAACTCCTCGCTCAGCACGTCAATCGCCGGCGCGGGAATCTTCTTCGCCCGAGCCAGTTCTTCCGGCTTCAACATCTTCGCCACCGGCACGCGGAAGCCCACCGCGATGTACTCGCTGTTCTCCAGCACAATCCTCATGTTCACTCGCGGCTGCTGCCATCGTTCTCCCGGCCGGTAAATGTGCCAACTGCCGCTCATGAGCATATGAGTAGCCAGTGTTCCCCCGCCCGAGAAGTGAATCAGCAGCCACTTGCCACGCGACTCTACTGCTTCAACCGTCTGTCCCGCAAGCGGCGTCTCATCGTCGAATCGTGTAAGCAATGGATAAGTCGAGCGGAATCCCGTAACTGGCTTCCCCGCCAGCGCGCGTCCCAGCGCTCTTGCCGTACGAAAGATCGTATCTCCCTCAGGCACGGCTTATTGCACCTCTCGGGATCGTGCATTGGCGTCCGCCCCGTGAGCATGCTGCCCAACCGGAAGAAGAATCCGCCGCAGGTGCATCCCCAGCGGGCCGGGATGAAACCCCGCATCCATGAGGAATTTCGCCATGGGATGCGCCGCCACCGGCTGCCCGTTGATGGTTGTAATGAGCACGCCCTGATGGCTCGCCCCGCGCAGCCGCTCCTGCCCGCGAGAACAAAGAAAATGCGCCAGACCGGAGGCTGACTGGGACCGCTCCGGCTCGTCGCCCGGCAAAAACACCAGCAGGTTCGGATTCCCTCGCCGCAGCCACGCAACCAGCTGTCCATTGCGCAAAATCACCTCAGCATAAGCCGAGCGCGTAAGCATTCGCGGCGCGCTCTCCTGGTCCTCTTCGGCTACAGGGAGCTCCGGCCAGCGCAACACCGATCCGTACGGGTTAGCCGGATCGGCTGCCGCCAACTGCACAAACTCCGGCTTCTCCTGTGGAGGCGCGTTGCGCAACTGCCGCAGCAGGTCCACGGCGGCCGGAAGCGCAAATTGCGTCGCGCCCAGCCCGGCCACAAAATATCCCCGCCGAATTCGCCCGCTCTCTTCCAGAGCCTTCAGCACATCGTAGACCGCCGAAAATCCGCCCGGCACATTCTCCGCCGCAACATGTTCCCTCAGCAGAACGCCATAGCGATTCAGCAGTTGCAGTGCCAGCGCATGGCTGGCCTCAGTCGCTGTGGGCCCACCCCAAACCTCGGGTGCCCCAGGTCTCGCCTTTGAGACCTGGGAGACAGTTGTGCGTATCGCCAGCACCGACCATCTCCCCTGCGCCGTCGGTGGCGTCGTTCTTCTTGATCGGAACACAACCCCAGTCTGCGCCCGCCTCTGCGTCCGCGCGCTATCCGGCCGGGCGATATACGCCCGCAACGCATGAAGCGAATCGTTGGTAATCAGCCCGCGCCACACCAGGCTCCACAGCGCATCAATCGTCTCGCCCGGATAGCCGCCGCCCACTGCCTGATGCAGCGCATCGAAGAAGCTTGCGCCCGTCGATTCAAGCACCGCAAGCAGCTGGGTTTCGCGTTCTGTAAATGGCTCAACCTGCGCCCTGTGCTGCGCCAGCAGCGGTAGCTTATCCGCGAGAAACAATGCGATTCGCCCATCTCGCTCGCCAATCGGCTCCACGCCCGCCCACGCCACCTCGCCCGCCGCAATCAGCGTGTCCAGGCCTGCCGGCGCATACTCGGCAATCCGCGCCGGCAAAATCGCCGTCTCCACCAGCGATGCCGGAAGCGGCGCGCCCTGCAAGCTCTCAATCGCATCCAGCAGCCCATCCAGGTTTCCCTGCCCACTGCGTCTGGGCGCAAGCAACCCCTGCCAGTGCGTCAGGAAACGCGCAAGCGTATGCTGCTCCACCGGCTCAACCTCGCGCCGCAGTTTCGCCAGGCTCTTGCGGCGGATCAGCCTCAATATCTCAGCATCGCACCACTCCCGATGCAGCCCGCCCGGCCGGAAACCACCCTCCAGCACGCGCCCTTCATGCGCAAGCTGCCGCAGCGCTTCTTCCACTGCTGCCGCATCCAGCGCAAAGCGATCCGCAGCCTCGCGCAAAGTAAACGGCCCATGCGTACGAGCAAACCTCCGCACCACCTCCAGCACCGGCTGCGCCACAGGCTCCAGCAGCGCCGCAGCCAGCCCCGGCGGCAACGGAATCCCCAACCCATCTCGATACCGCGCCGCATCTTCAGCCGCAATCAACCGCTTCTCGCCGGCAATGCGCAGCTCCAGCAATCTCCGTGACCTCACCAACCGGTCGACATGCTGCAACAAATCCGGAGAAGCGATACGCCGCGACAGTTCCTCCCGCGAAAGATCTCCCAGCCGCAAGCACAAATCGTGAATCCCATCCGCCGACCGCGCGCGATAACTCTCCACCAGGCATTGCGCAGTCTCTTCCACTTCCGCAATTGCATCGGCGTCAAGCAACTCGCGCAAATCGGCCTCGCCCAGCAGTTCGCGCAACTGGTCCTGATCGATGGTCAGCGCCTGCGCCCTGCGCTCGGCCAGCGGAGCATCGCCGTCGTATAGGAAATTCGCCACATAACTGAACAACAGCGACGATGCAAACGGCGAAGGAGTCCGCGTCTCCACCACATGCACCCGCAACTGGCGCTGTTCAATCGCACGGAGAGTTTCAATCAGCGCGGGCATATCGAATACATCCCGCAGACATTCGCGATAAGCTTCCAGCAGCAGCGGAAAGCTCGGATACCGCGCCGCCACTCGCAGCAAGTCGTAAGAGCGTTTGCGCAACTGCCAAAGCGGCGACCGCGCATCGGCTCGCCGTCGCGGCAGCAGCAGCGCCCGCCCCGCAGCCTCGCGAAATCTCCCCGCAAACAACGCCGTCGTTCCCAGTTGCCGCAGCACCAATTGCATGGCCTCGGCGCTCTCCACCAGGAACCAATCCGGATCGGGCGGCTCGTCCGTGTCCGGAAAGCGCAGCACAAACCCGTCATCGCCCCACAGCGTCTCCACCTCCGGCCCGCCCGCGGCGCGAATCCGCGCACTCACCGCCATGGCCCAGGGAATATGGATGCGGCTGCCAAACGGCGTCAGCACGCAGACGCGCCAATCGCCCAGCTCGTCCCGGCAGCGCTCAATCACCACGGTTCGATCGTCGGGCACAGCGCCCGTCGCAGCCTCCTGATCGGCAAGAAACTGCATCAAATTCTCCGCTGCTCCGGGATCGAGATCGTGCTCGGCCACCAGTCGCGTCAGCGCGGCCGGCTTGGGCAATCCGCGCAGCTCGCGCACCATAGCGCCAATCCTGCGCCCAAATTCCAGCGGCCTTCCCGGCCCGTCGCCCTTCCAAAACGGCATCTTCCCCGGCTCACCGGGAGCGGGCACAACCAGCACTCGGTCATGCGTAATCTCCACAATCCGCCACGTCGATGCGCCCAAAATAAACGTCTCATTCGAGTGCGACTCGAAGACCATCTCCTCGTCCAGCTCGCCCACGCGCACCGCCTTGCCTTCGCTGTGCGCCAGAAAAACGCCATACAATCCGCGGTCTGGAATCGTACCCGCATTCAGTATCGCCAGCCGCGCCGCGCCGTCGCGCGCCGTCACCACGTTACGCACGCGATCCCATGTCAGCCGTGGCCTCAGCTCCGCAAACTCATCCGACGGGTAGCGCCCGCTGAGCAAATCGAGCACACCCTCAAACGCTGAGCGAGTCAGGCCGCCAAACGGCGCGGCATGTCGCACCATCTCAAAAAGTGCGTCTACGCTCACCTCAGGCTTTGGCTCTTCCGCTTCCGCGCGCGCGGAATCCCATTGGTCAAACTTCAATTCCGCTGTTGGATTCTTCCTTCGCCGAATCATCTTCGGAACGTGCGCCGGGCGCGCAGCCCCCGGCGGATGCGCCACAATCGCCACCAATTGCTGCGCCAGCACATCCAGCGGATTGCGCGGGTACCGAGTCGACTCAATGTGCCCCTCGTGCATCGCGCGCGTCACCGCCGCGCAAGCCACCAGATCCGCGCGGTACTTGGGAAAAAGAATGCCCTCGCTCACCGCGTCCACGTGGTGCCCCGCGCGCCCAATCCGCTGCATCCCGCTGGCCACCGACGGCGGAGCTTCAATCTGGATCACCAGATCTACCGCGCCCATATCGATGCCCAGTTCCAGCGTGGAAGTCGCGCATAACGCCCGAATCTGCCCCGCCTTCAACTGCTCCTCGATCACCGACCGCTGCGCCGCCGCCAGCGACCCATGATGCGCCCGCGCAATCGGCTCCCCGGCCAGTTCGTTCAGCGCCCCCGCCAACCGCTCGGCCACCTGCCGGCTGTTCACAAACAGAATCGTCGAGTTACGCGAGCGAATGATCTCCAGCAGCCGCGGATGAATCGCGTTCCAGATGGAAACCCGTCGCGGAGCCTGCGAGGCCGGTCCGCTGGGCAAATACTCCTGCTCGCCCAGCCGCGCCATATCCTCAACTGGCACCTCAATCCGCAGTTTCAGTTGCTTGCGCCCGCTCGCATTCACAATCGTCACCGGCCGATACTTCAACTCGCCTGCGGGCGAGCAAGGGAATAAGGGGCCAGGGACTAAGGGACTAGCATCGAGGGGGTCACTGGGACCCGCGCCATCCGCGAAGTGCTCCGCCCCAAGATCCAGTTCCGCTGTTATGGAATTCTCCGGCCCAGTCCCTAGTCCCTCAGTCCCTAGTCCCTGCTTTTCTATCCCTCCCAAAAACCGCGCCACTTCTTCCAGCGGTCGCTGCGTAGCCGAAAGCCCAATCCGCTGCAGCCTCCGCCTGGTCAGCGCCTCCAGCCGTTCCAATGTCAGGGAAAGATGCGCCCCGCGTTTAGTAGGAACCAGCGCATGAATTTCATCCACAATTACCGTGTCCACGGTGCGCAGCGCCTCTGAGGCCTGCGAAGTCAGCAGCAGATAAAGCGACTCCGGCGTAGTAATCAAAATCTCCGCAGGATGCCGCGCAAACCGCGCCCGCTCCCTCTGCGGCGTGTCGCCGGTGCGCACGCTGATCGCCGGCTCGCAGAATGCAACGCCCATCCGCCGCGCCATATTGGCCATGCCCGCCAGTGGCGACCGCAGATTCCGCTCCACATCCACCGCCAACGCCTTCAAAGGTGAGACATATACAATCCGGCAGCCGCGCTCACGAGTCCCTAGTCCCTTAGTCCCTAGTCCCTGTTCCCTGTTTCCCATCATCAGCCTGTCCAGGCACCAAAGAAACGCCGCCAGCGTCTTCCCCGTCCCCGTCGGCGCAAGAATCAGCGCGCTCTCCCCGCGCGCAATCGCTGGCCAGCCCGCCCGCTGCGGCGCGGTAGGCGCTTCGAACACCGCCCGAAACCACGCCGCCGTCACAGGATGAAAGCAGGCAAGCGGATCGGCTGCCTCTACTGAGCTCGTTGAGGGTTCCGCAGCGGATTGGGTCGGATTGGAAGGTTCAGGGGACACGGAGATTTAAGAATAGCGCGATTCTGCGGCGAAGAGGAAGCGAAAGATGAAAGTTCCCATTATGAGCAGCAGGACTCGCTGCGTCGAGTTACGGCTGCAATTAGCTCTGTGCCGGACGCGCAACAAATGCCCCGTGCCCCATCCATTCGCTTTTTTCTGGCGAATGGGTGGGAGACCACAATTCTCAATCGGATTTTTTCATAGGGAGCGTTTGCCAGTAAACTCACTCACAATTTCGATTAACCCAACAACATGCCGATTGAATTCGCCAAGTTCTTCCGCGGGAATCCAGTACTCCCGATGCACCCGCGCCCCCGCTGTCTGCACCGGAAATCGCGCCAGATACTCGCTCTCCACCTGGAACCGCAGCACGTACCCGGTCCCGCCATCGCGGGTGTTCCAGTCGCGGGCAATCTGGGTCGCATATTCCTCGTTCAATACCGGATAGAAGATTGGCTGCTCGGGCAGTCGAGGCGGAAACTCGCGCCATCCACTCGCACGGATCGACGCTAGTTCCATTTCGCCGGTAGGTCGATAGAGGGTGGTCAGCAGCATTTGCAATCCTCGTCTGATCTCACTTTAGTCGTTCTGCCCAGCCAGCTTCGCGCAGTACGCATTAACCAAAGGCTTTGGTGTATGTCAGTCGTCAAAAGTGTCACAACCCTTCAGATTTCGCCAAGCAATAGATGCGATTGTGTTTCTACCGCGACATCATCCCGCGGCGCAGCATCTAAAACACCGGCATCGAATCACAAGGTTGAGCCGGGAGCGCCCATGCGAGACCATCTGGCCACACTCCTCGACGACTTCCGCCGCTATGGTCGCGAGGTCGCCGTAGTGCGCCACCAGGGCAACCGCCGCCGCGTCACTACCTATGGCCAGATTGCCATCCTCGCCGGCCGCTTTGCAGCTTTGCTCGCCCAGCGCAACATCGGCCCCGGCGACCGCGTCCTCCTCTGGGCTGAAAACAGCGCCGAGTGGATCGCCGCATTCCACGGCTGTATGTTACGCGGTGTGCTGGCGGTCCCGCTCGACGCCTCCGGAACCGCCGATTTCGCCAGGCGCGTGGCAGCCGATGTAACTCCCAAACTGGCCGTCGGAGATACCCTCCTTCTCAGCCAGTTACCCTCCGATTGGCCGCAAATCTGCTTCGAGGACTGGCTCACCCATCTTCCCACCGAAGAAGCCGGCCCCGTTCCCGGCCTCACTGCCGCAACTCCGCTGCAAATCCTCTTCACCTCCGGCACCACCGGCGACCCCAAGGGCATCGTGCTGACTCACGGCAACGTGCTGGCCAGCGTCGGCCCCATTGAAGACGCCTCGCAGCCCTACCTGCGCTACCTGCGGCTCATCCATCCACTGCGCATCCTGCACACGCTGCCCCTCAGCCACGTCTTTGGCCAGACCATGGGCCTCTGGGTTCCGCCCATCTACAAGGCCGAGCTGCACTTCGAGAGCCGTCTGGTCGCATCCCGGCTCATTCAAACCATTCGCCGAGAGCGCATCTCTGTACTCGCTGCCGTGCCCCGCGTCATCGCTCTGCTCAAAACTCATCTCGAAGCCACTTTGCCTGGCCTGGCTCAGCGCGCCCTCGGCCCCAAAGGAACGGCAAAGAGCGTCCCCATCCCGGTGCGCTGGTGGCGCTTTCGCGATGTTCACTCCTCATTCGGCCTCAAGTTCTGGGCCATCGTCTGCGGCGGCGGAGCGCTTTCCGGCTCTCTGGAAGAATTCTGGAATGCAATCGGCTTCGTCCTCATCCAGGGCTACGGCATGACGGAAACTACCGCCCTCATCACGCTCAACCATCCTTTCCACGTCGCGCAGGGAACCATCGGCAAGCCGCTCGCGGGCCGGGAAGTCAAGCTCGGTCCCGATGGCGAGGTTCTGGTTCGCGGTGCTTCCATCTCCTCCGCCACATGGTCCGGCGGCGCTCTGCATCCCCGCGCGGACGAGTGGCTGGCAACCGGCGATCTGGCACGTACACAGCCCTCCGGCGAACTCCAGTTTCTCGGCCGCAAAAGCGAAGTCATCGTCACCGCCTCGGGCCTCAATCTGCATCCTGAGGACCTGGAAGCCGCCATCGAGACCGAGCCGGACGTCATCGCCTGCGCTGTGGTGCCCATGGAAACAGCCGGCGGCACGGAGCCCTGCGCCGTCCTCGCCTTTCGCGGAACAGGAGAGCAGGCCGCCGCTGCCATTGAGCGCGCCAACTCACATCTGGCCGAGTTTCAACGTCTCCGCCGCTGGATGCAGTGGCCTGAGCCAGACCTGCCGCGCACCTCCACCGGCAAGGTTCGGCGCAAGGCGGTGGCCGAATGGCTGGCCAGAATCCAGGCTACCGCCACGCATTCCGGCACGCCAAATCCCGCAGCAGCGGCTGCCTTTGGCGCTTCGGCCGACTGGCTGCTATCGCTCATCGCACAAATTTCCGGTGAGACTCCCACCGGCGTTGGCGACGAACTCCGCCTCACCGAAGACCTCCATCTCGACAGTCTGGGCCGCGTTCAGTTGGCTGCCGCCATCGAGGAGCGCACCGGCGTCGCCCCCGAGGCCGGCAATGGAACCCTCGACCAGGTTCACACGCTGGGAGACCTGCGGCATCTGGTAGCAACAACCTCGACCGCTGCCGGCCCGAAAGGTGCGGGTGCCCCAGGTCTCGATTCTGAGACCTGGGAGCGTGACGGAATCGACTCGCCACATGCCCCATCCCAGCGCCCTTTTCCCGCCGCGAATGTGGAAGACGAGGAACCCCAATCGCCGCTCCAGGATGCCCAGCCGGGCCCGGCTCAGCAGTCAAAGTATATCTATCCTCACTGGCCGTGGTGGCCCCCTTTCCGATGGCTGCGAGCCGTATTTCTTGAAGCCGTTATCCGCCCACTGGTCTGGCTTCTGGCCAACCCGTCGGTCGTTGCCGCAACCGGCCAAGTCTCCTCCGGCGAGCCCATGCTCATCGTCGCCAACCATGTCACGGCCTTCGACGGACCGCTTCTCGAATTCGCGCTTCCGGCGCCCATCCGCCGCCGCATGGCCGTAGCCATGTCCGGCGAGATGCTCGAGGACTTCCGCCACTTCCGCAACCCCCAGCCGCCTCGACCCGGAAGCCGATTCTTTCTCCCCGGTCCCTTGTACTACTTCCTCGTCACGGCCCTGTTCAACGTATTCCCGTTGCCCCGGCGTCGCGACTTCCAGCACAGCTTTGCCCACGCGGGCGAGGCGCTAGATCGCGGATTCAACGTGCTCGTCTTTCCCGAGGGCGCGCGCTCTGCCCAAGGCCATTTGGCCAGCTTCCGGCCGGGAATCGGCCTGCTGGTGAAGCAAAGCGGAACCTCGGTGCTGCCCATGGCGATGCGCGGCCTGGGCGAGCTGAAGACGCGCAGCCGCCGATGGTTCCGTTCCGGCGCAATAGAAGTGCGCCTCGGCCATCCCATCTGCTTTTCGCCTCTGGACAGCGAAGCCGCCATCGCCGCGCGCCTGCAGGCCGAAGTGGAAAAGCTGCTGGAAGGCAGCGTCTAGCAATCGGCAATCAGCTTTATTTCGCCCTGAAGTAGCAAGTCCCGCCCGCCAGCACCGGCGTCCATATCGATGGATCCGCCGGCTGCTCGCTCGATCCCAGAAACAGGACCCCGTCCGGCACCAACAAGCGGTGAATGCCGGCCATCAGCACACGCCGCGTCTCCTGCGAAAAGTACAGCATCACATTGCGCAAAAAAATCGCGTCGAAACGATCGTCGGACCGGTTGAAGGGAAGCCCCGGACCGCACAGGTTGGCCAGGCGAAAGTTGCACATCTTCCGCAAATCCTCTTTCACCACCCAGTCCTCGCCAAGGTGGTCGAAATAGCGCACCAGCAGCCGCGCCGGCAAGCCTCGATTCATCTCGATGCGCCGATAACGAGCGGCTTTGGCGCGCTCCACCACCTCGCTGCAAATGTCGGTTCCCTCAATTCGAACGGACCATGCATTCAGCTGGGGAAAGGAATCGCGGACCAGCATCGCCAGGCTGTATGCCTCCTGGCCGGTGGAGCAGGCGGCGCTCCAAAACCGCAGCGAGCGTGTGTAGCGCCGCGCCTCGATCAGCTTGGGCAGCAGATCCGTCCTCAACAGCTCGAATGGCCGGCTATCGCGAAAGAAACTGGTCTCGTTGATGGTCATCGCCTCGGCAATGGCGCGCTCCAGAGAGGTGTCCTTCCTCAGCCGCAGAGCAAAGACAAGCTCGTCCAGCCGGGTCATCCCCTGGCTTCGCAGCACCGTTGTCAGCCGCGTGTCGAAGAGATAGTCGCGCGATGCGTCGAGCACGTTCTGCGAGTAACTGAAGACCAGGTCGCGAAGATAGCCGTAATCCACCCCCATGGCGGTCTGCATCGTCACACCGCCCGTTCCCGAAGCTCGCGCGCTTCGCTCGATTTGCGGGACACAACACGCAGTATCTCCGCGGCCATTCCGTTCAGCGGCACTACCTTGTTCGCCAAACCGGCATTCGCCACCGCTCCCGGCATGCCCCACACCGTGCTGCTGGCCTGGTCCTGAGCCAGCACGCTGCCCCCCTGCTCGCGAATCGCGCGGCACCCCAGCATCCCATCCGAGCCCATTCCGGTGAGCACCACTGCCAGTACCCCCGCGCCGTATGCACCCGCAGCCGATCGAAACAGCACGTCCGCCGCGGGACGGCAATGGTTCTCGAGCGGCCCCTGGGTCAAATGCAGCACGGGCGGCGATCCCGCCCGTGACGCCGCCAAAACCTCCATGTGCCAGTTTCCCCGCGCAATGTGGATGGTTCCGGCCCGCACCGCTTCGCCTTCCGTCCCCTCGCGCACCCGCAACCGGCAACGCCCGTTCAAGCGTTCGGCAAACAGCCCCGTAAACACCTCCGGCATATGCTGCACAATCAGCACCGGAAGTGGAAAATCTCCCGGAAGCGCCGGCAGCAAAACGTCGAGAGCCGCCGGGCCGCCCGTCGAAACCCCTATCACCAGCACCGTCGGAGTCCCCGTTATCGGTTGCGCCATCAACGGCGGCAAGCCGGCCAGCGCCGGAGGAAAACGCATCGCTCCCAGACCCAATCCCATGGCCAAACCCGATCCAGCAGATCCTGCGTAAACCTGGCTGGTCAGCGCCTGTATCTTTGGAATCAGGTCCTGCGCCAGCGCCTGCGTCGCCGCCTCGCGCCCCGATTGCCCGGATGGCTTGGCCACGTAATCCGACGCCCCGCCGGCAAGCGCCTCAATGGTTACGCTGGCGCCGCGTTGCGTGAGCGAACTGCACATGATCACCGGCATCCGGTGCCCGCGCGCTCTCAACTCCCTGAGCGTCGCCAGACCATCCTTCACCGGCATCTCCACGTCCAGCAAAACCAGATCGAAGCCAATGGATGCAATCATCCTCAAAGCCGCATCGCCGTCGGCGGCCGTTCCCGCTACCTCAAGGCCTGAATCCCGTGAGAGTACGGTACGCAGCAAACTTCGCATTGCCACGGAATCGTCCACTATCAGAATCCGCGTCCGCCGCCGTGGGGCCATCTCGCTAGACCTCCGCCAGACCGAGCATGTAGAGCTTGTCGCTCAGCGCTTCCGCGTCGAAGGGCTTCATCAGGTATTCGTCGGCGCCCGCGTTCAGTGCGCGGAGGATGAAATCGTTCTCAGCCTCGGTGGTCACCATCAGCACCTTCACCCGGTCAAATCCCTCCGCCCGCAACTGCTCCACCATCTCGAGGCCGTTCATCACCGGCATGTTCCAGTCCACCAGCGCAACGTCGAACGGCGCGCCCTCGCGCAGCCGGTCAAGGCCAGCCTGTCCATCGCCGGCTTCTTCGCACTCAACCTGCTTTTCTTCCAGCAGTCCGCGCAAAAAGCCCCTAACAAAGCGGGAGTCGTCGACAATCAGTGCCCGCATAGTCCCTCCGCTCAGGATCTTGCCGCTGACCGGTCGGCCTGGCTCAACTGCATCGGCTCCAGCCGCTCAGGGTCAAGCATCACCAGAAGGCTGTCCTTCAGCTTGTACGCGCCGGCAAACAGCGCCTTCCGTCGATCGTCCAGAATCGAGGGATTCGGCTCATGGTCGGCCGAGGAAACCGTCAGCACCTCCCCAACCGAATCCACCAGCAGGCCAAAGCACCCGCCAGCGCTCTCCAGGACCAGAATGTCCTGCGGGCCGTCTTTGGGAGCCAGGCCCAGCAACTGGCGCAGGCTTACCGTGGTCAGCACGTCGCCCCGATAGTGAACCAACCCACCCACAAACCTGGGCGCCAGCGGAACCGGTTGCGGCCGCGCCGAGCCCACAATCTCAAGGATGTGCGTAATCGGTACCCCGAACAACGTTTGCCCCACGCGCACCGAACACATCTCCACCAGCGTATCGGCTATCTTTTCCTTGCGCTTCACCGCAGTCGATGCACTCATACCCCCGCCTCCGCCCATTCCGCGGGCGCCTCTTCCACTGCCGGCAGCGGCGCCACCGCGCTCATATCCACCACCCCGGTTACCCGATTCTTCAATAGCGTTACCCCGCCGGTCCGCTGCCGGGTTCCGGCCTCGAACAGGTCGGCGCCCGCAACCACATCCAGCACATGCGAGACTGCAATCCCCACATGCCTCTGGCCCTCGCGGCACACCACCACGACAATCTGCCGCTGGCTGCCCTCCGCCGTCGCGGAATAGTCGGCGCCCTCGCCCAGCACGCCGCCCGTATCCTCCACCGGAAGCAGTTGCCCCTCGAAGTTCAGCACCGCCCGATAGCCGATGTACTCTATCCGCGACAACGGCAGCTGCTCAATCCGCAGCACATCCTTCAAGGGCACCGCGGCCTGGCGGCCGCCAACCTCCACCAGCAGATACTCCATGTTCTTCGCCGCGTCCGCTTCGCCTTCCTCCTCAGAGGCGCGCGCGCCGCCTTCTTCCCGGCTCATGGATATCCCGGCCTTCAGCGCAATCGCACCGGGATCGAGGATCAGAGCCAGGTCGGCATTGCCCAGCACCGTCGCGCCTGAGTAGAGCCCGATATCCTTCAGCACCGCCGAAAGCGGCTTCACCACAATCTCCTCCGGATCGGCCAGCCCGTCCACCACCAGACCGAACCGGCGGCCGTCGGCGTCCAGAACCGCGATAAAGTTGTCCCGCGCGGCAAAATCCGCGTGCTCGCCGCCGGGCTTCAGCAGCCGGTCAAGGAATACAAGAGGCAGCAACTTCCCCCTCAGCCTGTAAAGCGGCGCGTCCTCCATCCACTCGATCGCAGCCGTTGCCTGGTCTTCGGGAATGTGAACCAGCTCGAACAGCGCACCCTGCGGCAGGGCGAAGCTCTGGTTCAGGCTGTGAACAATCAGCGCCGGAATAATCGCCAGCGTCAGCGGTATCCGCATGCGCAGCGTCGTTCCCTTCCCCGGCCAGGAGTCGATCTCCACCTTGCCGCCGATCTT
>Ga0302156_10001538_pt1 | contig 20228 bp, 17 predicted proteins | sample I_Bog_N3_2_FD_193503 | JGI IMG/M metagenome (GOLD analysis project Ga0302156, IMG submission 193503) | Peat permafrost microbial communities from Stordalen Mire near Abisko, Sweden - I_Bog_N3_2 | ecosystem: Environmental > Terrestrial > Soil > Wetlands > Peat | place: Sweden: Abisko, Stordalen... | reverse complement strand
TTCGATGAAGATATGGTCGGCGCGACGCAGCAGGTCGGCGTATTCCTTCTTCACTTCACCGAGGATCCGCACACCCAGGCCCGGGCCCGGGAACGGGTGACGGTAGACCATGTCGTACGGCAGGCCGAGCTCAAGGCCGAGGCGACGGACCTCGTCCTTGAACAGCTCGCGCAGCGGCTCGACCAGCTTGAGGTTCATCTCTTCCGGCAAGCCACCCACGTTGTGGTGGGACTTGATCACGTGGGCCTTGCCGCTTTTCGCGCCAGCCGACTCGATCACGTCCGGGTAGATGGTGCCCTGGGCCAGGTACTTGATGTTGTCCAGTTTGTTGGACTGGGCATCAAACACGTCGATAAAGGTGCGACCGATGATCTTGCGCTTCTTCTCTGGATCGGACTCATCACTTGCTCGCCTTCGTGCAGGCGCAGCAGGCCGTTGTCGACGAAGACGCAGGTCAGCTGGTCGCCGATGGCCTTGTGCAGCAGCGCCGCAACCACCGAGGAGTCAACACCGCCGGACAGGCCCAGCAGGACATTGTCGGTACCGACCTGGGCACGGACGTTGGCGATGGCGTCTTCAGCGATTTTCGATGGCGTCCACAGTGCTTCGCAGCCGCAGATATCGAGGATGAAGCGCGACAGGATGCGACCGCCCTGCTTGGTGTGGGTCACTTCCGGGTGGAACTGCACGCCGTAGTAACGCAGGTCGTCGTTGAACATGCCGGCAATCGGGCAGCTCGGGGTGCTGGCCAGGACGTGGAAGTCTTCCGGCATCCGGGTGACCTTGTCGCCGTGGCTCATCCAGACGTCGAGGCCGAACAGGCCGTCGGCGTCGACGTGGTCTTCGATGCCATCGAGCAGGAGGCTCTTGCCGACCACATCAACACGGGCATAACCGAACTCACGCAGCTCGGAACCTTCGACCTTGCCACCCAGCTGCTCGGCCATGGTCTGCATGCCGTAGCAGATACCGAAGACCGGAACGCCCAGGTCAAACACGGCTTGCGGGCAGCGAGGGCTGTTGGCTTCGTGCACGGACTCGGGACCGCCGGCGAGGATGACGCCTTTGGGAGCGAATTCGCGAATCGCTTCGTCGTCCATGTCGAACGGATGCAGTTCGCAGTACACGCCGATTTCACGCACGCGGCGGGCAATCAGCTGGGTGTACTGGGAACCGAAGTCGAGGATCAGGATGCGGTGGGCGTGAATGTCGAGGGCCATGAGTCATTCTCGTCAGTGAAATCAGAAACAACACGGGGCTGTCATCAACAGCCCCGGTTCAAATTCGTCAATCGCCTCCCGACCTCGGCCAGGAGGCGATCACTATCAACCTACGCGATAGTTTGGAGCTTCCTTGGTGATCTGCACGTCGTGAACGTGAGATTCAGCCATGCCGGCACCGGTGATACGCACGAATTCAGGCTTGGTGCGCATTTCTTCGATGTCGGCGCTGCCGGTGTAGCCCATCGAGGAGCGCAGGCCGCCCATCAGTTGATGGACGATGGCGCTCAGGCTGCCCTTGTAGGGAACACGCCCTTCGATGCCTTCCGGTACCAGCTTCTCGGCACCCGCGGAGGAGTCCTGGAAGTAGCGGTCGGAGGAACCCTGGGACTGCGACATCGCACCCAGCGAACCCATGCCGCGGTAAGCCTTGTAGGAACGGCCCTGGAACAGTTCGATTTCGCCCGGCGCCTCTTCGGTACCAGCGAACATCGAGCCCATCATCACGCAGGAAGCACCGGCCACGATGGCCTTGGACAGGTCACCGGAGAAACGGATGCCGCCGTCGGCGATCAACGGTACGCCGGTGCCTTCAAGGGCGGCGGCGACGTTGGCGATGGCACTGATTTGCGGTACGCCGACACCGGCGACGATACGGGTGGTGCAGATCGAGCCAGGGCCGATACCGACCTTGACCGCATCCGCGCCCGCTTCGGCGAGGGCCTTGGCAGCAGCGCCGGTGGCAATGTTGCCGCCGATCACCTGGACTTCAGGGAAGTTCTGCTTGACCCAGCGCACGCGGTCGATCACGCCTTTGGAGTGACCGTGGGCGGTGTCGACCACCACCACATCAACACCGGCATTGACCAGTGCGGCAACACGATCGGCTGTGTCTTTACCGGTGCCGACTGCGGCGCCGACACGAAGACGACCTTGGTCGTCCTTGCTGGCCAGCGGGTAGGCCTTGGATTTTTCGATGTCCTTGACGGTCATCATGCCCTTGAGGGCAAACTTGTCGTCGACGATCAGGACTTTTTCCAGACGGTGCTTGTGCAGCAACTCGCGGACTTCGTTCTTGTCGGCGCCTTCGCGGACCGTGACCAGGCGCTCTTTAGGCGTCATCACTTCACGAACCGGGACATCCATGCGGGTTTCGAAACGCACGTCACGGGAAGTGACGATGCCGACCAGGTCGCCGTCGTGCAGCACCGGCACGCCGGAGATGTTGTGCATGCGGGTCAGTTCGAGCAGCTCACGCACCGTGGCATCGGCCTCGATGGTGATCGGGTCCTTGACCACACCGGCTTCGAACTTCTTGACCTTGCGCACTTCGGCAGCTTGCTGCTCGATGGTCATGTTCTTGTGGATGATGCCAATACCGCCTTCCTGGGCCATGGCAATGGCCAGACGGGCTTCGGTCACGGTGTCCATGGCGGCGGAAACCAGCGGAATATTCAGCTCGATGCCACGGGTAAGGCGGGTCTTGAGACTGACTTCGTTAGGGAGTACCTCGGAATAACCGGGCACTAGGAGAATGTCGTCGAAGGTCAGAGCTTCTTGGCTGATACGCAGCATCGCGGGGGCTCCCGAGCGGGAAAATGGAAGCGCGCCATTATACTCAGATGGGCCCCTGGGCTCAATGTAAACCTTGGCTTATTTAAAGCTCCACTTTTACCCAGGCGACGGGCTGATCCAGCCAGTCGGCGAACTCGTCGAGAAAGCTCTGCTTGAAGCCGGCCTCGGCCCAGTTATTGAAGATAAAACCGAGGTTGGAGAACGCGCATTCCTGCAGGAACAGAAAGCCATTGATATCGTCTTCATGGCCGCACAGCGGGCAGATGAAGTTCTCGGTGCGCCCCGGCATCCACTCTTCGAGGCTGTCGAACAACGCCTCGCCGACTTCCTTGCGGCACTCGGCGCAGCCCGCCTCTTCGAGAAAGCCCTTGGCCGGGGTATAGATGCAGCGCTTGGTGACGATCTCCAGGCCGTTGATCGGTTCATTGAACGGCAGCGCATCCGGGTGCAGGACCACGCTGGCGGCGCCCGGGGCAATGGCATGGGCCATGCGGTTGCCGGTGCGCCCGCAGGTGCTCAGTTGCTCCTCGATGATGTTCTTGCGCACCAGCCAGCGCACGACGGCCCGGGCCCGGGGTTCATGGACCGGCAAGGTGGAAATCTTCGGGACGATGATGCTTTGCGAATTCATGGGGACGGCCTGGAGCGTTTGCGACCCGGCAGCTTAATCCCTGAAACCCCGAGGTCAAGTGCTGAAGTAACGGGTGATCAGGGCAATCCCACTGGCCAGCACCAACCAGGTCACCAGGCGCACGAAGGCTTCGCGCGACAGCCTGCGGATCAGACGCCGACCGATCCACAAGCCCAATGCCATCGCCGGCAGCAAACACACCGCCAACATCAATAAGGGTAGCTCGGCATAGACACCGGCGATCATGAACAGCGACAGACGCACCACCGTGCTGCAACTGATCAGCGCGCTTTGGGTAGCCCGGGCCGGCTCCTTGGGCAAGCGGCTGTTGAGGTAGATCGCATAAAGGAAGCCGCCGCTGCCAAACAACGCGCCGAACATACCGCCCACTACCCCCATCGGCACCGCCCATCCCGCCGCCAGTTGCGTCGGTCGCGCCTTCACCAACAGGCTGTAGACCGCATAGGCGCTGATAAACAAGCCCATCAGCAGCAACAGGATGTCGGACTTGAGGTTCAACAGGAAGATCACCCCCAGGGTGCAACCCACCGCCATGCACGGCAGCAACCGCAGCAACTCGGGCTTGGCGACATCCTTGCGCGAAGGCAGCAGATTGCCAAAGGCCGCGACAAAATCCAGCAGCACCAGCAAGGGCACGATTTTCGACAGCGGCATGAACAGGATCAGGATCGGCCCCGCCACCAGCGCCGTGCCGAAACCCGCCACGCCGAAGACGATATAGGCCAGGGCCACGCCCAGCTCCACCACCAGCCAATCGGTGGCGCTGAACGGCCACTGGTTCAATAGGGCAACAAGACTCATGAAGAACACTTCCACAATGGGTTCGATTGACTTTAGCCAGTGGCGAGCCTTGCGACTAATATATTCAAAGCCCGTTACTCATCTCGAAAAGGCATGACTCGTGATTTCCACCCGCCAACTGCGCTACTTCGTCGAGATCGCCGAATCCGGCAGTTTCAGTGCCGCCGCCGAACGCCTGTTTATCGCGCAGTCGGCCTTGAGCCGGCAGATCAAGGAACTGGAAAACCATTTGCAGACGCCCTTGTTCGAACGTACGGCGCGCCAGCCGAGACTGACCGCGGCAGGCGAGGCTTTTTATCCGCGGGCGAGGAATCTGCTGAGCGAGCTGAACAAGGCCAGCGAGTTGGCGACCCAGGTGGGCAAAGGGCAGCTAGGGACCTTGCGCCTGAGTCACTCCAGCACGGTGCCGATGAGCGGTCGATTGCTGCGGGCGATCAGTCATTTTCTGGAGCAGAGTCCGGGGGCGTCGATGGATATCGTCAAGCTGTCCTCCGAAGCCCAGCTCGAAGAACTGGCCGAGGGACGGCTGGATATCGGCCTGTTGCGCCTGCCGGTACTGCGTCAGCGCGAGGGGGTGCAGATCCTGCCGCTGTTCAGCGAGCGCCTGTTGCTGGCGGTGCCGCCGAACCATCCGTTGGCGGGTTCGACCGAAGCCGTCGACCTGGCGGTGCTGAAGGACGAAGCCTTTATTTCCATTCCGCATCCACAGCGCGGTGGCTTGAGTTATCTCTCGGCCGAATTGTGCATGCGCCAGGGTTTCTTTCCCCGGGCGGCGCGGGTGGTATCGCGCAAGACCACCCAGTTGCAGTTGATCCAGGCCGGGTTCGGTATCGCGCTGCTGCCCGAATCGATGCAGGACATCGCGCCGACGAACATTCACTTTCTGCCGCTCAAGGACCCGGATTGCCAGAGTACCCTGGCCCTGGCCTGCCGCCAGGAGCCGACGCCGCTGGTGGCGCAGTTTGTCGAGCGGTTCAGCGAAGACCTTCAACGTCCCTGAAAACACCGCCAAACTCATAGGAGCAGGGCTTGTGTGGGAGCGGAGCTTGCCCGCGAAGCTTTTAGCGCCCTCGCGGCCGCCTTCGCGAGCAAGCTCTGCTCCCACATTAGATTCGGGCAGCAGACAAAATCTGCGCTCGACGACATAACGTAGAGATTGCCGGTCGAATGCCTTTATCATGCGCCCCATGATTAAAGATCCCTTTTCACGCCTGGGCCTCGACCGCGAAGTGCTCACTGTCAGCCAGCTCAACGGCCGCGCCCGGGTGTTGCTCGAAGACGTGTTCAGCAATATCTGGGTCGAAGGCGAAATCTCCAACCTCGCCCGCCCGGCGTCCGGCCATATCTATTTCACCCTCAAGGACAGCGGCGCCCAGGTGCGTTGCGCACTGTTCCGGCAGAACGCCGCCCGGGTGCGCCAGGCACTGAAGGACGGCCTGGCGGTGAAGGTCCGGGGCAAGGTCTCGCTGTTCGAAGGCCGCGGCGACTACCAACTGATTCTCGACACCGTGGAACCCGCCGGTGATGGCGCCCTGCGCCTGGCTTTCGATGCGCTGAAGGAAAAACTCAGTGCCGAAGGCCTGTTCAGCGCCGAGCGCAAGGTCCCGCTGCCCGCCCACCCGCAACGCATCGGTATTATCAGTTCGCCCACCGGCGCGGTGATCCGCGACATCATCAGCGTGTTCCGCCGCCGTGCGCCACAGGTCGAACTGACACTGATCCCCACCGCCGTACAGGGCCGCGAAGCCATAGGGCAAATCGTCCGGGCCCTCAAGCTGGCCGATGCCAAGGGTTTCGACGCGCTGATCCTGGCCCGTGGCGGCGGTTCGCTGGAAGACCTCTGGTGCTTCAACGAAGAAGCCGTGGCCCGGGCGGTGGACGCCTGCGTCACGCCAATCGTCAGTGCCATCGGCCATGAAACCGATGTGTCCATCAGCGACTTTGTCGCCGACGTCCGCGCCCCGACCCCTTCCGCCGCCGCCGAGTTGCTGGCCCCGGACTCCAGCGACCTGCAACGCCGGGTCGAGAGCCTGCACCGCCGTTTGGTGATGCGTATCCGCGACCGCCTCATGCGCGACCGCCTGCGCCTCGACGGCCTGGCCCGACGCCTGCGCCACCCCGGCGAACGCCTGCGTCAGCAGGCCCAGCGCCTGGATGACCTGGACATGCGCATGCGCCGGGCGTTCGAGCGCCAGCTCAATACCCGCCGGGAAAAACTGATCCGCCTGGAAACCCGCCTCGCCGGGCAGCACCCGGGACGTCAGTTGGCCCTGTTGCGCCAACGCCTGGACAGTCTCTCCGAACGCCTGCCCCGGGCCATGCGCGAAGGCCTGAAAGCCCGGCGCCTGCAACTGCAAAGCCAGATGCAGACACTTCATGTAGTCAGTCCCCTGGCCACACTCGGCCGTGGCTACAGTATCCTGCTGGACGAACGTGGCCAGGCGATCCGCAGTGCCGAGCAGACCCACACCGGCCAACGCCTGAAGGCCAAACTCGGTGAGGGAGAATTGCAGGTACGGGTCGAGGACAACCACCTGACACCGGTCACCCTTTCTTTACTGGACTGATTCTCAAGGGATCTGAGCATGCCCCGTTTTCTTGGCGCCCTGCTGTTGCTGGGCCTTGCCTTCAACGCCCACGCCGACAGCTATCTCACCCGCCTGCTGAACAAGCCGGTGCCCGGCGGCGTGGCCGTCGTCGATCTCGGCCCGAACGCCCAAGCGCCCAAGGCCAGCTACCAGGGCAAGCCGGTGCTGGTGGTCAAGGAACAGAACAGTTGGCTGGCGATTGTCGGTATTCCCCTGACGGTGAAGCCCGGCAGCCAACAGATCAGTTCGGCCGGTCGCAGCTTGAATTTCAATGTCGGCGGCAAAAAATACCCGGAGCAGCACATCACGCTGAAAAACAAGCGCCTGGTGAATCCGAACCCCGAAGACGTCAAACGCATTGATGCAGAACTCGTCGCTCAACTGGCGGCCTATCGCACCTTCAGCCCCGTGACCCCAAGCAACCTGCTGCTGGACAAGCCGGTGAACGGTCCACTGTCGAGCAAGTTCGGCGTGCGGCGCTTCTTCAATGGCGAAGAGCGCAATCCACATTCAGGCCTGGATTTCGCGGTGCCCACCGGCACTCCGATCAAGGCACCGGCGAACGGCAAGGTGATCCTGACCGGAAATTACTTCTACAACGGAAACACAGTCTTCGTCGATCACGGCCAAGGCTTTATCAGCATGTTCTGCCACCTCTCCAGGATTGATGTCAAAGCAGGTCAATCCCTGACACGCGGCGCGGTGGTCGGCTTGGTCGGTTCGACAGGGCGAGCGACGGGACCGCACCTTCACTGGAATATCAGCCTGAATGAAACCCGGGTCGATCCAGCAATCTTTATCGGCGCGTTCCAGCCCTGATCCCCGAGACACCGCGCTCCCCTGTAGGAGCCAAGGCGCCATAACCAGCTCCAGCAAAGATTGCGCAGGTCCAAAATAGTGCGCAATTGTTCTAGACTTTCAGCCGTTCCAGCAGAATAAAATCTCGGAAAAGACAATTTTCCGAGTATTCCTCTCAATTTTCCCCACAGGCTTGCCATCTTTCACCCCAGTGGTTAGGGTTGAAGCATGAAAACTTCTCACACCCTCATCCAGCGACGTCAACATCGCAGCCTCTGCCTCGTCAGCGCACGACTGCCAGGCTGAATCGAACGACCTCGTCCCCGGTTTTCTCCCTGATAACGCATTACCGGCTGGCCGCCTTTTTTCGGCCCTGACCCCAAGGAATTTTTCCATGAGCATGCTCAAAGACCCGTCTTCGAAGTACCGTGCGTTTCCGACCATCGACCTCCCGGACCGCACCTGGCCGTCGAAAACCATCACCGCCGCGCCGATCTGGTGCAGCTCCGACCTGCGCGACGGCAACCAGTCGCTGATCGAGCCGATGGATGCGGTCAAAAAACTGCGCTTCTGGAAAACCCTGGTCAGCGTCGGCGTGAAAGAAATCGAAGCCTCCTTCCCGGCCGCTTCGCAAACCGACTTCGACTTCGTGCGGACCCTGATCGAAGACAACCACATCCCCGAGGACACCACCATCCAGGTGCTGACCCAGGGCCGTGAAGACTTGATCGAGCGCACCTTCGAATCCCTGCGCGGGGCGAAGAAAGCCATCGTTCACCTGTACAACGCCACCTCGCCGTCCTTCCGCCGCATTGTCTTCAACCAGGACAAGGACGGGATCAAGGCCATCGCGGTCAACGCCGCCAAGCTGTTCGTCAAATACGCCGCCCTGCAGCCGGACACCCAGTGGCAGTTCGAGTACTCCCCGGAAACCTTCAGCGCCACTGAGCTGGAGTTCGCCAAGGAAGTCTGCGACGCCGTGATCGAAGTCTGGAACCCGACGCCTGAGCACAAGGTGATCCTCAACCTGCCCGCCACGGTCGAGTGCGCCACCCCGAACATCTATGCCGATCAGATCGAGTGGTTCGGTCGCCATATCAACCGTCGTGACAGCGTGATCATCAGCCTGCACACCCACAACGACCGTGGCACCGGCGTGGCCGCCACCGAACTGGGCCTGATGGCCGGCGCCGACCGCGTCGAAGGCTGCCTGTTCGGCAACGGCGAGCGTACCGGTAACGTCGACCTGGTCACCGTGGCCCTGAACATGTACACCCAGGGTCTCGACCCACAGCTGGACTTCTCCGATATCGACGGCGTGCGCAAGGTGGTCGAAGAGTGCAACCAGATTCCGGTGCACCCACGTCACCCCTATGTCGGCGACCTGGTCCACACCGCCTTCTCCGGCTCCCACCAGGACGCGATCCGCAAGGGCTTCGCCCAGCAGCAAGCCGACGCCCTGTGGGAAGTGCCGTACCTGCCGATCGACCCGGCTGATATCGGTCGCAGCTACGAGGCGGTGATCCGCGTCAACAGCCAGTCGGGCAAGGGCGGTATCGCCTACCTGCTGGAGCAGGAATACGGCATCAGCCTGCCGCGTCGCATGCAGATCGAGTTCAGCCAGGTGGTGCAGCGGGAAACCGACCGCCTCGGCCTGGAAATGACCGCGCAACAGATCCATGCCCTGCTGCACAGCGAGTACCTGCAAGCCAACACCCCGTATGCGCTGGTCAGCCATCGCCTGCAGGAAGAAAACGGCAACAGCGCCGTGGAAGTGGAAGTGTCCGGCAAGGGCCAGGGCGAGACCAACCTGCACTGGCGCGGCAAGGGCAACGGTGCCCTGGAGGCGCTGGTGGCCGGTCTGCCAATACCGGTGGAAATCATGGACTACAACGAGCACGCCATCGGTGCCGGGACCAACGCCAAGGCCGCGGCCTATATCGAGCTGCGGGTGAACGGTGAACGTGCGGTGCACGGCGTGGGTATCGATGAAAACATCACCACCGCCAGCTTCAAGGCGCTGTTCAGCGCACTGAACCGCTCGTTGAGCCAGCTGGATACCAGCAAGGCGGCGTAAGCGTCGACTGAAATGAAGAGGCCCCGGTGGTGTGAACCCCCGGGGCCTTTTTTATGCTTCGACCTTACTGATACAACTCGAAGCTGTCCGCATCCAGATAGGCCGGAAACCGCGTCCGATAGGCCGCCAGTTCCGCCGCACTCAAGGTGACCTGGAACACGCCATCGGCCTCCCCCGCTCCCAGCAGCGACTCGCCCTGGAAATCCAGGACCTGGCTGTCGCCGGTATAGGCGAAGCCCTTGCCATCGATGCCGACCCGATTCACTGCCGCCACATAACACAGGTTTTCAATCGCCCGCGCCGGCAACAAGCGGTTCCAGTGCAAGCGCCGCGCACCCGGCCAGTTGGCGGTGTACAGCAGCAGGTCGGTGTCCTGGGCATCGCGGCTCCACACCGGGAAACGCAGGTCGTAGCAGATCAGCGGACGCACCCGCCAGCCCTTGAGCTCGAACTGCATCTGGCGCTCGCCCGGGGTGTAGTGGTTGTGCTCGCCGGCCATGCGGAACAGGTGGCGCTTGTCGTAGTGCAGCACCTCGCCATCCGGCCGCGCCCACAACAGGCGGTTGCGATGACTACCATCGGCGGCGCGGACGATCACGCTGCCGGTGATCACTGCATCGAGCTTTTTCGCCTGTTCACGCAGCCAATCGCTGGTCGGGCCGTTTTCGGCTTCGGCCAGGGTCTGCGACTCCATGGAGAAGCCGGTAGTGAACATCTCCGGCAGGATCACCAGATCAGCCCCCGCGGCCTGCTCCAGCAGTACGTCGAAATGCTCCAGGTTGGCCTGACGGTCATGCCAGGCCAGGGTGGTCTGCACCAACGCGACCTTCAGGTCCGGCAACGCACTCAGATCACGCATAGTTTTGCCGCTGCTTCACGCAGCGTCTCCTCGCGCTTGGCAAAACACAGGCGTACCAGGCGCTGTCCTTCCGGCGGGTTCTGATAGAACACCGACACCGGAATGCTCGCCACGCCATGTTCGCGGGTCATCCACACGGCCATGTCGACGTCGTTCAGATCCGGGCGGATCTGCGAGTAGTCGACCAACTGGAAGTAAGTCCCCGCCGCCCGCTTGAAGCTGAACCGCGATTCGCCGAGCAAATCGCAGAACAGGTCGCGTTTTTCCTGATAGAACGCCGGCAGTTCCTCGACATGCTCCGGGCGCATCGCCATGAAGTCAGACAACGCATACTGCAACGGCGTCACGCCGCAGAAGCTGACGTACTGGTGGACCTTGCGCAGTTCGGCGGTGAGGGCCGGCGGCGCCACCACATAACCGGTTTTCCAGCCCGTGACGTGGTAGGTCTTGCCGAACGAACTGACCACGAACGCACGCTGATACAGCGCCTCATGGGCCAGGACACTGGCATGGGGCACGCCGTCGAACACCAGGTGCTCATAGACTTCGTCGCTGACCAGATAGATGTCGCGGTCGGCGATCAGTTTTGCCAACTGGTCCAGCTCGGCATGGCTGATCAGCGCGCCACTGGGATTGTGCGGGCTATTGAGGATGATCATGCGCGTGCGCGGGCTCAGCGCATCGGTGAGCTTCTGCCAGTCGATGGAGAAATCATCCAGCCCGAGCTGCACATGCACGCAGCGCCCGCCGGCCAACTCCACCGAAGGTTCGTAACTGTCGTAGCAAGGATCGAAAACGATCACCTCGTCGCCGGGGTGGATCACCGCCTGGATAGCGCAGAAGATCGCCTGGGTCGCACCGGGGGTGATGGTGATCTCCGCATCGGCGTTCACGTGCACGCCATAGCTGCGGGCGATTTTCGTCGCCACCTGCTGGCGCAGGGCCGGCAGCCCGGTCATCGGGGCGTACTGGTTGTGGCCGTTGTTCACATGCCGGCCAACCGCATCACGCAGGGCCTGCGGGCCCTCGAAATCCGGGAAGCCCTGGGACAGGTTGAGCGCGCCGGTTTCCACCGCGAGCGCAGACATACGGGTAAAGATGGTGGTGCCGACATTCGGCAACTTACTGGTGATCATGGGGGCGTTTTCCCTGCTGAACATCCGGCTCTACGGGGCACGGGAGGGTTCGAGGATAACGTAAACACCAGGCATGAAAAAGGGCGCCGAGGCGCCCGTTTTCATGATCCGAATCAGCGTTTCTTGTCGCGACGCTTTTTATCGGCTTGCTTGTGGTGCGACATCATCCGGCGCTTCTTGTTGACCTGGCGGTCGGTCAGCGCGGTCTTCTTGCCTTCGTACGGGTTCTCGCCGCCCTTGAATTCGATGCGGATCGGCGTCCCCACCAACTTCAGTACACGGCGGTAGGTGTTTTCCAGGTAGCGAACATAAGACTTCGGCACCTTCTCCACCTGGTTGCCGTGGATCACGATCAACGGCGGGTTGGCCCCGCCCAAGTGCGCATAACGCAGCTTGATCCGACGGCTGTTGACCATCGGTGGCGCGTGCTCGGTCACCGCATCTTCGAGGATCTGGGTCAGACGGCTGGTCGGCCAGCGGGTCACCGCCGACTTGAAGGAGTTCTGTACCGACTGGTACAGGTTACCCACGCCAGTGCCGTGCAAGGCCGAGATGAAGTGGATGTCGGCGAAGTCGACGAAGAACAACCGACGCTCCAGCTCGATCTTGACGAAATCACGTTCGCCCGAGGTCATGCCGTCCCATTTGTTCAGGGCGATCACCAGCGCACGACCGGACTCCAGGGCAAACCCGAGCAGGTTGAGGTCGTGGTCGACCACCCCTTCGCGAGCGTCCATGACGAAGATCACGACGTTGGCGTCCTTGATCGCCTGCAAGGTTTTCACCACGGAGAACTTTTCGACTTCCTCGTGGATCTTGCCGCGCTTACGCACACCGGCGGTGTCGATCAGCGTGTACTTCTCGTCGTTACGCTCGAACGGGATGTAGATACTGTCACGGGTGGTGCCAGGCTCGTCATAGACGATCACCCGGTCTTCACCGAGCATGCGGTTGACCAGGGTCGATTTGCCGACGTTCGGACGACCGATAATGGCGATCTTGATGCCATCTTTTTCGCTCGGGCCGGGAATGCGCTTGGCTTCTTCACCTTCGGCAACGTCTTCGATCTCGCCGTCTTCCGGCTCGTCTTCGTCGTCTTTCGGGAAGTCGCTCAGGGCGATTTCCAGCATCTGGGTGATGCCGCGACCGTGGGCACCGGCGATCGGGATCGCATCGCCCAGGCCCATCGGGCTGAATTCGGCGCGGGCCATGTCCGGGTCGATGTTATCGACCTTGTTGGCGACCACGTAGGAACGCTTGTTACGTTTGCGCAGGTGCTCGCCGATCATCTGGTCAGCGGCGGTGAAGCCGGCTTTGGCATCCACCAGGAACAGCACGACATCGGCTTCTTCAATGGCCAGCAGCGACTGCTCGGCCATCTTCTCGTCCATGCCATGCTCGTCGCCGGAAATACCGCCGGTGTCGATCAGGATATAGGTGCGCCCTTGCCACTTAGCCTCACCGTATTGGCGATCACGGGTCAGACCGGACAAGTCGCCGACAATGGCGTCGCGAGTCCTGGTCAGGCGGTTGAACAGGGTGGATTTACCGACGTTCGGTCGGCCCACCAGGGCGATTACGGGAACCATGCGGCTCTCCACTTCGTTATTTCAGAAAATACAAAAGCCGCTGCAAGGCAGCGGCTGGTGCTCGGGGCAGCACCGGGAGGTGCCGCAAACCTCATGAAACGAGGCCGCCTGTGGGATCAACGCCGAACCTGTAGGAGCGAGCTTGCTCGCGATGGTCGTTAACGACAACGCGGGGCACTGGTTCTTTCGCGGTGCCCTTACGTTCATCGCGAGCAAGCTCGCTCCTACAAGTGATGCGTTGGGGTACCCCCAAGCATAGTCAAACCTTTACTTGATGGTCAGGGCTTCCAGTTTGCCGCTGTTGCCATACACGTAAATCATGTCACCCATCACCAGCGGACGTGCACGCAGGCCGTCGCTGTCAATGCGCTCGCGACCGACGAAGCGACCGTCCACCTGGCTCAGCAGGTGCAGGTAGCCTTCGAAGTCGCCGACTGCGACGTAGCTGGAGAACACTTCCGGTGCCGACAGCTGGCGACGAGCCAGGGCGTCATTGCTCCAGATCGCCGTGGTGGAACGTTCGTCAACGCCTTCAACCGTGCCGGACGCCAAGGCGACATAGACACTGCCGAAACCCTGGGCAACACCCGAGTAGCTGGAAGCATCACGCTGCCAGAGGACTCGACCGCTTTCCAGGTCCAGTGCCGCCATGCGGCCCTGATAGCTGGCGACATACAGGTTGCCGCCGGACAACAGCAGGCCGCCGTCGATGTCGACGATGCGCTCCAGTTCCGAACGCCCTTGCGGGATGGCCACGCGGGTTTCCCACGCCGGCACGCCGTTATGGGTATCCAGGGCGACCACTTTACCGCTGGACAGACCCGCCACCGCCAGGTGGTTGGTCACCAACGGTGCACCCGTACCACGCAGGGTCAGGACCGCCGGGGTGCTGTCGTACAACCAGCGCTGGTTGCCAGTGTCGGCATCGAGACCGATCACACGGTCGTCCTGGGTCTGCACAACCACCACGTCACCGTTGGTGGCCGGCGGAGCCAGCACTTCGCTGGTCACCTGGGCGCGCCATTTCTGCTCGCCGCTGCTGGCATCCAGGGCAATCACTTCGCCCTTGAGGGTGCCCATCAGCACCAGGCCGTAGCCGACGCCGATGGCGCCGGAAACCGGCACCTCCAGATCTTTCTTCCACTTCACGTCGCCGTTCATGCGATCCATCGCGATCACGACGCCAGTGTCATCGGCCGCGTAGATGGTATCGCCGTCAATCGCCGGCACCAGCATGTTGTAGATCTTGCCCTGGCCGTCACCGATGGAACGGCTCCACTCTTTGTGCAGAACCACTTCTTCCTTGAAGGAAGTCAGTTCGGCCGGTGGCAGTTCTTTCTTGCTGTTGCTGCTGCAACCCGCGGCCAGAATGGCCAGAGCCAGCAATGCTGCATGTTTCCAACGGATCACGTCACGCATCCCCTTTGGCCAGGTCGTCCAGCTTGATTTGTAAGCCACCGACCGCTGCTTCATCAGACAGCGCCGCTTTGGCCTTTTGGTACGCGGCATGAGCTTCATCGGTCCGACCCAGTTGAACCAACAGGTCCCCCTTGAGTTCTTCGCGACTGGCCAGGAACGCCTTGTCAGCATCGCCGTCGAGCAGTTTCAGTGCGTCGTCGACCTTGTTCTGTGCCGCCAGCACCTGGGCCAGGCGCTGACGCGCGACTTCGCCCAGGGTGATGTTGGCCGGTTTGTCGGTAATGGCTTTCAGCTCACGAGCGGCGTCGTCCAGTTTACCGGTATCGACCGCAACTTTCGCTACGAACAGGCTGCCGTACTGCGCATAGGCGCTGCCGGCGAAGTCGGTGTTGAGCTTGTTGGCCAGGTCCGCCACGCGTCCAGGGTCGGGCTTGCCGTCCGGCGTCAGCGTCGTTTCCAGCAGTTGCTGATAAAGCACCGAGGCGCCTTGCGCCTGGTTGCTCTGGTATTTGTGCCAGGCCTGCCAGCCGAACACCACCACCAGGGCCAGCAAGCCGCCAGTGACCAGGGGTTTGCCGTTACGCTGCCACCAGTCCTTCAACTCCGCCAACTGATCATCTTCGGTACTCGACACCCCAATACTCCTTATTCTCTAAATCGGCTGTTTTACAGCTTCAACCCTGCACGACGCAGGTGGCCAAGTGCTCGGAAAGAGCCTCCCAGGCAATGCTTTGTTGCTCGCCCTGGCCACGCAGGGGTTTGAAACCTACCACTTGCTGAGCCAATTCGTCGTCTCCGAGAATCAAGGCGTACAGCGCACCACTCTTGTCAGCTTTCTTGAACTGGCTCTTGAAGCTGCCGGCACCGGCGTTGACCTGCAAGCGCAGGTTCGGCAGCTGGTCGCGGACTTTCTCGCTCAAAGCCAGGGCCGCGAGCTCGGCGGCCTCGCCGAAAGCACACAGGTAGACGTCGACCTGACGGGCGATTTCTTCCGGGACCTGCTCCAGGGTTTCCAGCAGCAGGATCAGCCGCTCGATGCCCATGGCAAAACCCACGCCCGGGGTCGGCTTGCCGCCCATCTGCTCCACCAGGCCATCGTAGCGACCACCGGCACAGACCGTGCCCTGGGCGCCCAACTGGTCGGTGACCCATTCGAAAACGGTCTTGCTGTAGTAATCCAGCCCGCGTACCAGCTTGGGATTGATCACGTACGGGATACCGGCCGCATCGAGACGGGCCTTGAGGCCTTCGAAGTGCAGGCGCGATTCGTCGTCGAGGTAGTCGGCGAGTTTCGGCGCATCCACCAGCGCGGCCTGGGTGTCCGGGTTCTTGGTGTCGAGTACCCGCAGCGGGTTGGTCTTCAGGCGGCGCTGGCTGTCTTCGTCCAACAGCTCGAGACGCGCGCTGAGGAACTCCACCAGGGCCTCGCGATAACGCCCACGGGACTCGCTGGTGCCCAGGCTGTTGAGTTCGAGCTTGACCGCGCCGCGGATGCCCAGCAGGCCCCACAGGCGCCAGGTCAGCACGATCAGCTCGGCGTCGATGTCCGGGCCATCGATATTGAAGACTTCGCAGCCGATCTGGTGGAACTGGCGATAACGGCCTTTCTGCGGACGCTCGTGGCGGAACATCGGGCCGATGTACCAGAGCTTCTGCGGCTGGCCACCACCGGTGATGCCGTGCTCCAGCACGGCGCGCACACAGGCCGCGGTGCCTTCCGGACGCAGGGTCAGGGAATCGCCGTTGCGGTCCTCGAAGGTGTACATCTCTTTTTCGACGATGTCGGTCACTTCACCGATGGAACGCTTGAACAGCTCGGTGAACTCGACGATCGGCATGCGGATCTGCTTGTAACCGTAGTTATCCAGCAAACGCGCGACAGTGCCCTCGAAATAGCGCCACAGGGGCGTCTGCTCGGGCAGGATGTCGTTCATGCCACGAATGGCTTGCAAAGACTTGCTCACAAAATATCCTTAAATTCTTCGATCAGCCGCGGGCGATCAGCGCCGCGTCGGCTTCGACCTTTTCGGCCGCCTTCTGCCGGATCAGCCTTTCGAGCTCATCCACCAGATTGTCATTCGTCAGTTTCTGCGCCGGCTTGCCGTCGATGTAGATCAGGTTCGGCGTGCCACCGGTCAGGCCGATATGGGCCTCTTTGGCCTCACCCGGTCCGTTGACCACACACCCGATCACTGCCACATCCAGCGGTACCAGCAAATCTTCCAGGCGCCCTTCCAGCTCGTTCATGGTCTTGACCACATCGAAGTTCTGCCGCGAGCAGCTCGGGCAGGCGATGAAGTTGATGCCACGGGAGCGCAGGTGCAGGGACTTGAGGATGTCGTAGCCGACTTTCACTTCCTCGACCGGGTCGGCCGCCAACGAGATGCGAATAGTATCGCCAATCCCTTCGGCCAGCAGCATACCGAGGCCGACGGCGGATTTCACTGTGCCTGAACGCAAACCACCGGCTTCGGTGATCCCCAGGTGCAGCGGCTGGACGATTTCCTTGGCCAGCAGGCGGTAGGCGGCTACTGCCATGAACACGTCGGAAGCCTTTACGCTGACCTTGAAGTCCTGGAAGTTCAGGCGTTCCAGGTGCTCGACATGGCGCAGCGCGGACTCCACCAGCGCCTCTGGCGTAGGCTCGCCGTACTTTTTCTGCAGGTCTTTTTCCAGGGAACCGGCGTTGACGCCGATGCGGATCGGAATACCGCGATCACGGGCGGCATCGACCACCGCGCGCACGCGGTCTTCGCGACCGATATTGCCCGGGTTGATGCGCAGGCAGTCGACACCCAGTTCGGCCACGCGCAGGGCGATCTTGTAGTCGAAGTGGATATCGGCGACCAGCGGCACCTTGACCAACTGCTTGATCCGACCGAAGGCCTCGGCGGCATCCATGTCCGGCACGGAAATGCGCACGATATCGACGCCCGCGGCTTCCAGGCGATTGATCTGTGCCACGGTGGCCGCGACGTCATTGGTGTCGCTGTTGGTCATGCTCTGCACCGCGATCGGTGCATCACCGCCTACGGGTACCGAGCCGACCCAGATTTTACGGGACTCGCGACGCTTGATAGGAGATTGGCCGTGCATGACTTATTGACCTAGCTTCAGGCGAGCGGTCTCGCCACTGGTGAACGGGGCGATATCGACCGGCTGACCGTTGTATGTGATCTGGGCGCCGCGGGCATAACCCAGGCGCACGGCAAAGGGTGGCTTGCCGCTGAGCTCAAGGTTCTCACCCTTGCGCTTGAGGCCGCTGACCAGCACCTTGCCGTTGCCGTCGGTGACCTGGGTCCAGCAATCGGCGACGAAGGTCAGGTGAACCTGGCCGGCGCCGGCCACGGGCTCGGCGGCAGCGGGTGCAGGTGCACCGTTGACCGGGGCGCCTGGCGCGACTGTCGACATCGGGGCCGGAGCGGCTGTCGGGGCCACCACCAGGGTCTGGGCCGAATGTGGCACAGGCACGACAGCCGGGGTCGACGGAGCACTGGCCGCAGCGGCCGGGGCCGCAGGCTGGGCCTCGGCCGCGCCTTCAGGTGCCGGCGCCTCGGAGGCTGCCTGGTTCTCGGTCACGGCCTGGTCTTCCGGCTCGTCGATCGGGTGAATCTGCGTGGTGCCGTCGGCGCTTTCGACTTCGACGTGCTCCATGTTGACCGCCGCCTGATCCTTGGAGCGCAGGCTGGCCTGGTCCTGCCACCAGACGAAGCCGCCGCCGATCACGGCGATCAGCAACAGCAGGCTGACAATGCGCAAGAGGGTGTGGGAAAACCGCACCGGCTCTTCGATACGCCCCAGCGCCTGAACGCTACTGCCCTGGGAGTCGGTGCCGGTGCTCTGGTCGAACTGCTGGACCAGGACCGTCTGGTCCATGCCGAGCAACTTGGCGTAGGCGCGGATATAACCCCGGGCAAAGGTATGCCCCGGCAGCTTGTCGAAGGCACCGGCTTCCAGGTTGCTCAGGGACGACACCGTGAGGTTGAGCTTCACGGCCACCTCGGCCAACGTCCAACCATTGCTTTCGCGGGCCTGACGCAGGGTCTCACCGGGGTTGACGCGAGTCGCTGCTACAAATTCGGGTTGCGCCGCTTTCATCTTTGCTCCGACAGGTATTGCTGATATTCCGGCGTACCGGGATAGAGTCGTTTTAGTTGCAAGCCGTAACTGGCGGCCTTGTCACGATCTTCGTAGATTTTCGCCAGGCGGATACCGAGCAATAGACTACGTGCATTTTGCTCGCTCAGCAGGCTGAAGCGCGCGTAATAATCGCGTGCGGGCACATAATGCCTGTCTTCGTAAGACAACTCAGCCATTTCCAGCAAGGCACGTGGCTGTTGGCGGTTCAGGCGCAGGGATTTGTCGAAATGCTGCAGGGCCAGATCCCGCTGGCCAAGGGCCAGGGCGGTCAGGCCGAGGTTTTCGAAAACCCGCGAGCGTTCGGTATAGAGGCTGTCGTTGGCGGCCTGTTCAAAGCGCTCGTAGGCGTCCTTGTAACGCTTGAGCTCAAACAGGAAGCTGCCGTAATTGTTGAGCGTGCGCGCATCGTTCGGACGCGACGACAGGGCCTTGTGGAAATGCTCCTCGGCCAGCTGCGTTTCGCCTTCGGCCTGGAACACCAGCGCCAGGGCGCCATTGGCATCCGGGTCGGAGCTGTCCATCTCCAGGGCTTTCTTGAGCGGGACCTTGGCCTGCTCGGTCTGGCCTTGCTGCAGATAACCGATGCCCAGCTGTACATAGGCCATGCGCGCTTCATCGCGCCCCTTGCTGGTGCTCAACGGGTCGACATTACCCGTTGAAACGCAGCCGGCCAGCAGGCCGACGAATACTACAAGGAGCGCAGCGCGCAGGGTCATGGAGGTCCTCTCTCAGTTTCGGTTCGCGGCGCTTTGCCCACTTTCGGCATCGGCGCTCAGCTCACGTACGGCGATGTAGCGTTCGCTGCGACGGGTGCGATCCAGCACCTGCCCCACCAGTTGACCACAAGCCGCGTCGATGTCTTCACCGCGGGTGGTGCGTACCGTGACGTTATAGCCGGCCTGATGCAACAGGTCCTGGAAACGCCGGATCGCATTGTTGCTCGGGCGCTCGTAGCCCGAATGCGGGAACGGGTTGAACGGAATCAGGTTGATCTTGCATGGCGTGTCCTTGAGCAGCTCGATCATCTCGACAGCATGCTCGACCTGGTCGTTGACATCCTTGAGCAGGGTGTACTCGATGGTCAGGACGCGCTTCTCGCCGAGGGTCGCCATGTAGCGACGGCACGACTCGAGCAGCATCTTAAGCGGATACTTCTTGTTGATCGGCACCAATTGGTTACGCAATGCGTCATTCGGTGCGTGCAGCGACAGCGCCAGGGAGACGTCGATATGCTCGGCGAGCACGTCGATCATCGGTACCACGCCGGAGGTCGACAGGGTCACGCGGCGCTTGGAGATGCCGTAGCCCAGGTCGTCCATCATCAGGTGCATGGCCGCGATGACGTTGTCGAAGTTCAGCAGCGGCTCACCCATG
>Ga0302156_10001528_pt1 | contig 20343 bp, 16 predicted proteins | sample I_Bog_N3_2_FD_193503 | JGI IMG/M metagenome (GOLD analysis project Ga0302156, IMG submission 193503) | Peat permafrost microbial communities from Stordalen Mire near Abisko, Sweden - I_Bog_N3_2 | ecosystem: Environmental > Terrestrial > Soil > Wetlands > Peat | place: Sweden: Abisko, Stordalen... | reverse complement strand
ACGGCGAAGATTTCGTCACGCCGCCCACGATCGACGACCCCACCGTGCCCGAGGCCCTCGTCGCCGCCGTCCGCCAACCCGCCACCGTATGATAAGTGTTGCAATGGGCCCACAAACCCCATTGCAACCCCGCGTTCCCCCCGTTAAAGGCACCCAACCCGCCCAAGGGCGAGCCGCTTTAGCTCAGTCGGTAGAGCACATCATTCGTAATGATGGGGTCAGGTGTTCGAGTCACCTAAGCGGCACCATTTTCAATAAGTTAGGCGGAAAATCGGGCGAGCTTCGGCTCGCCTTTTTCTTGTCAGGTATCAGATAGGTATCAGGCGGAGCGCAAATTTCTGGGTGCATTGGATGGCAGCGGCGCCACAGGTGAGCAGCCAGAGGAAAGTCCTGCGCCCGCTCTTTAAGGCACCTGCATCCACACATGGGCCGAATCTCCTAACCTCACCCCAACGTGATCAGTTTTCCCAATCGAGATAGTTGTGCGGGGTAAAGGCAACCGCCACCTCGTCTCTGCGCACGAACGCGTGCTCATAGGGTTCGCCGCAGGTGTTACAGTGAGACGCCATTTGCCGAATGCGCCGGACTGGGTCCTTGGGGCTGAAGTAGGCGAGAAACTCTTCCGGCTGAAAAATGCTCATCCGTCCGCACCAATCGCAACTCGCCGAAATCCTCAGCCCATCCTTGATCGTGCTATCGATCGGCGCGTCCCATTGCACGATCCTGATGCTTTGCTCGATCTTGTCGGCGGACATCGCCTTGCGCTGCCCCGGCGACAGATTGGTGAGCGGGTAACCCTGCGCCAGAAATGCCTGTGACCACCGGATCTCGGCTTCGACGGTGTCCATGCGCGTGTCGAGCCGCTGCAAGACCACGACAGGGGTGACAATGTTCCTTTGCAGCAGCTGCCGGATATGAGGCATCCGACCGTTCTCCTTGGCTGTCTTGCGGCATGCAGTCTGGAAATGCTCCATGATCCGATCACGAACCCTGCAGGTTTCGCCAACATAGATCGGCAGGCAGGGATAGACGCCCAAAGGATCCTCCTGCGTTGGGTCAAGGATCGCGTAAACGACATAGCGGGCGTCGCCGGCGGACTGTTGGGCCAATTGCGCACAATGAGAAATCCCAGCCTTTACCTGCGGCGAACATACCAGAGCCTGCGCCACTTCTTTCTTTCCTTTCCGAGCCTTCTTGCTCGGAACACTCCCTCCCTCTTTCCTCTCTTCCCCCGGATTTCATGATCGGCTAAGCAGGCCAGACCCATCGGTCAGTCCCGTGGGTGAGGCGTGGAAACCTCAAAACCGCATGCGCCGGTCGAAACCCAGTTTCGGCCGGGTGGCCGTCGTATGTCCAAGGTTCCTGCCTAAAATGGCGGCGCCTTGTGCGTGCGCAGGGTTTCCAACACCCGGCTTCGGGCCGCCTCCATTCTATTTTGCGGAGGCATCATGGCCAACGGTTCGATTTTCCATCAACTCGGCACGATTGCGCTGTGCGCTGCACTGGCCGGCTTTCCTGTAGCCGCATCGGCGGCAGACGCACTCCCGTTGCAGGAGGCCATACAGAAAGAGTTCAAGCCATGGCAGATCGGCGGGTCTTGGTTTGGGAAAGTTCCCGAAGCACCCGGCGTTCAACCAGATGGCAGCATCTGGTGGGAGAGCGTCAACAATCCTCTGCTTGGCAAGGGGCCGAACAAGCCGCGCAAGTGGCTGGTTGAACGCTGCAACGCCGATCAAGGGGTTCTGGCGCAGGCCCTGCCGGTTTCGACCTCTCACGCGGCTGTGACTATCACCGATCCAGCCAGTCACGCATCGCTGACTGTTACCGGTCGCATGCTTCTGCGCTGGAGTTGGCAGGTCCAGCGCCTGCCCACGCTTGCACCCGATGACCAAGGGTTGGAAATTACGTCTACCGATATGGGGCTGTTCAGCTGCACCGGGCAGAATGGGGCGCCTTTCTGGCATGTCGCGGTCGGCATCGCGGCCCACCCACGGGGCGGATACCTCGTGGCTGTCAACACAGGGCGGGCCGACGAAATGCGTCTCAGCCTGCGGATTGTCGATGCAAAACTGGTGCAGGATACAGCCCAGATCTTGGCTGCCGAAGATCGCGACCGCCAGGCATTGCGTGCCGATCGCTCGGCCAGGCAGCAAAGCGCCGATCAATCCAGGCAAGCCTTTCAGAGCGCTTTGGCCCTTGGCACTCGAACCAATTGCGGCATGGTGATCGGGCTGAACGGCCCGCTTGTTGAGGTGCAATTGCCCGATTATGTCCGCTCTCGAAACGGCGCCACCCGCGTCTTTGTGAGACGGGATCAGATTGATACGCCCGATGGTGCCCGCTGTCAGGTCGAGTGAGTAATCCACCATCGGCCACCTGTGGGCAAATGCACGTCCCTTAGAGCCCTCTGTGGTTGCCGCCCGTGAGGCAAGCTATTGCGTGTCAAAAAGATGATAAAAGTGATAAATTGAGGATCAGGCCGCGATTGGGACCGGTTTGGACAAAGATTGGTGTTGCCCACGCATGGCTCTGTCGGCATCACGCCGGGTATGTTGAATGGTACCTTCGCCTCGCCCGCCGCCCTGTCACTGCGGGCACTGACCGTCAAACGTGTATGTGCAACTGTTCTGCTCGTACAGCTTCTCGGCGGTTGCGCATCGCTGCCGGCAAATGGCCCGACCGTGCGCGAGGTTAGCAAGGCGGTTGAGGCGTCTTCAACCACGCAAATGCCGTACACGCTTGTCAATATCGATGCAGATGTGGTTCGTCGGCAAATAGACCAGCCTGATCCACGGCTGGCAGAGTTTGGCGCGCTTGCGTCGGATGGCGTGCCAGAGCGGGTCGATCTCATTCGCAGGGGCGACACGCTGACTGTGTCGATCTTTGAGGTCGGCATCAGCCTGTTCGCCGGGAATGCACCCGCGATCGCGGCGGATACCCTGCGCGCCCCGACCGCAGGGGTCCAGACGCTCAGCCTGCAAGTGCGCGAAGATGGCAGCGTCGATTTGCCCTATATTGGCACGATCCAGGCCGCCGGCATCTATCCCGAAGCCCTGGCCGCCGCGATCAAGCAGCGCATGCAGGGAATTTCCGAACACCCGGACGCCATGGTCACGATATCGGATTCGCTGAAAAACGCGGTCTATGTTGTTGGTGTCGTTGGCCATCCGGGCCATTTTCGATTGACCGCCGCGCATGAACGCTTGCTCGACTTGCTGGCAATTGCAGGTGGCAGCCCGATTGATTTCAACGAATTGCAAGTCACGTTGGTGCGTGGGCCGCACACGGTTTCCGCGCCACTCAACCAGATCAGCCCCGGCTCGCCTGCCGATCTGCGGCTGATGCCGGGGGATCGCATCGTGCTGGACCATGTGCAGCAAAGCTATACGGTGTTCGGGGCAACCGACCGCGTCAGCCAGGTGCCGTTTGCGGCGCGGAAGGTCAGCCTTGCCGAGGCGGTCGCCCGGGTGTCGGGCCCGGCCGACAGCAGGGCCGATCCGCGCGGGGTCTATCTCTTTCGCCTGGAAAAGGCAGATGACGGCACAACCGGCGCGGTGATCTATCAGATCAATATGTTGAAGCCTCAGGCCTATTTTCTCGCCCAGACTTTTCCGATGCGCGACAAGGACGTGATCGTGTTCGCCAATTCGTCGAGCAATGCCTTGCAAAAAGTGCTCAGCCTGATGAGCCAGTTGTTCAATCCCGCAGTCGCTGTGCGGACGGCAACGCATTAATTTCGCGCAAAGGGATCCTATGCGTATCGGCATCGATGGCTACAATCTGGCCATTCCCAATGGCACAGGGGTTGCGACGTATGGCGCGTCGCTGGCTGGCGCCCTGACAGGTCTGGGGCACGACATCGACGGTGTATTCGGTATCGACCCGGGGCCAAACCGGGATCTGCGCGAGGCGCTGTTTTTCGAGCAATTCGGGCGCGGGCACAATCGCGGCCACGTTGTCCGGCGGGCCGTGTTTTCGGTGCTGTTCCAGCATCGCGCGGTCAACCTGATGGAGGTGCCGCTGACCGGGCATGTCGACAAACGCGGGTTTGGCACACGCTGGCCCGACTTGTCCGCGCTATGGACCAGCCCCCTGTTGTTCGAGGCGGCGTGGGGGCGGTTTCAGGCGACGCGCCGGATCACCACCGTGCGCATAGCCGACCCGCCCAAAGTGATGCACTGGACGTATCCCGTTCCGGTACGCATGGCAGGCAGCGTCAACGTGTACACCATGCACGACCTGGTGCCGTTGAAACTGCCCCACACCACGCTGGACAACAAAGGCTATTACCATCGCCTGATCGAGCGTCTGGTCAAGACGTCCGACCACATCCTGACTGTTTCCGAGGCAAGCCGGAACGACATTCTGGCGATGTTCCGGGCCGATCCCGATCGGGTTACCAACTGTTATCAGTCAAGTCCGCTGCCCGTGGCGGTCGCAGCCAGCACCGAAGCCGAAGATCACCGGATGATCCAGAGCGTGTTTGGCCTGCCGCCGCGCGGTTTCTATCTGTTTTTCGGCGCGAGCGATCCCAAGAAGAACATCGGGCGCATTGTCGATGCCTATCTGGCGTCGCAGTCCGATCGGCCGCTGGTGGTGGTGTCGTCGCGCGACTGGGGCATGAGCGAGGCCAGCGGGGGGCTGGGCAAGGATGGCATGGTCTATGGCCGCAAAGTCGATCGGCCGATCATCCAGTTGCAATACCTGCCCCGCGAAACCCTGTTCCGCCTGATCCGGTCCGCACGGGCGGTGCTGTTCCCGTCGCTTTACGAAGGGTTCGGCCTGCCCGCGCTCGAAGCGATCCAGCTTGGCACGCCGGTGATCAGTTCAAACACCAGTTCCCTACCCGAAGTGGTCGGTGATGGCGGATTGCTGGTCGATCCCTATGATACGGTGGCGATCACCCGTGCCTTGCAGGCGATCGACCGGGACGATGCGCTGGTTGCCCGCCTGTCCGCCGCCGGGCTCGAACAGGCGCAGAAATTCACGCAGGACCGGTTTGCCGAACGGCTGAGCGCGCTATACGCCCGGTTGCCTCTGGCGGAGGCCTGATCGCGTGCCACGCGTCATTGCCTTTGATCTGGCCAGGCTGTTTCTTGGCCCGCTGTTCCTGGCACCACGCGGAATCGACCGGGTCGATCTGGCCTTGGCGCGCCATGTCTTTCCCGATGTGGACAGCCCCAACCTTGGCATCCTGCCCACATTCTGGGGGCTGCGGGTCTATCGCGCGCCACAAGTCCTGCGTCTGCTGGCGCATGTGCAACAACTGTGGGCCGAAGATGCCCCCGGCAACACCGACCCGGTCCAGCACGAGCGGTTTTTGCGCATTGTCGAGGAAATCCGGACCCCGGGCGCCGCCCGCCGCGAGGCCATCCCTGCGCCGCGCAACCTGACTTTGCGCAACAAGGTGGTGCGGATGGTGCAGGAACTCTATGCCACCGGCATGCCGGTTGGCCGAGCGGTGCGTCGCCATGTGCCAGAGCGGGCGGTCTATCTCAATGTCGGACAACTGGGTCTGGCCGTGCCGATGTTCTTTGAATGGTTGCACGACCGGCCGGACATCACGTGTGCCATGATGCTGCATGATGTCATCCCGCTGGAATATCCCGATCTGGTGCGCCCTGGGCAAGTCGTCCATCACGCCCGCATGGTGCGAACGGCAGCGCGGCATGCCGATTGCATGATCTTTACCACCGACTATGCGCGCGACACCGTCAACGCGGCGCTGGCCCATCATGGCCGCCCGCATCTGCCCAGTTTGGTGCGGGGCCTGCCGTTGTCCGAGGCCTTTGCGCAAACCCGGAGCAGCCTTCCGGACCTTGCCGGCAAGCGCTATTTCGTTGTCGTGTCCACCATAGAGCCGCGCAAGAACCACAATCTGCTGTTGCGCGTCTGGGAACGGCTGATCGCCCGGCTGAGCAACGCCGCGCCGCATCTGGTGATTGTTGGCGCACGTGGATACGATGCGGCCCGCATTCTGGCGCCGCTGAAACACGCCCCGCTGTTGCGCGCCCATGTCCATGAAGTGGCGGGCCTGTCCAGCCACGATCTTGCCGCGCTCATGCTGGGCGCAACCGGTGTGCTCAGCCCGACCTGGGTCGAAGGGTTTGGACTGCCGGTGCTCGAAGCCAACACCATGGGTGTGCCCACGATCGCATCCGATATCGCCGCCCACCGCGAAATTGCGAAGCCGGGCAGCATATTGCTGTCGTGTGACGATGACGATGCGTGGGAACGCGCCATCATGGCGCTGCCCACGCTTGGTCTGCGGATGCGTCCGACCGTGCCGCCAGACGCCACCGAGGCCGCCTATTGCACCGATATTCTGGCTTTCCTGAAACACGAGACGGAACGTCAATCTCGGCCCGCTGTGCCGACGTCGGCATGACTGTGCAGCGCTGGATCCTGCAAATGGTGGCCGTGGTCGTACCCAGGGTCCGTTCGAATCTTGCGGTCGATGCCGCCGATGTGCGGCGCGACCGGCGCGAATGGGCCGAAGCTGCCAGTTACTATCGACGCGCCTTGCGCATCTGCCCCGACCGGCGACCGATCTGGGTGCAGCTGGGCCATATGCTGCGCGAAAATGAACAGCCGGAAGCGGCGTTTGACGCCTATCAACGCGCTTGTGCGCTACCGGGTGACGATGGCGACGCGCCGCTGCATCTGGGCCTCATGGCCCGGCGGCTGGGGCGTTTTGCCGAAGCCAAATCCGCGCTGCGGCTGGCGCGCCGGTTGACGCCCGGCCAGCAATTGCCCGGCGCCGCATTGCTTGAATTGCTGCACGACCCGTTGGCCGTGGACGGTCGCGCGCGTCAGGCGGCCGACACGCTGATGGCCGCAGAAACCGCACGACTGGAGTTGGAATCACCCGAAGGATGCGCTGCGGTGGTGTTCGACGTCTGCGATCTGGTCAGCCATTTCCGCCATTCACGCCTGCCCACCGGGATACAGCGCGTCCAGATCGAAGTCATCTGCGCCGCACTGGACGCGTTTCCCCGCCTTCAGGTCGGCTGTTTTTCGGAAGCGGACGGTGGTTGGCAGGTGTTGCCGCTGGCGCATTTCGAACGGCTATGCGCCTTGTCTTTGGCCGGTGCGGACCGGTTGGAACCGGCCTGGATCGATGCAATCGAAACCCTGACCGCCGCACTGGCACGGCGCGTTCTGGTCAGCTTTGCGCCGGGGGCCGTTCTGGTCAATCTGGGCACGTCATGGTGGTTGCAGAATTATTTCCTACATGTGCGCCACGCGCAGCAGACCTGTGGCATCCACTATGTTCCGTTTGTCCACGATCTGATCCCGGCTTTGGTCCCCGAACACTGTTTGCATGAACTGACCCGGGATTATCTCAGTTGGGCGTTTCAGGTTTTCGATCACGCGGATTTCTTTCTGGCGAATTCGCAGTCAACCAAGACCGATCTGCAACGTGTCGCGCACATGCTGGGCCATGCCATCGCCCCTGCGCAAGTGGCGGTCGTGCCCTTGAACGCGGATTTCCGGCGCCCCGGACTGAACGCGACTGTCGATACAGACTTGACGCGATGGGGGGTGAAACCGGGGCGCTATGCCTTGCTGGTCTCCACCATCGAATCGCGCAAGAATCACGTGCTGGCGTTTCAGGCCTGGCGCAATTTGCTGACGCGCCATGGTGCCGATGCAGTCCCCGATCTGGTTTGTGTAGGCAGTCCCGGCTGGCTGAACGACCACGTCCATGCCGCGCTCGACCACGATCCGGCGCTTGCCGCAAAAGTGCGCATGCTGTCGCACTTGCCCGACGACCATCTTGCTTTGCTTTATCGCCATTGCCTGTTCACGCTCTACCCCAGCTTGTATGAAGGCTGGGGTCTGCCGATCACCGAATCCTTGTGTTACGGCAAAGTCCCGGTGGTTTGCCGCATATCCGCCATGCCCGAAGCGGGCGGCGATTTTGCGCTCTATTTCGAGCCGGACGATCTTGCGGGGCTATGCGATGCCGTCACGCGGCTGACGTTCGATGACGATGCCCGGGTTGCCCTGGAACAGCATATTCGGGACGATTTCAAACCGCGCAACTGGCGCGACCTGGCAGACCAGATCCGTGACGAACTCGGTCGATTTCTGGCAATCGTGCGCGACCGACCCCGGGTTGGCGACCCTGCATCGATTGACGCCAACCGGCTGTACCGGTTTGCGCGCAACCGCCGCACGCGGCTGGCCCCAATCTTTGACAACGGCGAACGGTTTCGCAATGGCACAGGCTGGTGGCAGCCCGAAGACTGGGGCTGTGCGACCAGACCGGGGGGTGGCGAATTGACGTTCGCCTTGCCCACGGGGGTGGAATCGGTGCGCTGCTGGTTGCGCTTGCGAGAGCCGAACTTGCGCGCAGGCGAGGCCACAATCCATAGCGGCGACCGGATGTTCCGGTGTGAATTGACCGCAGGCCAGTGCCGATGGATCTCGTTTGTGGCCGAACCGGTCGAAGGCGTTGTGCGCCTTGTCATCCACAGCAGGCACTATATCGACCAGTCAATCGAGTCCAGATTTCAGGACCGCCGCTTGGTGGGCGCGGGATTGAGCGGCCTAATCGTCGCCGTTGACAGGCAGGCGGACAAGTTGCGTGATATTGCGCTGGCCCTGTCGGATGGCGAGGGCGATGCGTTTGAATTTCTGGGCACCATCTACCCGGTGCTGCTCAACCGGGATGTAACTGACAGCGACTTGCGCGACTATCTGCCGCCGCTGCATTCGGACGAGATGCGCAGGGTCGATGTGATAGACAGGCTGACCCGCTCTGCGGACTATGCCCTAGCAACGGAGAATTCACTCGTTTTCGATTAGGGCGTGATCCAGGCCCGCGCACGGCGCGCCAGTTTGCGCATTGCCAGCCATGCCCCGGTGCCAAGCCGCAATGGGGTTGAGGCTCGTTGCAGTTGCAGCGGACTTAGCCAGGCAAGTGGAATGACATAACCCGGGTTGTCGTCCAGCGCGCGTCGCCCTGGCAAATGGCCGCCACGCAGGGCGATGATCGGTCGCGATGGTTGCGCACGCCATTGTGGTTGAACCGGGCCTGCAAACAGCGCGAGCATCGCCTGCGCTTGCTCGCGGTATCCGTATCCTGCCACTTTTTGCCGCCCGGCCTGGCCCATGCGGGTGCGCAGATCGCGATCGCAAGCCAGCCGATCGAGCGCTTGTGCCAGGGCCGTGGCATCATCGGGTTGCACCAGCAGTCCTTCGCGTCCGTCTTCCAGCATTTCGGGAATCCCGCCGATGCGGCTTGCGATCACCGGCTTTGCGCTGGCCATGGCTTCCATCAGGCAAACCGGCTGATTTTCCGGCCAGACCGAGGGCAGGACAAACACGTCACTGGCCGCATAGACCGTGGCCATTGCCGCAGGATCGACTTTGCCGCGAAACCGGACGCGGTCGGCCAAGCCCTGCTGGCGGGCAAAGGCGCGCAAACCGGCATCGAGGGGGCCGTCCCCGACCAGATCGAGAACAACGGCCTCGCGGTGATCCATCATGGCCATCGCCTGCAACAGGACCAACAGCCCCTTGTGCGCGCCGAAATACCCCGCATAAAGCAGGACCACCGCTTCCCCGCCGGGCCTGGAACCGGCATTTTCCGCGTGCCGATAGGGGGCCAGATCAATCCCGTTGGGCAAAACAGTCAGTCTGTCGCTGGCAAATCCCGCCGCCAGATAGGCATCGGCCACATGGCGGCTGGGTGCGATCAGGCCTTCAACATGATCGAAGGCCAGGCGCATGACATCGTTGCGCAGGTGCAAGGCGGCGCGCACATCGGTCTGACTGTTCAGGCAAGCTGCGCAACCGCTGTGATCGCCGCAGGGAGAGCCATCTTTTCGCAGCAGCGTATGGCGCAGACAAAACCCCCAGAAATCGTGCAGCGTCGTAAACACCCGCGCACCGCTTTCCGCCGCCGTGATCAGCATGCGCACCGACAGCCCGATCAGATTGTGCGCATGGACGATCGTGGGCTGAAATTCACGCAGGATTGCCGCGAACTGTGCATCGATGTCAGGGTGGATATAATTGCAGTTATCGGCATCATAATCCGCAGGCAACGTCGTCAGGCGATAGACTGTCAAGCCGTCGAGTTCATCCACGGTCACACCGTGGTGCGCGCCCGGACCATTCAGGTCGCCGGCAAAGACTGCCACTGTATGACCGAGCAAAGCCATATTGCGCGCGACTTCATGCGCCACAAGCTCCGCCCCGCCGACAAAGCGCGGCGGATAGACATTGGTGCAAACGAGAATGCGCATCGGCATAATCAGGAATGCCTGTGCTGAACGCGACACAACTATCGCGGCGGGGCGATGGCCTGCCGCCTGTAAGCGGATTCAGCCCGTCTTTCCAGCATTTTGCGAAACAGTGTCGTGGCGACTGGAAAGACGCCTGCCGCCGTGGTCTGTTTGACCAGCGACACAGGCTTGACCCGGATGGCATGCGCAGCGCCTTTGACCGATTTGTGCAGCCACCCGGCCTCGATCACCTGACGATACCAGCCCCAGTCTTCGTATCCGACCCCCCGCGAAAGATCCGTCTTTGGATAAGGAAATTGTTCGAACAGCGCGCGATCGGCAAAGCACAAGGCTGTCCATGGATTGCCCGAAATCAGCCACAACGGATCGTATTTCTCATCTTCCATATCGATATGGCGAACGATGCGTGGTCCATCGCCAAAATACAGATTGAATTCCGGGTGCCACACCACCGGGCGCCGGTCGCATTTGGCGCTGCGAATGGCCAATTCTATCCAGGTTTCACCAAACAAGTCATCCGCGTCCAGAAATCCGATGTACTTTCCGCACGTTTTTCCAACGCTGAAGTTCCTGGAAAGACCCAAATCGCCAAAACTTGCCTCGATCACAGCCGTCCCGGCCGGGGCAAACTGGTTGATGGCGGCGCGTGTCAAATCATCGCCTTTGTCTAGGCAGACGACAATCTCGATTGTGCGCCCGGCTTTCTCGGCGAACGCTTTCGCCCGGTCGAGCGATTTGAGGGTAGAGGCCACCATCAGGCCTTCGCGATGCGCGTTGACCACTATGCTGGCATCGGGCAAATCGATCATCGAACGCACTCCACTATGCCCGAGCCGACCAGGATCACCTTGAAGTTTTCCCAGCTATGGCGCCGCTCCAACAAGGCTGTCAGATGCTGGGTTCGGGCCTTGCCGTGATCGCTTTCCTGATGCGCCGCCCTGATAGCCGCGACATAGGCATCCGCGTCGGAAATATCGTCGATCAGCCAGCCGGTCTGGTCGTTGATCAGTTCTGCGATACCGCCGACATTCGATGCGATTATGCGCATGGACTTCGCAGCAGCCTCAAGCAGTACGTTGGGAATTCCATCCCAGAGCGATGTGTACAGAAAAATGTCATAGTCCTGATCAGGTATTTCATCGAATGATGCATAGGGTCCTTTGTAAAAAACATTTGACCGATCGCCGAACCACTGCAAAACTTCGTGCTCCATTTCGCCTTTGCCCCAGATGTCGAAATCAAATTCAGGGCATTTCTTGGCAATATCTTTTACGATTCCGACATTTTTTTGGCCAGACAGGCGGGATGCCCACAAAATCTTTGGGCGGACGGATTTTTTCGGGGCTTGATAACTGCCGATCCCGGACTTTCTCGATACCGGATAGGCGCCTTTTTCCGGAGCCGGATTGTACAGTGTGATGAAGCGGTCATGCAATTGATCGGGAATGCCGAATTGCCGGGTAAGTTCATCAAAAAAACTGGCGTTGTCACTGATGACGCCACTCATCCACGGCAGTGAATCCCGCAGATGCGTGTCGGTATATCCCGAAGCCCTGCCGTCGGACGAGTAATCGCGACAAAATCCACAGCCATAGGTTCTGGTCAGTCGTGAAAGCGCAAGGCCTCTGGTCTTGAACAGTTCCCAACAGGTATGGCTGTTGACATTGACAATCGATTTCGGACGGATTGCCTGAACCATGTACGAGAGCACTTCAACGCGCTCTGGCAGCGAGAGCGTACAGCCATCGGGCTGTAAAAGGGCCATGTCTACATTGGCGGGCAGCCACGCCACAGCTTCGGTATTGGCAAAATCACAGACCAGGATGAGAATGGAATGGCTGCGGTCCAATTCCACAATCGCCCGCGCAATATGCATCGAGACCAGATCGGCGCCGCCGAATTTCAGCCACGGCACAGCGATAATATAGTCATAGGGCTTGTCCAAGCTTGCAAACAATTTCTTGAAGCAAAGAAATGCTGGTGAATTGCACGAGCCATCCAATATCTTGAGCGACTTCAGATTTTGCAAATTGGCAAAAGTCTCAACCGCGTAAATATCAGGCTCAATGTCAAAAATGCCGTCGAGCAAATCCTGAATCGCCGTGTGCGCTTGCGGATCGGGCAGCGCCGAACGTCCCTCGACCCTGCCATGTTCCAGAAAATGCAGCAGCGGATTGAGTGCACGCGCCGCTACACTCGGGATCAGGTCGCGATTTTGCAGCATGTACCATTCGGTGTCAAAGTTCGGTCCGGGTGACCGCCATTCATAGACACCTCGCTGACAAAAATGATCGAGCGGCGGCATATCGCGCGTGTCGGGGTACTTTGCAAAATACCAGTTGGGATCGAAATAGCCCGATCTGAGGATTTTTTCAGCGGTACTGATCTGAAATTCATCGAATTGGTCCGGACTTGTTGCCGCAATAGCCCGTCCGGTAATCGCCACGATCTGAAATTCAGCGTCGGAATTTTTATCGAGTTCAAAGCTGCGAATGAAATATTTCAACGCCTCTTCGCGCCTGCCGATCATCAGCAGCAATCGTCCAAAATTCAGCAGCAAGTCTGCATCGGCAGGATCGAGTTCGAGCGCCCGCGCATAAGCGCCATAAGCCCGGTCAAAATTGCCCGTTTCCTTGTGCGCGTGGCCCAGTTGCACCCAGATGGCAAAGCTGCGCGGACGCAATTCCAGATAACCCCGATACCACCGAACCGCTTCTTCCCAATTGCGGTTGTCGCGCGCGGTGTTGCCGCGTCGCCGCAGCTGGATGGCCCGCAGAAAAGACACGGGCTGCAATAGGCTTATGGAGCGCATTTTGCAATTCCGATACAATTTCGGCAATGGTGTGGCCGGACGTATGGGCGGGGCGGTTTCAAAGCCCGTGTTCCTTCACACCGGCCCACAGCAACCAGCCGATGGCATAGGCAAAGAACAGCGCGCCAAACACCGTCAGAATGATCGAGGTGCGTTGCGGGAATTCCGAGCGGACCGGCATGTTCGGTTCGACGACACGGATCAGGTACAACTGCTGCCGCTTGGCATCGGCCTGCGCCTGGGTCAATTGTCCGGCGGACACAGCAAACACCTGGGCAATTTCCTGGCGTTTGATCACCAGTTTCTCATAATCGCCCAGCCGGTTTGCGATCGAATGATCGTTGCCGACAATCTTGGCGGATTGGCCGCTGACTTGCGCCTCCAGCATCCTGACCTGCCGCGCCATTGCCTGATATTGCGGGCTGGACGGACTGATGACGCCCTGCATCGCATTCAGGCGGGCTCTCGCCGCAACCAGACCGGGGGTCATGCCGGTCACCATCGTCACTTGCGCTTTGCCGGTATCGGCGGGATCGACATCCTGATGGGTCTGGCGATAGCCGGTCAATTCCGCCTCGATCGCGTTCAGTTGGTGATTGGCGTCATCATAGGCGCGTTGCGCGCTTGCCACCTGGTCGCGATAGGTGCGCTGGTTGATCGCGTTGACTTGCTGTTCGCCGATCAGCAACAATTTCTGGGTGAGCGCAAAGGCGTCCTCGCGACGAAAGGCGTGTACGGTCAGGTGCATGATGCCGGTCTCGTCGTTGGCATGCACGGCCACTTTGTCGCGATAGAATTTCAGCAGCCGTTCGGGCGACGGCTGGGCAAACCACAGCCGGCTCAGCCAGTCGGTGCCGTCGCGCGAAAACGCGCCGACCAGATCGTTCTCCTTGCGCAAACGCCCCACAGCATCGTGCGACAGCAGATATTCCTGCACGATCGAGGTGTCGCCGCCCGTCCCGGATTCGCCAAATGAAAAGCCCAGCAACTGGCCGACATCGGTGCCCATTTTGGGGGCGCCCGCGCGTCGCACGATGAAATCGGCGCTGCTTTCATATTGGTCCGAGGCAAACACGCCCAGATATATCGTGGTCAGCAGCGTGGGCGCGATGACCAGCGCCAGGAACGCGCGGGCAGCCCACAGCAGAGGCCTGGCGCGCGCCCACAAACCGCCTTGACGTCCGCCGCCGGCACGCGCGGCTTTGGGAAGGAGAACACCACTCACGCTTTGTCATTCCTATCGACCGTGATCACGGCACATGAATTCGTTTACGGACCCGCCGGATCTCTAGCAGACCCCAGAAGGTGGAAAATACGGAAATATTGAAAACATACCCAATATGGATATATTGTCCCGAGGCGTTTTCAAATTGTCCGTAGCGTGCCATTTCAAAAATGGTCATCATCGGGTTCCATGCAATGTAATGATGCGCCCATTTCGGCAGCAGGCTCATTGAAATGAACGCGCCGCTGACCGGCAGGGCAAAATAGGATGTGGGATGTGTCAGGCGCCCGACGATGGGGCTGACATAGGCGTAGGCCGCCACGATCAGGGACAGGGCGAACGACCACCACGAAAACAGCGCGATTGCCCCGATCAGGTACAACGGCCGGGTGGGAAAATCCGACAGTCCCAGCATGATTCCGATGGTCTGCAGGATACACAGCGCCGAAACGCATCCGATCGTTTCGACCATCGATTTTGCAAACATGATGTCAAACGGTGCGATCATGCCGTGATACAGCAAGGATTCTGATGAATGCAGCGCGCTTTCGGCGCGGTTGAAGGTGTTGCGAAAAATGCAGTATATGACGTAGCCCGTCAGCATGAAGGTAAACGGACTGGTTTCCTGCGACTTGCCTTTCGCAACGGCCGCATGCAGCAGGGTCACCACAGATGCCAGCATCATCGGTTCGCCGATCACCCACAAATAGCCGATGTTTTCGCGGCCGTACCGTTCCTGCAATTCGCGCAACGCCAGCGCCTTGATGACTGCAATCTGCGTCAGAAGTCCACGCCAAAACACCGCAGAACCCTGTCCTGCCATTGCCTGGCCAGTAAACGTTTGGTCGGTCATTGCATCAATCCGCGCCGGTTCACTCGATCACATACGCCTGGCGATGATCGCAAACCGCGCCAGCCCTTCGGTATCCGCCACTAGGTCGTCGGGTTCCGAAAACGCCAGCGGTGAAACCGAAAAACCGTCACCGATCAGTCGCAGCGCCCATTTGCCGATTTCGTTGCGGGAAATGTTCTGCCCCTCGACTGCCAGGCGGCTGCTGGTGGGTGTGTCGGACGGGCGATAACGGCACGTGATGATCCCCACGCCGCCGATCTTCAGGCGCCCGAACCATGCCCTGATCGCGGCCCAGCGCAGCGCCGAGTCCGGTTCGGACCACAACCCTTCGGGCCATGCCAGAAAGTCGGCGAACAGCAGGGAACTGGACGGTGGCGGCGGCGCAGGATCAACCTGCCGCACCGCAAATCCACGCGTGTCGAGCGCCAGTCGGAACGCGTCCGAACACCCGCCAACGATCAGACCTTCGAGTGCAGGGACGATCACGCCATAGGCCTGCAACGCATTCAGGCACAGCGCCTCGGCCCAGCCTTCGACACCCTGATCCCTGACCGTGCCCGGAATGATCTCCTTCAATTGCGGCCAGGTGCAATCCTGGGACACCGGCGCGCCAAGATGGGGCGTTATGACATGGATCAGGGCATTGGCCGGGCGCACATCGTCCGGGTCCTGCTCCAGCGCCAGGAACGATCGCGGTGGTTCGACATAGTCCTCCACCTCGCCCTCAAATTCCTGCAACGACACGCTCAGCCCATCGGAATGAATGTCCGAGTCTTCGGTAAAATAGCCATAAAACGCGTATTGCACGTTGCGCATGGCGGAAAAGGGCACGCTGATGCGCAGATCCTGCTCTTCGTCCACGGCGACGGCCATCCGCGCGCCCGCCACCAGGCTGGCGTTTTCGCCGGATTGGGGTTTGAACGCATGGATCCGCAAGGCGAGTTCGCCGCGCGAGGCGCGCACCCGGCGCAACAACAGTTCGTATCGTGCCGGCCCCGGGCGGACATCAATGTAATCAGTGTGAAAGCAATAGCGCGGATCGGGCGACAGACTGTCGCCACCCAAGCCGGGAATGGCACTGGAGTGATTGAAATAATACGCAAACGGATCAATGTCCCGCATCGCTCAGAACCCGAAGCTACGGGCGAGTGCTGCGTTTGCGGAAAGCGGAAGGTTCCTTGCTGCCATCGTCGCAGCTTAGCAGCGAAGACCCCGGGGCGGAAAGCGCAAAAGTATCCCCCGTGAACCATTTGTGCATGCGATACAGCTTGTGCGACTTTCCTTGCCCTGCCATGGATAGCGCGAAATAGCGCGACCGCGCCAGATAGATGTCGTTGATCGAAACTGTCAGCAAAAAGAGTTGCGCACGAATGTTTGGATTTGCAAACCACGCAGACAAGCGCAAAATTCTGCGCAAGCTGGTGCGCAGAAATTCCAAGCCCAATCTCAATCGGCTCGACATTCTGGCCCATCGCATCGATTCGCTCAGCCTGACCGTGAAGTTCTTTGGTTATGAGCTTGCGCGGACATTGGCCGAGGCTTTGCCGCCCTGCGCCGATATGCCGTTGCAGGCGGTCGATCTGGCGTGCAAGCCTTCAACGCAGGCGGATATCGCGTCCGACTGGCTGGCCCACTGGTGCGGCCAATTGCAGATCGGCCGGATCTATCACCGCAAAGTCTGGGAACTGGCCTATGTCTTGCAGGCCATCCACAACCACGGCAGCATGCGTCCGGGGGCCCGTGGCCTGGGGTTTGGCTGCGGGCGCGAACCGTTGGCCAGCTATCTGGCGTCGCGTGGCGTTGCGATCACCGTTACCGATCAACCGCTCGAATCCATGCAGCATCAGGGTTGGGCCTGGACCGGGCAACATACGGCCTCGGCTGATGATTCATTCCATCCGCACCTGATCGAACGCGAACCATTCGACCGCCTGGTCGCGCTGCGCTATGTCGACATGAATGCGATCGACGCCGACTTGGCCGATTATGATTTCTGCTGGTCGGTCTGTGCGATCGAGCATCTCGGTTCGATCGAAAAAGGGTTGGCATTTGTCGAAAACAGCCTGAAAACCGTGCGTCCCGGCGGTTTGTCCGTCCACACAACCGAATTCAATTTTGCCAACGATCATGAAACGATCGACAACTGGCCCACCGTGCTGTTCCAGCGGCAGCACTTCATGGCGCTGGCAGAGTGTCTGGAGGCCAGCGGGCACACGGTTGCCCGGCTTGATTTCGATGTGGGCAGCCAGCCACTCGACAAGTTCATCGATATTCCGCCCTATCTGCATGACCTCGACAGCACCCAGGTGCGCAGTTGGGAAGGGGAAGGGACGCCGCATATCAAGCTGGCAATCGACGGTTTCGCCTCTACGTGTTTTGGCCTGATTGTACAGCGGGCGGCATAGCCGATATCGCAGGAAAGCATCCACAGGGTCTGCATGACGATGCGCAGGCATTTGCGCCCGCAGACACGCATCGAGTTTGACCAGCATGATCGAATTTGAAAACGTCTCGAAGATCTATCACACGCGCGGCCTGCGCCGCAGCGTATTCAGCGGATTGTCATTCAGGATCGAGCGGGGCGAGAGCTTGGCCATCTGCGGCGCGAATGGTGCAGGAAAATCCACCCTTTTGCGCATGATCGCCGGGGTCGAACACCCCAGTTCCGGCCGGATCAGCCGCTCGATGAAAACATCCTGGCCGATCGGGTTCGCCAGTTGTTTCCAGATGTCGATGACGGGTTCGGACAATGCACGCTTCATTGCCCGGATCTATCAGCAGGACGAACAGGCAGTGCTCGACTATGTCGAGGATTTTGCGCAATTGGGCGTCTATATGAGTCAGCCGGTCAGTACTTATTCATCCGGCATGGTGTCAAGGCTGGCATTTGGCATATCTCTAGCAATATCGTTCGATTGTTATCTGGTTGATGAAGTGGCTGCCGCAGGAGATGTGCGTTTTCGCCGGCGATGTGAAGAGGAGTTGATGGCCAGGCGTAATAATGGCACGTTGATCATGACTTCGCATGATCCGTATATGCTTGAACTGTACTGTACGCGCGGTGCGGTTCTTTATAGCGGGGCACTTATATTTTTCGATACCGTGGCCGAAGCCTGTAATATGCACCATGCCTTGCAGATGGGCGCATGACGGCAAGATGGGCACCTCCAAAAGCCCCTCGCCAATCGGCGCGTAGTCTGATTCAATCAGGCCATTCGAGGAGGTTCGGATGCGTCAGACGGGGTTGTTCGGCTTATCGGATCACCTGAAGCGGCTGTCGGCCCACGGCGATTCGCTCGAGGAGCTGAGCAGGATCATCGATTTCGAAGCGTTTCGCCCGACGTTGGTTGCGGCGCTGGCCTACGGGAATGGAGCGAAGGGTGGCAGGCCGCCATATGATCCGGCGGCGATGCTCAAGGTGCTGATTTTGGCGGCACAGAACAATGTCAGCGACGCGCGGATGGAGTATCTGATCCGCGACGGCTGAGCTGGCTTCGATTCTTGGGCTTCGACCTTGGTGCGGCGACACCCGACGCCAACACAATCCGTCTGTTCCGTGAACAGCTGACCGATGCGGGTGCGCTTGATGCGCTGTTTACCGATTTCGACCGGCTGCTCAAAGATCGGGGCTATCTCGCAATGGGCGGGCAGATCGTCGACGCAACGCTGGTGGCCGCGCCCAAGCAGCGCAACACCGAACCGGAGAAGGCGGCGATCAAGGAAGGCAAGACTGCCGCCGAGATATGGCCCGATGAGCGCGCCCGCGCGGCGCAGAAGGACACGGATGCGCGCTGGACGCTGAAGTTCGCCAAGGGCCGCCCCGCGGGGGACGGCAAGCCGCAGATCGACATCGCCATCCCCAGCTTCGGCTACAAAAGCAGCGTCGCGATTTGCCGGGCCTTCGGCTTTATCCGCAAGGGCAAGGTCACCGATGGCGCGCGCTTTGATGGCCGGATGCTCCGAGACGTCGTGATGAACGACAATACCGCATCGGATGTCTGGGCCGATACGGCCTACCGCAGCCAGGCCAACGAGAAGTGGCTCAAAGCGCAAGTGCCGCGCGACAATCAAGATCAGAATCCGCGACAATCAGGATCAGAAAGTTTTCTCAGGCCGCTGATGGCTGGCGGGCTACGCCCGCCAGCCATCAGCGGCCTGAGAAAATGGCGACTTTGGTGCCCCTCAGTGGGGAGCTGTCGTCGGTGATCGCGCTGGTCAGGTAGGGCCGGATCTCTTCGTCTCCGAAGGGATCTGACCATTGCCTGGCCGCCATATCACTGATCACCAAAGGAAGCTTTTTATGAAGGCCAGACAAACAGATGGCGTCGCGGTTGCGGCGGCGAAGGCATCATTCTGCACAGCGACGGGATATGTGCTGGAGGGCGCCGGACCTTTCCGGCTGCCCAGTAAAGTGCGCGAGCGCAGACGTCCCGATCCATTGGCCACCATTTTCGACGCAGATGTCGTGCCGATGCTCATGGCGGCGCCGGGGCTGCGAGCAGTCGGCATCTTCGAGGAGTTGCAGCGCCGACATCCCGGCCTGGCCTCGGGCGTGCGCCGAACGCTTGAACGGCGCATTCGCGCCTGGCGAGCACTGCATGGTGCCGAACAGGAGGTGATCTTCCGGCAGATTCACGAGCCAGGGCGTATGGGCCTGTCGGACTTTACCGAGATGGGTGATCTCGGTGCGCAGACCGTCATGGTGGCCGGATTACCGCTGGATCACCGCTTCTATCACTTCCGGCTTGCCTATAGCGGCTTTGAACATGCGCATGTCGTTCTGGGTGGGGAGAGCTTTGTCGCTTTGGCGGAAGGTTTACAGAATGCCCTGTGGGCGTTGGGCGGTGTACCGCGTGAACATCGCAGCGACAGTTTGTCGGCAGCCTTTCGCAATATCGACAAGGACGCGCGCGAAGACCTGACCCGCCGGTACGACGCGCTGTGTGCGGATTACGGCATGGAACCGACCCGCAACAATCGCGGCGTGGCGCACGAGAACGGTTCGATCGAGAGCCCACACGGCCACTTCAAAAGCGCAATCAAGGATGCCCTGCTGCTGCGCGGGACCAGCGACTTTGCCGATCTTGCCGCATACCGCGCGTTCATCGATGGTATCGTCAGCCGCAAGAATGCCCGCATCACCCGTCAGATCGAGACCGAGCGGGCCGCTCTGCAGTCCCTGCCGCCCGGCCGC
>Ga0302156_10001520_pt1 | contig 20402 bp, 36 predicted proteins | sample I_Bog_N3_2_FD_193503 | JGI IMG/M metagenome (GOLD analysis project Ga0302156, IMG submission 193503) | Peat permafrost microbial communities from Stordalen Mire near Abisko, Sweden - I_Bog_N3_2 | ecosystem: Environmental > Terrestrial > Soil > Wetlands > Peat | place: Sweden: Abisko, Stordalen... | reverse complement strand
TTGCGCAAAGTGGCGGGAACGCCTCGGCTACCCAGCAAATCCCGAAATCAAGCCGAGCAACGAGGATATCATGATCGAATTGACAGCCAGGGACGGACATACGCTTGCCGCCTATCGCGCGGATCCGGAGGGGCCGGCCAAAGGGGCCATCGTCGTGCTCCAGGAGGCGAATGGCGTCAATCCACACATCCAGAAACTTGCCGACGGCTTCGCCGCGAAAGGCTATGTCGCGGTCGCGCCGGCGCTTTTCGACGTCGTCAAGACCGACGTCAGCCTCGGCTACGACGCGACGAGCCTCGCCGAGGGCCAGGACTTGGTGCGTCAGCTCGCGCGCGACCGCGCTTTCGCCGATATTCAGGCCGCCGTCGACGCGGTCAAGGACATAGGCAAAGTCGCCGTCGTCGGCTATTCCTGGGGCGGCTATCTCGCTTATGTCTCGGGCAACCACGTCAACGGGTTGGCTTGCGCGATCGGCTATTACGGCGACGGGATTGTCGAGGACTTTCGCGAGAAGCGCAAGATCCCGACGCTGCTGCATTTCGGCGAGAACGATGCGTCGATTTCCAGCGCGGACCTCATTCAGTTTCGCGCCCATCGGCCAGACGTCAGCGCCTACACATATCCCGGCGCCGGGCATGGCTTCAATTGCGACGAGCGCGACGCCTATCATCAGGAAGCGGCGCAGGCGGCACTCGACCGGACGATGTTCTGGATTTCGCAATATGTCGAGGGTCAGGCTCCGATCGGGCTGAAGAACGCCGGCGCCTATGCCGCGGCCAAGGTCGAGAAAAAGAAGAAATCGAAAACCTCCGCTGACGACATGGGCCCGCCGATGGACTGATAGCCATCGAGACGGCGCTTCAGGCAAAGGGCGGGAAGGAGACACGCATGGGCGTCGATCAGAACCGAGCCGTTCCCCGGCGGCCTCGCGCGGGCGAATTTCGCGCCTGGTTGGTTGGGGAAGCGTCGCGCCGGGCTGTCGCCGAGGCCCCGGCGCCGGCTGTGTCGGCGCGAAACGGCAACATCCCGGTGGACGCGGATTACCGGCGCCTGCTACGCTGCCTTGCCATCATCGAGGCCGGTCTCGAGATATTTGGCTGACGTCGCGCAAGCGTCCCAGAGAGGAAGAGCGATGCTTCCAACCACAATCGTCATCGACGACAAGCCGCGCTGCGTCGTCAGACCCAACGACATGAAGGCGTTGCAGCGCTTCTTGCGAAACGGCAAAAGCTATTTGCTCGCCGAAAACCCGACCGGGGCCGTCAGCTTCCGAGCCCCCAACCAGGATGAAGCCGAGAAGTGGCGCGACGCGCTCTCACTTCATCTGGCCTGGAGCGGCTCCGAAGACGAGTTCTTCGGCATCCCGCTCTGACGGCTCGCCCGCTCACATTCGGCTCACGGGGTCATGCGGATTGTCGGCCTGATTGCGCATCCAGTCGGCAAGCTTGGTCAGAGCGACGTCGAGTTCCTGCCGCGCCGGAACATCCTCGATCGCATCCAGCGCGCCGCGCATGCACAGCAGCCAGGCGTCGCGTTCAGCGCCGCCGATCTTGAAGCCGAGATGCCGTTGCCGCAGGCGCGGATGACCCTTCTCGAGCGAATAAAGTTTGGGCCCGCCGGTCCACTCCGTCAAATAGCGCTTGAGGACGCTTTTGATCGATTCCAGGTCGTCGGAATGCATGGCGCGGATCCTCGCCGCCTCCGGCAAAGTGCTCATCCGGAAATAAAACGCCTCGACCAGGCGATCGATGACGACCGGGCCGCCAATCCGCTCGAAAGTCGAGACGGCCGTTTCGGTGTCACTCATGCTTCAACTCCAGGAGGATTGGACGCCGCGACCGGCGATCATTCGTCGTGACTGGGCAGCAGGATGACTTCCGCTGGGGCGCCGGGCCCCCGGGCTTCCAAGAAGTCCAGTTCCGCCACACGGGACAAACCGCCGCCGCTTTCCATCAGCACGACGGCGTCCGCGGGGAGCCGACGCAGCGTCTCGATCAATTGACCGACGGTCATGATCGCCACCCATCTCGAAACTCAAACACGGGCGATCCTGATGCCGGCCTCGTCGAAGCGCGGCGCAACCGCCTCTTCGTCGAAACCGCTGATCTCGGCCCTCCTGATGACGCCATTGTCATGATAATCGTAACGGTGTGCAAGTTCGACCTCGCCATATACGACTTTGTCAAATCCTTTCAAGACGCCCGCGCGATCGAAATGCGCGCGGATGAATGTATTGCGATGGGAGAACGCCGCCGCGTCCGTGGCGCCCACCAGGATTGGCGGCAGGTCCACGCCGCCGTGGGACACGAAGTACCGGCATTCGTCGGTTTCAACGCCGCTCATAGGCTTGCCCTCGCGCCGCCGCCGTGCGTTTCAATCCGGATGGATCATGATCTCCATCGTCTCGTCGCCCTCGTCGAACGGATCGGGGAACGAGTCGTCCTCGACCAGCGCAACGCCGCGAACGCAGACATCGCCCTCGAGCACTTCGATCGAGACTCGCTCGAGGTATTTGCCCTTGCACTCGCCTTCGACGCAGGCCCCGGTTTCGATCTCGAAACGGGCCCCGTGCCGGCCGCAGCGCAGAAACGCGCGGTCCTTGGTGAAGAACTCGCCGTCGCCGATGTTGAGCCAGCGGCCTTCGTGCGGACACGTGTTGACATAACCGAAATAGCCGTCGCCATGCGTTCTGACCACGACGATCGGAAAAGGACGGCTCGCGCCATCCTCGCAATATCGTGACAGACTGAAGGGCGCCGCCTCGCCGCGCCCGATGCTCTTGGCGTCGCAGATGACGAAGACCTCGTTGGGCTGAGACATGGCTTCATTCCCCCGAAAACGGCGACGCGAGCTGAACTCAAGCCGCGGTTTTGACGCTCTCGAGCTTCAGCGCGTCGAGCCGCGCGCGCTCGAGCCGAAACACGCCACGCGCTCCAGAGAACGGCTGATAGGCGTCGATCGAGTTCGCCCTCAGAAAATCATACCATTCGTGGGGGCTGAGGGCCTGCGGTCGCTCGCCGATTTCGACGATCGTCCCGTTGGGCGCGGCGCGACAATGAATGATGACCTGCTGCGATACCATGACAACCTCCTCGAGAGTTAGAAGCCCGACCCGAAGCCGAGCAATTCGATCTTGATGTTCTCGGTTCCCAAAATCCTGGCCTGGCAGGCGAGCCGCGATTTCGAACCGACCCCGGGGATCGCATCGAGCCGCTCGTTCTCCTCGCGGCCGACCTTCGACAGGCCCTTGCGACCTTCCTGCACGAAGACGTGACAGGTCCCGCAATTGGCGTTGCCATCACATTTGTGCTTCATCTCCACGTCGGCGGAGAGCAGCGCGGCCAGCAGGCTCGCCCCTTCCGTGACTTCGATCTGCTTGCCCGACGGCATTACGGTTAGCATTGACATTTCCTGACTCCTCGCTTTCAACTTCTCATTATTTTTGCGGCCACTCGCCTCAGTAGATCGCCGCGCCGGCGCCAATGTTGACTGAGGCGTCTTTCATCGTCGAGACGATGAACTCGATCTGATCTTCGGACAGGTGCGCGTGGAACGGCAGCGCCAGGACGCGATCGGCAACCTTTTCGGTCACCAGGAAGTCGCCCTTGCGATAGCCGAGTTCAAAATAGTAGCGTTGCAGATGGAGCGGGTGGGCATAGGCGACCGCTTCGATCTTTTCAACCTTGAGATCGTCGATGATGGCGTCCCGACTCGAACGCGAGAAACGCGTTCCCAGATGAACCTGGTAGAGAAACCAGTTCAGGTCTGTCACGTCGGGCCCGATGTAGGGATCCTTTATCCCCTCGAACGATTGCACGTGTTTGTAATAGAGATGTTCGGTGAGCTTGCGACGCTCCAGAATCTCATCGAGCCGCCCGAGTTGCGCCAGACCCAGGGCGGCGGCGATATTGCTCATTCCCGCCTGATAGGGCGCCGCGGCGCTGACGACGACGGAGGCCCGTTCCGCCGGCCGATGCGACCGATATCGCCGCATCGTCATGGCGAGATCGACATCATCGGTCACCACCATGCTGCCCTCGCCGCAAGTCAACGCCAGCGGCTGGGATAAATCGAATACGGAGACGTCGCCGAACGTCCCGACCAGCGCGCCCTGGTAACGCGAGCCGATGGCCTCGGTCGAATCCTCAATCAGAATGAGATTGTGTTTCCTGGCGATTTCGCGCAGCTTGTCCCATTGCGCCGGATGACCATTGTTGTTGCAGGCGACGATGGCGCGCGTGTTGGCGTTGATCTTGGCCTCCACCTTCTCCGGCAGCAGGGTTCCCGTCCAGTAGTCGATGTCGACGAACCTCGGACGCGCGCCCGCGAGACTGATGGCGTGCGTCGTCTCGCGGAACGAGTACGGCGACGCGATCACCTCTTGCCCCGCGCCAATCGCATAGGCTTTCAGAGCGACCATCAAGGCGACCGTTCCACTGGGCGTCGCGATCGCATATTTGCGGCCGAGATAGGCCGCGAACGCCGCCTCGAAGGCCTCCACGACCGCGCCCGACGACAGCCGCGGCGACCGCATCACGGCGTCGACCGCCGCGATCTCGGCCAGGGTGATATCGGGATCGGAAATGGGGATGAAGGAATCGTCAGCCAGGATTTCCATCGCCTCGCTGATTTGCGGATCGATGAGCGGAAATGTCGGAGCGTTCATGAGCGCGCCGTCCGATCCGCAACAATGAGACCCGTCGCCTGTTCCGGCATTGTCGTGATCCGGACACAATGGTCGAAGGCGTCAACCAGATGAACATCGAAGCGCGGAAAGCTGCGATAGGGCGTCTCCCCGACGTCCGAGGCGTCGCAACGCGTCCACGAAAGCTGCGGAAATTTTTTGCGCAGACGGGCGACGGCGCTGGCGCCCGCCGTATCGCCGGACAACGCGAGCTCGATTTCCTTCCAGTCGTCGGAGCCAATGGGCATTGTCTCGGTCCTCGTCATAAGATTGAGCGTCACACACGCTAAGCAATTTCATTGCCAGAAGATTCGTTCCGGGTCCGCGTTCAATCGCTCGAGGGCCTCCCCCAATCGTTTGTGATCTCCATCGAGCAACCAGCTCCCGGCCCCGTGATCTTTTCGGAACAACTGCCAACGCAACCGGTCGACGTCGTGCAGCATCAACGCCACATCGATGACGCCGCCGGCGCGATCGATGTTTCGTGAGCAACACGGACTTTGGATTCGGTAGCCGCCATCGACCACGGCCACTCGCGGCGTGACATAGCGGTAGCGTTGTCGCGATCTCAACGCGCGTTCGATCCGCCTGCGGTCGAACTCATTGGGATGGGCGGACGGCAACACAGCCATCTCCTGAACTCCTGTGCGGCGGCGCTTCGCTCGAGCCTGTTCAAAACGCTAGAGCGGCGCGATCTCCTCTTCCATGCAGCCGACCACACGCCTGTCGCCGAACTCGACCAGATAGACCGGAGTGTTGGAATCGGTGTGCATGCCGACTTGAACGATTTCGCCCTGATCTCCGACCGCCGCCAACAGCGCATCCAACTCCGCGTCGGGAAAAGACCCGTCATTGTGCAGGTCCGTGAGCGTGGCCACCCGCTGACCCCACTGGAATTTGGGGGTTCTCGGTTCAATCATCTCAACGGTCCTCCGGGCAGCGGGATATCTTCCTTGTCTTCGCGGCCTACAACGGGATCGAGTTCCTTGCGTTTCATCCCGACGCGATTGCCGCTCTCGAGGAACTCGACGCCGTAAATGTAGAACTGTTGCAGAAACGTCCCGATGCTGACGACGTAGCCTTCCTCGCCCTTCCTGGCGAGGATGTCGCCGATTTCCTTGCCGGCATAAGTGCCGTCGTTGCGAATAAGGCGCTTGGCCTTCACCTTCTCGCCGTAGCTGAAGTAAGGCGGCGCGGAAATTTCCACGACGTCGCTGTCTCGGACGATATTGCTCATCGCGACCGCTCCTCCGTGTGATCAGCCACATTCGCCATGCGCGACCGCGCCATCTCGCTCACGAAACCATCGCTGTCGCAGGCCAATGCGCCCATGTCCTCGGCGGCGATCCGGCTCGCCACCTCATAACGAACGCGCCAATCCTCATCGCCGCGCAAACGCAACAACAACCCTGGCGGCAGCCGTTGGGCAATCTCCACCCGCACCGAAGCTTCGGGATCGCTCGCCATGCGCGGCAGCCACTCTTTCGGCATCCGCCGCGCCACGACGCGCCGCACCTCGGGCTCGGAATCGTCGATCATCCGCATCAACAGCGACGGCGCGACCCGGCGGGCGATGACGAGACGCACGTAGTAATCGGCGTCGCCCATCATCGGAATGAGTTCAGCTTCGTCGAGAAGCGCAACCACTCGTATTCGCACCTCTCGATGAGGATCGTTGCGAAGCTTCAGCATGAGCCGCTTGGGAACCCGCCGCGCGGCGTTCCATCGCACCGTCTCTTCTGGATCGTCGAGGAGCGCCGTCAGAAGGAACACGCTGGCGTGCTTGGCCGCGATCGCGCGCACCTCGAAATGCGGATGTGAGACGTAGTGGTTGGCGAGCTCACGATTCCAATCGAAGAACCGGTCGATGCGCCGCGCATAGCGATCGTGAACGCAAGCGTGCCTGAGACGGCAACGCCCTTGCGCCAGAGCCGCGAAATGCGCGCAGCCGTCGCACGCGATGGCGGCCCCCTGCCAATCGACGGCCTCGTCGCTCTCATTCATCGTCGTGACCCACGCGATCGAGAACTTCGAGCAGGACCCTCGCGCCGACCTTGTCGCTGGGATCGAGTTCGAGGAGCTTCAACGCCGCGTCCCGGCCCTCTTCCAGAAGGCCGAGTCGCATCTTGAGATAAGCCAAGCCCTTCAGCGTGAAGAGAAAGAAGCGCGGCAGCGGATTGTCGTAACGTCCGAATTCGGCGTCCGTGGCGCGGACCCGGCGCCAGTCCGCGGGCAAACAATTGTCCCGGGCGGCTTTATCGAGGCATTTCTCGGCGATGGCCAGGGCCTCCGGCAACTGGCCCTTGTAGAAATAGAAACGATAGAGCCCGATGAGAACGGCGACATGACCGGGCGCCAACGCCTCGGCGCGTCTGAGATGGCGCTCCGCGACTTCGCCCAGATGATAGGAAGCTGCCGCCCGCGACAGTTCGAGTTCGGCGTCTTCCGGAATGCCCCGGCCAAGGACGGCGCTGGCGAGCAGCGCGTCCTCGACCAGGAAGGGCGGGATTTCAGGATTCGCCGGGGCCATGGTCTCGCTCCTCTTCGGCGATCAGTGAGCCGTGGCGCTGTGACTATGGGAGCTGCAGGTCGTCGCCTTCGGATCGTGAAAGATGAGACCGGTTTGCGACGCCGTTTCGGCGAAGTCGATCGTGACGCCGTCGAGCAACAACCGGCTCTCCACCGGAAGAAACAGTTTCACGCCGTCGCGCACGACGATCGCGTCGCCTTCGGTCGGCTGGGCGCGGACGCTGATGTCGGCCGCGAGGCCCGAGCAGCCGCCGGGGCTGACCGCCAAACGAAATCCACTATTGGCGTCGCCGTCGGCGCGCAACATCATGCGCATGAATTTGACGGCCTTGGGCGTGAGCGTAAAGTTCATGAGCGCCTCCTCAAGCCGCCGGCTGATAGCGGGGGTATGACGTATCAATGATGCAGGTCTTTTCGACCGGGCACACCGCGACGCACTGGGGAACGTCGAAATGACCGATGCACTCGGTGCACTTTTTCGGGTCGATTATGAACGTGCCGCCTTTTTCGCGGATCGCTACGTTCGGGCACTCGGGTTCACAGGCCGAACAGCTCGTGCACTGCGAGGATACGATCTTATACGCCATGGCTCACTCCTGGTTTTGTTGAGAGTTGGGGAGGCTCAAGCCGCCGCGATCAGCGCGCCCTGTCGGATTTCGGCGTCGCCGCGTTCGACGTGCTCGATTTCGCCTTGGTTGACCTTGTCGAGATAGGCCTTGAACCACGCAATCGCCGATTTTTCGATGAATTCGTGCGCGAATTGGTCGACCGGCTCGATACCCGCCTTGGTCAGATCGTCCTTCGGGCAACCGCCGATCTTGGCGACGAACACCGCGTGACAATCGTTGATGGCGCGAATGATGCTGTCGAGACCTTCGTCCTCGCCATAGCCGCCCTGGCAATAGAGATCGACGCGACGGTGGCCGACGAATTTTGCGCCCGCGGTCGAGAGTTCATAAACCTGGAACTCCTTGGCGTGGCCGAAATGTTCGTTGATGAGGCCCGAGCCTTTGGTCGCGACTGCGATCAACAGCTTGATGTCGCTCTGTTCGCCCGCGAGCGTCGAAAGTTCCTCCTGCTTCGCGGCCGCCTTCGCGACGCGCTCATCCTCGACCTTGGCCTGATAGGCCTTGCGCGAGTCGAGATCGTAATTGACCTCCATCGCCATGATCTTGTCGGTGGTGAATTCGGCGCTGCGATCTTCGCCAAGCAACCCGACCGCATCGGCGCGGCACTGACGGCAATGCCGCATCATGTTCATTTCGCCTTCGCAGCTGTCTTGCAGCGCTTTCAACTCCTGGGCGCTCGGGCCACGCTGCCCCGTCAATCCGTACACCGTGCCATGCTCCGGCGCCGAGATCAGCGGCATGATGTTGTGCAGGAACGCGCCGCGCGACTTGACCGCGCGATTGACCTCAACAAGGTGCTTGTCGTTGACGCCCGGAATCATCACCGAATTGACCTTGCAGAGAATGCCGCGCGCGGTCAGCATTTCCAGGCCTTGAAGCTGCCGATCCGTCAGCAGCTTCGCGGCCTCGACGCCGGTGTAGCGCTTGTGGCGCCAGAACACCCAGGGATAGATTTTCGCGCCGATTTCCGGATCCACCATGTTGATGGTTATCGTCACGTGATCGACGTTGTAGCGCGCGATCGTGTCGACGTGATCGGGAAGCGCGAGTCCGTTGGTCGACAGGCACAGCTTGATGTCCGGCGCCGTCTTCGAGATCAACTCGAACGTCTTGAAGGTCTTTTCGGGATTGGCGAGCGGATCGCCGGGACCGGCGATGCCGAGAACGGTCATCTGCGGAATGGTGGAAGCGACGGCGAGCACCTTCTTGGCCGCCTGTTCCGGCGTCAACTTCTCGCTGACGACGCCCGGGCGCGACTCATTGGCGCAATCGTATTTGCGATTGCAATAGTTGCATTGAATGTTGCACGCGGGCGCGACGGCAACGTGCATGCGCGCATAATGGTGATGCGCCTCTTCGCTGTAGCAGGGATGGTTTTTGACCTTGTCCCAAATCTCGGTTGGCAGGTCGCCCTGTCCGGCCGCGGAGCCGCAACTGGCCTTGCCGCTGCCGCCGCTTGTGCCGCAGCCCTTGTGGTCGGCGATGGTCTGCATCATGCCCTCGAGCGCGGCCTCGGGAATAGCCTGGCTCTCCGGGTTCAGTGCTACGGCGTCCATTCGGGTTCCCCGTTGTTAGCTGACATCAGACGTACTGGAGCGATGGGAGCAACTCGCGTGCCAGAGACAAGGAACGTCAATTATTGATTTGGCTCAATGAATTACCGGGCGCCGCGGGACTGTCGCACTCGCAACATCGGCGGCGGCGGCGGGTATTGTCACGAACGCAACAGGTTGGCGATCAAACCTTGCCACGAATTGGCCAGGACCTCAAAACGCGGCCGGCCCCGCATCCTTGCTGCGGGGCCGACATTGATTGATACACGCTGACGCTCGTTGCAACAAAGTCAGGCGGCGGCGGTCAGTTCCGCGACGGCCTCCGCGAGCGGCATGACGATCGGGATCAGGTTCTGACTCTCGAAGAAACGCAGCTCGTTCTTGGAAATCGAGGTCGGTTCCACGATGACATAGTGCCGCGCCGCGGATCGCTTCGATATTTGCCGGGCATAAGTACGCAGCAATTGGTCGTTGAACCGACATCCGATGAACAGGAAGTTGCGATGGGCGCGTCTGTCCTTGACCTCCTCGGGTATCGGGGTCTGGATGTCGATCTCCGTCAACACCTCGACATAATCGGCGTCGGAGATAAGAAAGTTCTTTGACGGAACAACTCCGCCGTGCGGCTTGTAGAGCAACGTGGTCCAGGTCTTCGCGGCCTCCCGGTCCGCCTCGGCGCCGGCGCTATCGTAAAACCGGTACCACCGGTCTTCCCCGATGCCCGCGCGCGTATTGCCTTGGATCTCGCCCCAATTGGTTCGGTCGCCCAGCGCCGCGCGCATCGCTCCATCGTACCAGGCGTCGACGATCATCGGCAACGGCAGCGAAGCCAGCATGCGATGCAGCGGCGTCGGCTCGACGGTGGGAGCAAAGGCCTCCGCCATGAGGTTCGTGACTGCCGACCGGTGTTTGTTGCTTTCGATATGTTGGGCCGCGGCCCAGACGTTGCCCTTCGCGCGGCGAGGCAGCGCCACCTTCGTGCCGAAGAAAGCCGCAAGGGCCTCCGCGCTGGTTGGAATTTGCGGCTTGGACAGTTGCGCCAGGCCGGGACCGAGGTAGGGCACGATGTCGCCCGCGCGAAGTTGTCTGACTATATCCTTGAAGGCGGTCGCGGGGTCGGCAAGCTTCAGTTTTTCGATGTTGGGAACTTGCGCGTTCATCCAGTTCTACTCCGCTTCGCCACGCTTGCGGGCGTTGACAGTGATAGGCAGGGCCGTACCTACCGCCATTTCCGGCAACTCGAGCACCCAACCGTTGGCGATCCGAATCCAACCGCCCCAAAGCGACTCGTGCTCGGTTTCGACAATGGGTTCCTCGAGGTCTTTCTTGGGCACGTAGATGGACAGGCCCGTCTCCGGTGAACGACGAATCATGATTTTCAAGGCGCCATCTCCACGGGACTGACTTGCATCACAGGCTCAGGTCGGGCGCGGGCGCGCCACAAGCGGGAGGTCGCTCTCAACTTTGAAATGATCTCAGGCAGGACTCGCAGGACGCGATCCACTTCGCCTTGCGTATTCTCGCGTGAAAGCGTCATTCGGATCGCCCCCTTCAGGGTCGTCATCGGCACGTTCATCGCCAGAAGGACATGAGACGGTTTCATCGATCCAGATGCGCACGCGGAACCCAGAGATGCGGCAATCCCGGCTCGATCGAGATTGTGGATGATGGCCTCACCCTCAACATAAGCAAAAGCGATGTTGGTCGTGTTGGGTAACCTGTCGTCAGTGTCGCCAATCACGAAACAATGTTCTATGGTGTTGAGGATCGCACTTTCCAGCCGGTCCCGCATGCCGCGAATCGCCATGTGATCCTCGGCCATTCGCGCCCCGGCGAGTTCGGCCGCGGCTCCCAGTCCAATGATCCCAGGCACGTTCTCCGTGCCGCCTCGCCGTCGGCGTTCCTGAGCGCCGCCGCGAAGATGGGGGCTGAAGGGCGTTCCCTTGCGCACGTAGAGCGCGCCGACGCCTTTTGGACCTTGGAACTTGTGCCCGGACAGCGAGAGCATGTCTATCGCTGTCCCCTTCAGATGAAGCGGGATTTTTCCCGCGGCTTGAACGGCATCGGTATGGAACAGCGCGCCAGCCGCATGCGCCAAGTCCGCCAGGCGCTGCACGGGAAACAAGGCGCCGGTTTCGTTGTTCGCCCACATTGCCGACGCGATCGCGGTCCGAGGCCCAAGCGCGCGCCGATACTCTTCGAGGTCCAAACGGCCCAGCGAATCGACTCCAACGTAATGTGTCTTTATGCCTCTTGACGTTCTCAGGTGATCCAGAAGCGAAAGCAAGGCGGGATGCTCTACTTTGGTCGTGACGATTTCGTCCCGACCTTGCTGCGTGTCGAGCGCCGAGAGGATAGCGGTGTTGTCGGACTCGGTGCCCCCGGAAGTGAAGACAATCTCCTGATCGAGGGCCGCTCCCAGGAAGGTCCGCACTTTTTTGCGGGCATTGCGGATCGCGTCGGCAACCGGAACGCCAAAGGAATGCTGTGAGGAGGCATTGCCGAAGTGATCAGAGAAGAAAGGCAGCATCGCCGCGACGACGGCGGGGTCGGTTCGCGTCGTCGCATTGTTGTCGAGGTATATCGGACTCATCGGTCGTCTCTTTCAATGCCGAGCCTTCGGCGCGCCGGCAACCGGGACGAGGCGCACGAACGTTCCTAGCTTCTCGACGATGCGCGCCTGGATTCCCTCGAGCGTCGCGCTGCTCAACTTGCACAGTACGCAAGCTCCGGTAAGCCGAACCGTGACCTTGTTTCCCTCGATCCCAATCAACTCGCAGTCGCCGCCGTCTCGCTTGAGCGTGGGACGCACTTCCTCGATGACGGAGCGAATCACCGCGTCCCGTTGCGACTCTTGACTTTGTGTGTTTTCCGCCAGATCGGTCTCGGCAAGCATGATGTTCTCTCATCGCAAGGGAAGCGGTCTCGTTAGACCTTCGTCCGCGCCCAGATTTCATGGCCGGGACGAAGAGGGGTCGCGAGGTTCGACAACGGCTTAAGCGAAGGACTTCCCGCAGCCGCAGCTCGCCGTCGCGTTTGGGTTGTCGAACGTGAAGCCCGAACCTTCCAACGCGACGACGTAATCGATTGTCATGCCGACGAGGTGCTCGTGACTGTCCATGTCGACGAAAACCTTGACGCCGTCGTGTTCGATCACGGTGTCATCGGCTTCCGCCTCGTTGACGAGGCCCATCATATATTTGAAGCCCGCGCAGCCGCCTGTCTGAACCTTGATTCGCAGGCCGCTGGAGGGCCGTGGCGCCGAAGAGATCGCGTTGCGCACCGCATTCAGCGCGCTGTCGGTTAAGTGGATCATGGCTCATCCTCGGATGCAATGATGGATGTCCACGTCATGCAATCTGCGCGCCACGAGGCAACATATTGTGATTATTCGTCTTTCTTCTATTCCTGTTGGATTTCCGACCCGTGTCGCCTTTGCGACATTGGCTCCCGTCAACCCGCGCCCTGTTCCCGAACGGCTGCGCCGAGGACGATGCCGCGAAATATCGCGCGGCGTTCGAACACTTCGAGCGTCGGCAGAAGGCCGCGATGACAGCAATATTTGGCGACCAGCCTCGCCAGGCCGTTGATGTCTCGGCCCGTGGCGGCAGGAAGGATGACCACCAGCGCGTCGGTCCGCCTCGTCAATGTCGTCAATCCGGTGCGTCGTGAGGAAGGGGAGCCGGCTGAAATATTCGAGCACGCGCAGAAACACGCCGACGACCGCCTTCATCGTCATGTCGTCATCGCGACGCTTTATGTAAACGTCGGCTTCCTCGATCAACATGACGGCGCCCCAGCGCTGGGCGCGCATGAGCGCGACCTTGAGCGCGTTTTCCATCGCGGCGACGCCGAGGCCGAGCTGGCCGGAATGCATGCGGTAGAGCGGCCGGCGAATGATTTCGGCACAGGCGTCGGCGGGCAATGTCTTGCCGACTCCCAGCGGTCCCGCGCACAAGACCGCGGCGCCCCCCGGATTTTCCCGCGACGATGTCGACCATAAGGACGTCCATTTCGGCGGTGAAAATGTCGATCAGATCTGTCTGTTCCCCTGGCAGGACGAGCTTTTGCTTGAGCTCGGGCCGATATACATAGAGCGCCATGTCGGCGACATGCACCCAGACATGAAGATGGAGTTCGAGCTGGAACGTCAGAATGTAGGGATGAACGGGTATGCGCCGGAACAGGGTCTTCGGCATGGAGGCGCGGGAGTCCTCGACCTCGGCTTCGGCGTCATAGGGATTGCTCTTGGCGGCCTTGCGCAGATAGGGGCCGAGGATGTCGCAGGTCACTTCGGGCGTCAGCGCGCGCGGCCAGGATCGCCTCGTTGTTGACGAGGCGCCCGGCGCCGCCGGCCGAAGACAGAACGACGACGTCCTTGCGTGACCAATCGACTTCGCGATGCGACGAATTGGGATCGTCAGTGTAAAATCCGACGCCCTTGCCGCTGAACTGCTCGCCATGGCGCCCCCGCCATTGAAAATAGCGCGCTTCCATATTCTTCATGGACGCTGACGAGCTCGGGCGTCTCCTTCAGAAATCCCTTCGTCGCGAAAATTTCGGCGACGGCCCTGCCAACGATGTCGGCCGCCGAGAGGCGCACGGTCGCCGATGTTATGGCCCCCCTTGGCATTGGCCTTCAACTCCATGAATACCCGCCCGGTTTCCTCGCTCGAGGGCGGCGTATAGTCGATGCCCGTAACGACATAGGGCAGCGGCAGGTTCGCGATGCTGACGCCGAACATCCAGCCGTGGATCGCGTCCGCCATCAGGTAGCGTGCGATCTCCGGCGGCAAGCTCTCCAGGTCTTGCGCGGTGAACCTCGCGCCGCCATCGGTGAGCGCGCGACGCAGTGTGACGATCTGCGCCGCGCGTGCCTGCAGTCGCGGCCCCGCCGCGCGATACAGGCCGACGAGATCGTCGAGCTCAACCGTCTCGAACTCGCCGAAGGCCACTTCCGCCAGATCGCCAAAGCGAAGTTGCTCGGCCAAGGGCGCGCGATCCGGGAACCGTTCGATGAGGGCCTCGACATCTGTGCGATCGATCTGCAGTTTCATGTCGCCACGACAGGTTGGGGAGATGAGACCCTTCGTCACACGTGCGCCATGCAGACATCGGGCCAATCGTCGAGCGGCAAACGTTTTGCATATCGCTCAGGACGCGGCGACGCGCACCGCTATGACTCCGCCAAGGACGAATCCGCTATGACTGTGATCGAAGCCACTATCGAGAATACGGCGCTGGGACGCCTGGATCGCGAGGGACGCCTGCTCAACGCCGTGTTGAAGAGTCCGACGAAGACGCCGCGCCGTTTCGGCTTTCGCGGCGATATCGCGCTCAAGTTTCAGCAACAACTCGCCGACGAGAAGCGTCCGCCGGAATTCTCGGTCGAGCAGGTGCTGACGTTTGCCCACGCCGGCGAGCCGACGATCCCGATCCTGGTCGGCTATCTCCATTCCTTCGCTTATCTCGAAGTCGCGGCGCAGGTTATGGAGGGGCTTCTGAGCCCGACGGGGTCGTATTTCCTCTTCTGCAACAATGTCGACCTGCTCTCAAAATATAGCATTACCATCAAGGATATCCCCTATCACGTACTGCCCTGTGACGAGTCCACTGTCTGGAAGGAGATGCTCGAACTCGTGGACGTCGACAAGAACGACATCAAGAAGCTGGATACCGCCGCCAAGCTCGATCACGTGCTGGACGCCGCGCTCGGCAAGACCTACGGCTTCGACGTCATCTCCTACGAGGAAGGCTTGAAGCGCATGGAGCCGGTCAAGAATCGCAACGAAAACCGGCCGGTCTGATCGCGCGACCGCCGATCAATCGCCGTCTTCCAACGACAGTTGCTCCTCGTCCTCGACCAAGGTGACACCGGTTACACAGATGTCATTGTCGAGGACGGCGAGAGCGACCGGCGTCAGATTCTTGCCTTTGCACGGCCCGTCCACGCAGACGCCGGTCCCCAGTTCGAACTGGGCGCCGTGCTTGCCGCACATCAGCCGGATCCCGTTGGGATCGAGAAACTGGTTGTGTTCCCAGTCGAGATTGACGCCGTCGTGCGGGCATTTGTTGACGTAACCGAACACCTGGCGCCCCCAGCGCACGATCACGATCGGCCAGGGCCGAGGCGCGCCATCATCGCCGACGATCATCAACTGAAAGCCGCGCGCGCGCTGGCTCGGAACATCGCTCATAGCGCAGATTGCATAGGCGATTTTCTCTTCCATCCGTTCCTCCTCGATCATGCTGCGTCCGTCCGGCTTTCGACGGCCTTGACGAGCAAGAGCCGATTGGCCGAGAGAGAGAATTCCTGCCAGGCGGCTGCGATGTCGCGCAGAATCACCTGTAAATAGGGCTTCGACGGCCGATGCTCGTCCGGAAAGTTCGACAGCGCGCAGGACGTCCGGTTGAAGGCGATGACATCATCGACGGTCGCCTGCATGAGCGTCCGGAAGGCCTCTTGCACGCGCGGCGTCAGGGACGAGCGCCCGTGCTCGATCGTGACGCCGACGGCGCTGAAATTCAGTGTCTCGAGTTCGCCGAGCGCCCTGGCGAACAGGCTCTCCATGGCGCCCAGAAGCGCGCGCTGGGTCAATTGTTCGCGCTGCTGGACGGCGAGACCGGCGTGGAGGCGCCGACGATAGTCGTCGAACGCCGCATCCGCCTCGCCGGCGACCCAGGCCTCGAACCGCGCCAGGCTCGCCATGTTCACGTCGGCGGGTTCCGGCGGCTTCACCCCGGACCTTTCCTGCGGATTTACCCATTGGCGAACGAGGTCGCGCTCGATGCGCCGCGCCGCGTCCAGCGCGCCCTCCAGGAGCCCCGCATGGCGGGCGGCGGTCTCCGCCCCGCCAAAATGCAGCTTGCCGCCCCACGCGGCCCGGCGCAACAGCGGATTGGCGGTGTCCGCGCGCTCTTCGACGGGTCCTTCGCGGTCAAGCGCGCTGCACGTCAGCGGTTCGCGCGCCCAGTCCTGAAACTGCAATTCCGGCGTACCGGCGCTCTGTCCGAATAGCTGAACGGCCTGGCTCTCCATGAGCAGCGGCAGGCCGACGCTGAAACTTTCCCTCTGCTGCGCGGATAGCGCCAGAAAGCCGCCGAGCGCGGCGTCGCGGCCGTTGCCCTCGCAGGCGTCGAACATCTCGCTCAGCACCGCCTGCTCGTGGGATACGAGGGCCCCGCCCGAAAGGCCGGCCTCGCGCCAGAACGGCCGTTCATAGGCCAATAAAGCCTTGGCGCGCGAGGCCATCCAGGTGGGCGCGCCCCGCAGCGCCTCCGACGTCGCTTCGTCGAGTTCAGGTTCGAAGCGGACGTCTTGCGCGACGAGTCGCGGCGGCAACGCCAGGACGACATGTCGCGTTTCCCACTGGATTGTCAGACTTCCGACAGCGAAGCTCAACTGAACGCAGTCGGCCCGCTCACGCAGGCCGACGAGCGCGTGATTCAAATGCAACGCCGAGATCGGAATCGCCTGAGCCAGCGCATCGGCGAGCGCCGCCATCCCGCCCTGAAGTCGAAATGCGCCCTCGTGAAAGCGCTCGCCCCCCGTCCGCTCCGGCGCTGTCTCCGGATCCGCCAGTCGCAGAAACTCGCCATCCTCGGATTGCGGAAAGGCGGTCAGGCGAAGATCCGCGACCGCGCGGCTCATTAGCTCTTGCCTGCTGGGCCAGAACCACGCCGGCCCCAGGTCCATCGCGAGATCGGAGCGTTGGCTGGTCACAGTCATGATGCGGCCGCCCAGACGTCCTCGCGCGTCGAACAACTGGACCGACCTGTCACGCTCAATAAGCCTGACCGCCAACTCGAGGCCGCACAGACCGCCGCCAACAATCGCCACATCCAACATTGCCGACCCTTATCGCGCCGTGATCCTGACGAAGGCATGCAAGATCCGGGCGAGGCGTTGCACGACCCGCTTCAACCAGACGACGCACCGGGAGGCCGCTGGCACGGAACTTGATATTCCAGCTTGGCGCTCGAGCTGCTGGAGGTTGACATGAACGTCGCGTTGGAATTCGTTGCCTTGTCGGAAGACGAACTCGAGGCGTCCCTGAATGGCGGCACGCTGACGATTTATTCCGTGGCGCGTCCCGCATCGGCGGACCAGCCGGTCGAACGCAGCCATCCTCTCGTTACTTTCACCTTCGCCACGCCCGCTTTCGTGAAGGATTCGGCGGGCGTTTCCACGCCCCGTTTCGTCGCCAATCCCATCGCGGCGAGCAGTGTCGGAACGCCCGGCTTCGCCCGCGCCCGCAAGGCGGACGGCAAGGTCGTCGCGGACTTTTCGGCCGGCCCCGGCGACAGAGAGATCAAATTCGGCGAAGCCTCGTTCTCTCAGGGAGCCCCGGTCAAGATCGTCGCCTTCAAATTCGCGGCGCCGTCCAGTTGGCCCGAGCGTCCCGAATATTTCGACACCCGTCCACGGCCTGGATTTCCGATGCCCAGGACCTGACGGCGGACGCAATGAGGTCTCGAACGTCGCGCGGCCCTCATCGCGCGAGCGTTACGCGTCATCCGAGCGGAAGGCTTTCACATGAGCACGTTTCAACCAGAGAGCGACGACCTACCCGCCTTGGCGCTCCTGGCCGAAGGCGTCGATTTCTCTCTCTTCGCATCGGAGAAAAAGCGCATCTATCGACTTTCGTTCAAGCCGGATCATCAGGTTGCCCTCTTGCAGGGTGAGGACGGCGCGCGATTCCAAACCGACTATGCGACGCTTGTCGCGCAATTTCCGAATTGGACCGCGGACCAGACGCTCGCGCAACTCTGGGATCAGGGCGGATATAGCTGGCTCGCGACAGAAGGAGATTGACGATGGCGACGACGCTCGTGAAGACGACACAGGATGGACGACGCCTCGAAGTGATCGGCCTCGCCATTTGCCTCGAAGGCGCCCTCGAAGCTTTCGAGTTGATCGAAGTCAAGCTGCATCCAAACCGGACCGCGATCCGCAAGGCGGCGCCCGACGCCACTCACATGGCGGGGCGGGTTCCGCTTGTTCACGAGGAAGTTGAAATCGTGGTGAATGCGTTCGAAGCCGCGGAATCGGAAATTCTTGCGAGCCCCGCGGCCATCAACGAGCGCTTCCGAATTGCGATGATGTGGAAGGCGCGCGAACAGGGGATCGAGTGAGCGGGGATTCTGATCGCCGCGCGCGATGGCGCCGGCCCTGAACTACCATTCAGCGCGCCGAGCCGGAACCCTTCCCCGAAACTTGGAAGAACGAAGCGGCGCCCTGCCCAGGGGCGTTGGGCCTGACGGCTGGTGGTGTGATTGGTTGCCCACGAGGCGCGGGCTCCCGTCTCACGCTCGCCGGACGCCGCGAACGCTGGGGGTAGCGCGAAGCGCCGGAGGACGGCCTATTTTCTAACCTTTGCTTCGGCGAAAGGCCCCCGAGCCCTCCCCTGCTCCTTCGACAAGCCCGGGATGAGGGCGGGAGTGGGGGTCACAATCAGGAAATCGCGTCCCTAAGCCGCGTGCGTCTGGCAACTGGTCGGACAGACCCGCGCGCAGGCGCCGCAGCCGATGCAGGCGCCGTCGTCGGCCATCACCATGACCTTCTTCTCGATCTCGTCATCATCGTCATCGTCGTCGAGATCTATATATTCGCCGTCCTCGTTGATGCCCTTCAGGGTCATCACTTCGCGGCCGCAGACCTTATAGCACCGGCCGCACCCGATGCATTTCTTGGGATCGATCGCGGTGAGATAGGCCGGACGCCAGTCGCGACCGTCACGCGTTGCATTCGACATCGGGCGCCTCCATAGGTCGTCTAGACCGTCTCCAGGGATTTCAGGACCGCGCGCTTTTGCTCCAGTTCCGCATAAGCGTCGTGAGCGCGTTGCGCCACGGTCAAGATCGTCTCCCAGCTGATCGGAAGCTCCTCCGAGAGATCGTGCAGGTCCATCTTGGCCTGCGTGGCCTTAGCGGAAAGCTTCCTGATTTCGGCCTTCAGGGAATCGATATCGCTCACGGTCCACCTCAATAGTTGGCGACGGCCGGGTATTGCTCGATCATTTCGACCCCGGCTTTGACGTATTTTGCACCTTCCTCGGCGAGCTTGCCCATGTTGTCGAAGCCGAACCGGTGGACATCGCGCAATTGCTTGTTGACGACGATCAATCGGCCGCCGATCAACACCATGCGTCCGAACCCTTCGTGGCTCATCTTCAGCATCGGCGTCACCATGACGCTGGTCGCCCTTTCGATGGAAAGCGCCACAGCGTTGAAGAACAATTCGAGCCGCCAGAGGGTTTCCGGATCCGGATCGCCCATGATCGGCAAGGCGCGACGGGCCTCTTTGTCGAGTATATAGGGCTCGAGAAGGCTCAGATCGCTCTTGCTCTCCCAGGCGCCATGCGAATCCTGAGCGCGCCACACCCGGATGAGTTGCTGTATGAAGGGCGTGTCCGCCGGGGACTGGGGTTCGATCACGGCTGTCGTATCGGTCATGGTCATTTTCAGTCCTCGAAGTCGAGAGTGCGCACTTGGTCTTTGGCGAGCGCCTTGCGCAGCCAGGGCGGCGGCGTGCCCCGCAGGACCGCCTCCAGTTTCTCCAGAAGGTCGGAGATTTCCTCGGGTTGATTGACTTTCATCGGATGGATGTTGTTCGCCACCACCCGCGCCGCGCCCGAGCCGCCGATCGCGGCGACATAGAGGATCGCGCAATCCTTGATCGCTTCGATCTTCGGCGCCAGCTTGTCCTCGTTGCCATCTTCCCTGAGATCGCCGTCGAATTGCACGGCTTCGAGAAAGTTGTGCCCGTGTGGACCGATCTCATAAATCGCGATGTTTTTCGCCCAGCCAAAGTGGGCATCGACACGTTTGAGGTCTTGGGTCGCGAACGCAATCTTCATCGGTCGTCCTTCCTCTGCTCGGGTTTCAGTGCGCTAAAGCCACGGCGCTCTCGGGTCGCCAGGTGTCCGGGGTCGGCTCGCGGTGTTCCTCATGATCAGCGATGATGAGGTTGGCGATCTTGAAGATGAAATCGCGCGTGCCGCGGTA
>Ga0302156_10001517_pt1 | contig 20416 bp, 10 predicted proteins | sample I_Bog_N3_2_FD_193503 | JGI IMG/M metagenome (GOLD analysis project Ga0302156, IMG submission 193503) | Peat permafrost microbial communities from Stordalen Mire near Abisko, Sweden - I_Bog_N3_2 | ecosystem: Environmental > Terrestrial > Soil > Wetlands > Peat | place: Sweden: Abisko, Stordalen... | reverse complement strand
GAATAAGTACTTCAACCTGAATGCCAACTACACGCTGTCTCGCGCCATGGGCTACGGAATCGCATCCGGAGGTCCGCCGACACTGTCGAGCGACCAGTCCAGCTATCACAACTATCCACATGATCCGCGCCATCCTCTGGCTTCGTGGGACTTTGGACCGACCCCCTTCGATGAGCGCCATCACATCACCATCAGCGGCACTGCCAATCTGCCGTTAGGAATCGAGGTCGCGCCGATCTTGCAGTTCGGTTCCGCGCGTCCCTACGATATAAACTCCGATTACGATGTTCTTGGTGTCGGCTCGGGGTCTTCGCATCCCGTCGTCGTTCCGAACGGCGCACCTGCCGCCTACACCACGTATGCTGCTTCCAGCGCCGGTCCAGCAGCACAGGCCTGCCTGGCTGCCGGAAGTTGCCACATTGTTCCTTATGACACGTTGCGCGGCGATCCGATCTTTGAACTGGACGCACGCGTCAGCAAGAATGTGAATCTGGGAGCGAAGCGCCGTTTACAGATTAGCTTCCAGGGCTTCAATCTCACGAACCGCTCCAACTATGGGAACAATTTCAGCTACTTGATCGACGCGCCTGACTTCATGAAGCCCGCGGGCTTTACGAATCCGACCAGCAGCTCAACCGCTAAGGCGTTCATTGGTGAATTTGGAACACGGTTCACATTCTAGATTGCTGTCATTTTTTGATCTTGCGGCATTCATTGCCGCATACAATTCTGGCCGGTCAGCATCCTGACCGGCCAGATTTTTTCCGCGACGCGCGCGCTGCGGATGTTGTTCTGAAAAATCTATCTCAGTTTCGCTTGCCACAAACCGCGTTCCGGTATTATGCTTTACTCATGCGTCGATGTCGCTAACACCGCCCTGGTGCCAGTTGCGACGCAGGCGTGCGCTCTGTTACAGAGAGCTCTTCCCCGCCAAATAGTTTGACCCTTCACCCCACACAAAATGAATCTGAGCCGTCTGGGATTGCATCCCGGACAGAGGAGATCATCATGGCGCACATCGCTGCGAATGTAACGGAACTCATTGGCCGAACACCTTTGGTGCGGCTGAACAAAGTGGCGGCCGGGCTGCCGGCAACCGTTGTAGCCAAGCTGGAGAGCCAGAACCCGGTTTCGAGCGTGAAGGACCGCATCGGGCTGGCGCTAATTGAGGCCGCTGAGAAGGCCGGCAAGATTACTCCCGGCAAGACAGTGCTGATTGAGCCGACCAGCGGCAACACCGGCATCGCGCTGGCCTTTGTGGCCGCGGTCAAAGGCTACAAGCTGATTCTGACTATGCCGGAGACGATGAGTCTGGAGCGGCGCGTGTTGCTGCTGGCCTTTGGCGCGGAGATTGTGCTCACCCCCGGGCCGAACGGCATGAAAGGCGCCATCGCAAAGGCAAATGAGATCCTGGCGAAGACGCCGAATGGCTTCACTCCGCAGCAGTTCAACAACCCGGCGAACCCGGCGATTCACTACGCCACCACCGGCCCGGAGATCTGGAACGATACGGACGGCAAGGTGGACATTCTGGTGAGCGGCGTGGGCACGGGCGGGACGATTACCGGCGTGGCCAAGTACATCAAGGAGCGCAAGCCGGGGGTCAAGGCCATCGCCGTGGAGCCGACCGACAGCCCGGTGCTGAGCGGCGGCAAGCCGGGTCCGCACAAGATTCAAGGCATCGGCGCGGGCTTTGTGCCGGGCGTGCTGGACACTGGCCTGGTAGACGAAGTGATCCAGGTGACGAACGAAGAGTCCATCGCGCTGGCCCGGCGGCTGCCGCTCGAAGAGGGGATTTTTGTGGGCATCAGCTCGGGAGCGGCGGTGGCCGCGGCGCTCAAAGTGGCCGCGCGTCCGGAGAATGCCGGCAAGCTGATCGTGGTGGTGCTGCCCGACTTCGGCGAGCGCTATCTGTCGAGCGTGTTGTTCGAGTCGTTGCGGCAGCAGGCGCTGGCTCTGCCGACTGAAGCGATTGCGGGGTAAGGACTGGCCAGCAGGCATTATGCTTTGAAGGGGCGCGGTTGATGAAGCTGCGTCTTTTTCGAGTGATTCTTGTGCCGTGATTCTGAGAACGCCATGGCTTTGTTTGCCCGCATCCGCGAAGACATCAACTCCGTGCTGGAGCGCGATCCGGCTGCGCGCTCTCGGCTTGAGGTTCTGCTCTGCTATCCGGGGCTGTGGGCGGTGTGGATTCATCGCGTCTCCCATTGGCTTTGGGGCGCGAAGCTGCGGCTGCTGGCAAGGATGCTTTCGCAGGTGGCGCGCTTTTTTACCGGCGTCGACATTCATCCCGGCGCGCTGATTGGCCGGCGGCTTTTTATTGACCACGCAACCGGCGTGGTGATCGGCGAAACCTCCATTGTGGGCAGCGACGTGACCATGTACCAGGGAGTGACTCTGGGCGGCACGGGCAAGGGCCACGGCAAACGCCATCCCACGGTTTGCGACGGGGTTTTTGTCGGCAACAACGCCAACCTGCTGGGCAACATCACCATCGGCGAAAACTCGCGCGTAGGCGCAGGCTCTGTGGTGCTGGCCGATGTGCCGCCCAACTCGACGGTGGTCGGCGTTCCGGCGCACATCGTCTATCGCAACGGCCAGCGCGTGCTGATTACCGATCCGCACGACGTGAAGGACCCGCTCTCCGACGCGCTGATTGCGCTGTCGGGGCGCGTGGAGGAGCTGGAAAAGCAGCTTGGCGGCGAAGTGAGGCCGGCCGAGCAGTTCACCGCTGAGGCCGCCGAGCGCGAAGCCTATCGCGAAAAGCTGGAGCGGCTGCGGCAGTATGTCTCGATGGGCGAGGGGATCTGAGAACGCAGCCTGCCCCCGGTGTTACAGTGGTTTCGTTCACCTCTTGTTGCCGGAGACTCTTCTTGCTGGCCCTTCGTCCGCTGCTTGTGGCTTTTCTCGCGCTTCCTGTTGCTGCTCACGCGGCGGCTCGCGTGCAGGCCACGCCTGTTCCGCAGGAGATGCGGGCTAACGATTTTACTGTCCGCGTGAACGGCCAGACGGTGGACGTGGCGCACGCTGCCGCGAGTTACGAGTATGTCAGCTTCGATGTGACCGGCCCGGTCAGCGTGGAGATTACCGCTGCCGAGAAGGGCTTTTGGGACAAAGGCGTTGACATTCAGCCGTGGCGTCTGGGTTTGCGTCCCGTGCGCGAAGGCCAGACGATTCGCTTCCGGCTCAATGGGCCGGCCAAGCTTTCCATCTCCCGGCCCGGCGACTTTCTGAACCACGCGGCGATGCTGTTTCTCTTTGCCGGCGTGCCGCCGCCGCCGATGCCGCGCGATCCCAAGATTCGAGTTTTCAAGCCGGGGGTTTACCACGAGAGCCTCAATCCCAAGAGCGGCGAAACGATTTATCTCGCGCCCGGCTCGTACTTTTTCGGCAGCCTGAATCTACAAAAAGTTGAGAATGTAAAAATTCTTGGCCGGGGAACAATTGTCTACGACGGACCGCAGGATCCAAACAACGACGAAGGCTGGATGCAAAAGCCTGACTGGCACTGCGTGTACGCGATAGAAGCCAAGAACGTGGAGATCGACGGGCTGACCTGCATCGTGCGGTCGCGGACGTGGTCGATTCAGATGAAGGATTCGACTGGATTTGTGTACGACGATCTGCGCGTGATCGGCGGCAATCCGGGCAACGCCAACCAGGACGGCATGGACTGGCTGGGCGGCGGAGACGCCGTGGTGCGCAACGCTTTTATCCGCGCCTCGGATGATGTGCTTGTCATGCAGGGCAACTGGGACGGCTACAGCGACGAGGCGATGCTGCGCCCCGGCCACAAGGTGCATGACATTCTCATCGAGAACAGCGTGCTTTCCACCAGCATCTCGAACATTGTGCGCACCGGCTGGCCGCGCAAGACCTTCGACTCGAGCAAATTTACCCTGCGCGACTCCGACATACTTCACGGCGGCATCGGGGCTTGCGGGCAAACCTTCGGCCTGTTTGGCCTGTGGGGCGCAAACGGAGCCAAAGGAATTCACTCCGACTACAAATTTGAAAATCTTTTTCTGGACAACTGGTACTCGCTGGCGCAGATGGAGCAGGAAAAACCGAGTTTGCGCGGGTTCACCTTCCGCAACATCTGGGCGCTGGACCAGCCGCCGCTGGCCAATTCCACGATGACTGGTGACGTGGCGGACGTGACCTTTGACAATGTGAAGTACGGGCAGAGCCGCGCGGCCACCAATGCCGAACTGCCGCTGGTGACGGGCGACGGCGCCCAGCCCGCGCATTTTACGGCGCCGCACGGTCCGGTGGCGGCGTTCACCGTGGACCCGCCGGTCTTTGCTCCGGGAGAGGCGGTCACTTTTACCGCGCAACCCTCGCCCGGCGTGCGCTACACCTGGCTTTTCGGCGACGGAATTCAAGTTAGCGGCCGTCGCGTGCGCCATAACTTTCCGGACGCCGAGGGAACACAACTGGATGGGGCAGCCAACGGAGCGGGCCGGTTTCGAGTTCTGCTTCGCGTAGAGAAAAGCGACGGGACACAGGACTGGGCAGCGCAAGGGTTGGTTGCCGTGGCCCATTGGCACGACGCCGCCAGCACCCCCGGCCCCATGGTCGCCGGCCTCGCATGGCGGATTTATCCCGGAGAATGGACCGAGTTGCCGAACCTCGCCGCCGAACGCGCGGTCTTTGCCGGCGAAGGACTCGGCTTGAGAGCGGAGGCGCAGGGATTTACGCATTACGCCGCTGCGTGGGACGGCTTCATCGACATTCCCGCCGACGGCGGCTATACCATTTATCTGCTGGCTCGCGATGGGGCGCGCCTGGTGATCGACGGCGTGGAAGTGGCCAAGACCGGAGCATCCTTTGCCCAAGTCTGCGGCTCGCCGGGGAATGCAATGCGCTTTGATCGCGGCTCGCTAGGTTTGCGCGCCGGCAAACACTCGCTTCACCTGGAAGGCTTGCATTCGGCCAGCGAAGGCGCGCCGCGGCTGCTGTGGGAAGGTCCCGGGCTGCCCCTGACAGACGTGCCCTCGGCAGCATACAGCCATCCAAGGCAGGATATTGTTAAAGCAGGGAATAGAAAGACAGTGACCAGGGAATAGGGAATAGGGAATAGCGATGAAGGTTGGTTGGCTTTGCAGTTGCATGGTCGCGGTCTGCGCGGCTTCGCTGGTTTACGGCGGGGAGCCGGCCGCATTGCGAGCGTCAACGCAGATTCTTGTGGTTACAACCCAGGATTGGAACGGTGTCGATGGTACGTTGCAGGCGTATGAGCGACCGCAGGCGCGCAAGAAGTGGAAAGCTATGAGCGAGCCCATTTCTGTTGTGGTGGGCAAGAAGGGTCTCGGATGGGGCGCGGGAGTGGCGGCGGCGCGTGAAGCCGGACGGCGCGGAGCGGGCGGGCCCATCAAGCAGGAGGGGGATGGCAGATCGCCGGCAGGGATTTTCCGGCTGAGCACGGCCTTTGGCTATGCCGCACAGGGGCAGCCGGGATGGAAGATGCCTTACGTGAGCCTCACCCCATCGGTGGAATGCGTGGATGATGCGCGTTCAAAGTTTTACACCCTCGTGCTGGATCGGGCGTCGGTAGCGCCGGATTGGAACAGTTCCGAGCAGATGTTGCGCCCCGACGGGCTGTACCGCTGGGGGCTGATGATCGATCACAATACGGAGCCGGTGATCGCGGGCGCAGGATCCTGCATCTTTCTGCACATCTGGCTGGGGCCGGGCGTGGGAACCACGGGATGCACGGCCATGGCGCAGGAGCAGCTTGAAGGAATTCTGGCGCGGCTTGATCCGGCGAGAAAGCCGCTGCTGGTGCAGTTGCCGCAGCCGCAGTACAAAAAGCTGAGAAGGCACTGGAAGCTGCCAAAGCTAACGCAGAATTCGGCTCGCTGAAAACTTGTTCGCTTCATGGTTTCCCACCCTTTCCGCAGAAACAAACGGAAAGGATGGGGCACGGAGCTTGGTCAGTTCGTCTAGCTTTCTATTCCCTGATCCCTGCTACTTCGGCAACTGGCTCGCATCCCAGCCGCCGCCGAGGGCGCGGACCAATCCCACGCTGGCGACGAACTGACGGGTCTGAATGCTGATGGCGGTGCGCTGGTTCTGGAGCAGCGCGGCTTCTGCCGTCAGCACTTCCAGGTAGCCGGTGACGCCGCCCTTATAACGCTGATTGGATATCTCGTAGGAGTGCTGGGCCGACGCGACGGCCTGCTGTTCGGCAGTGGATTCCTGCTCCAGAATCCGCAGGCCGGAGAGCTGATCTTCCACGTCATTGAAGGCGGCGATGACAACGCTCTTGTAGCCCGCGGCCTGGGCTTCGTAACTGTGGCGGGCAGCGTCGGTGAGGGCGTGGCGCTTGCCGGCGTCGAAGAGCAACTCAGTTGCCTGCGCCCCCAGGCTCCACAGCGCGCTCGGCCCTTGAATCCATGTGCCCGGTTGCATACTTTCAAAGCCGCCGGTTCCGCCCAGGGTGATGGTGGGATAGAAGGCGCTTTTGGCAATGCCGATCTGGGCGTTGGCGGCGGCGGCGCGACGCTCGGCGGCAGCGATGTCGGGACGGCGCTCAAGCAGTTGTGAAGGCACGCCGACGGGAACGCGGGGCAGAGACAGGCCCTGAGATTGGGCCGGAGACTGGGCAGGAGAGAGGACAAGCGGCGAAAACGGAATGCTGAAGTCGGAGAGATTGAGGTTGGCGATGGTTCCGATGGCGTGTTCGTATTGGGCGCGAGCCACACCCACGTCGATTCGTTGCGCACGCACGGTATCCAACTGCGTGCGGGCCTGGGCGACATCGGCGTCGGTGCCGATTCCGCCCTTCAGACGGCGCTGGGTCAGGTCGAGCTGGTGTTCCAGGTCGGCAACGGTCGAGTCGAGCAGCTTGATCTGGGCGTCAAGGCCGCGCAGTTGGAAATAATCGGCGGCCATTTCGGCATGAAGACTGAGGTCAATGTTCGCGCTGTCGGCGGCGCTGGCCTCGGCGGTGGAGCGGGCGGCTTCGACGGTGCGGCGGATGCGGCCCCAGAAGTCCGGCTCCCAACTGGCCTGGCCGGTAATCGAGAAGTCGCTATAGGTGGTGGGTTTGCCGGGGGAGAAGGAGGGACCGTTTGCGGAGATTTTCTCTCGCTGGGCAGAGGGTCCGGCGGAGAGCGTGGGGTAGAATGCAGCGCGGGCTACGGTGATCTGGTCGCGGGCGGCAAGATAAGTTTCCAGAGCCTGGCGAAGGGTCTGGTTGTTGGCAGCGATGCGTTCTTCGAGTTGGTTGAGTTGCGGGTCCTGGTAGATCTCCCACCACTTGCCGCGCAGCAGGCCGTCGGAGGGTGAGGCTGGTTGCCACGCGCCGCCGGTGGGAGCTGGCGGCGGCTGGAGAACCGTGGTCGCGCCGGTTTCCTTGTAGGCTGGTGGAGCTTCGTAGCCGGGGCGGTTGTAGTTGGGGCCGACAGGCTTGCAGCCGGTGAGCAGAGTGAAAGCGATCAGGCAGGCAAACGGCGCAGTACGGCCGGCTAGCCGAAGATCGAAATTGAGCGAAAGCGCCCGCATCGCTAGTTGCCTCCCGCATTGGTTTGGCTGCCGGGGCTTGCTACCTGGACCTTTTCGCCTTCGATGAGGGAGTCGGGCGGATCCTGGATGACCTGGTCACCAAGGCTGAGCCCAGAGACGATCTGCACGTTGGCTCCATCATCCTCGCCGATAACCACGGGAACCATATGAGCGGTGTTGCCGTTGACCACGACGCCGACGCGCAGGCCCTCCTTGCGAAAGATGAGCGTCGCGGCGGGAACGATGAGGGTTGGTCCGGCAGAGGGCGTTTTGAAGTGAACCTGAGCCAGCGAGCCGGGCAGCAACTCACCAGCGTGATTGTCCACATCAATCTCAATAAGTAATGTGCGGCTGACGGGGTCGATGGCGTCGGAGGTGCGAACTAGAGAGCCCTGGTAAATTTTTCCGGCGTGCTCGGCGAAGGTCAGGTCAATCTTCGCGCCGGGCTTCACGTTAGAGGAGTAAATCTGCGGCAGGTTGGCGTAGACGCGGAGGGTCTGAAGAGCTTGCAGGTGAAAAAGCTCCTTGCCCGCGCCGGGATCGATGAGCTGGCCGGTGTCGATGTTGCGCGCGGTGATGACGCCGTCGAATGGCGCGTAGACCTTTTCAAAGGATTGCAGTTGGCGCAGCCGCTCGACGTTGGCCTGGGCGGATTTGACGGCCGCCGCCGTGGATGCTGCCTGATTGACGTACGTATCGGTGTCCTGGCGGGAGACGGCGTCAGATTGGACGAGGCCGGTGTAGCGCTCGGCCTGGATGCGGGCGTTGTTGGCGTTGGCCTGTGCAGTGTTCAGGTCGGCCTCGGCCTGGACCAGTTGCTGGTCCAGTTCGGGAGTGGCAATCACGGCCAGCAGCGCGCCCTTCTTTACCTTGGCGCCGATGTCGAAGTACCATTTCGTCAAATAGCCGGATGTCCGCGCGTAGATGGGCGAATCCGTGTAGGAGGTCACGTTGCCGGGGAGCACAAAGCTGTCAACGGGCGCGCCCGCTTTGGGAGCGGCGACGATGACGGTGGGTGCGGCAAGCGAGTTGGTGCGTTCGACGAGCGCATGGTCTTCATGAATGCGGCGCAGAATGCCATAGCCGGCCAGGACGGCCGCGATGACGACGAAAACGGCTATGCCCACGAGTGCCTTGCGCGGCGAGATGGCCGCTTGTTCGGGCGCGTTCTCATTTTCGTAACCCGGTTGCTGGTTCGGATCGAATTCGTTGGTCATGAATAACTACTCCGGTATCTCGTCAAACTCGTCATGTATTCCGGCCATTGCCTCGCCGTGGGCCGCCTTGCGGCGGCTTTCCAGCCAGCCGTGAACGACGGAGAAAAATGCGGGAACAAAAAACAGCGTGGCCACGGTGGCCAGCAGCAAGCCGCCGATCACCGCGCGGCCCAGAGGGGCGTTCTGCTCGCCGCCGTCGCCCAGGCCCAGGGCCATGGGCACCATGCCGATAATCATGGCCAGGGCAGTCATCAGCACCGGGCGCAGGCGGACAAAGCCGGCGTTGAGCGCCGCCATGCGCGCGTCGCCTACCAGAATCTCCAATTGCTCGCGGGCAAAGCTGACCACCAGGATGGAGTTGGCCGTGGCCACGCCCATGCACATGATGGCGCCGGTGAGCGCCGGCACGCTGAGCCGGGTGCCGGTGAGGAAGAGAAACCATACGATACCGGCCAGGGCCGCGGGCAAAGCGGAGATGATGAGAAACGGATCAAGCCAGGACTGGAAGTTCACCACAATCAACAGGTAGACCAGCAAGATGGAGAAGACCAGTCCACCCAACAGCCCGACATAGGAGGATTTCATGGTTTCGCTCTGCCCGCGCAGGATGAATTGCGAACCTTTCGGCAGTTCGGATTGATGCTTATCGATGATCTTTTCAATCTTGCGCGTTACACTGCCCAGATCGGCACCATCCACATTGGCATAGATATCGATAACCGGCTGGACGTTGTAGTGACTGACCGTGCCCAACTCAGCGCCGGGGGTGATGGTAGCCAGGTTGCCCAAAACCTGCTCGGTGCGCTGAGCGCCCTGCGCTCCGGTGGAGCTTTTGTCGGGTTGCGCCATGCCGGGACCATTGACGGGCAGGCTCTGCAGCGCGGCCATCGAGTCAATCTTGTACTGCGGAGCCTGAATGGCGACGTTGTAGGTAACTCCGCTTTTTGGGTCGAGATAGAAGCTGGGCGTGGTCTGGAAGCTGCCGCTGAGAGCCACCAGCAGGCTTGTGGCCACATCTTTCTGCGTCAGGCCGATCTGCTGGGCGCGGGTGCGGTCCACGTTCACCTTCATCATGGGATAGTTGAAGGGCTGCTGGATACGCGCGTCGGCGGCGCCGGGAACATAACGGACCTCGTTGATCATGCGCTCGGCGAGGGCGCGATTGCCATAGAGGTCGGGACCGACAATCTGGATGTCGATGGGCGCTGAAAGGCCGAAGTTGAGAATCTGGGTGACAATATCCACCGGCAGCACATAGAAGGTGACGCCGGGATACTGGCTGGCCAGCTTGGCGCGCAGGCGCTCGACATAGGCCGCGGTAGGATGATGATCCTCGGTCAATTGCACCTGGATGTCGGCGTCTGCCGGGCCGATGGGCGCCGAGGTCGAGTAGGAGAGATTCAGTCCCGAGTAGGGCAGGCCGATGTTATCGACGATGGAGACAACCTCTTTGGCCGGAATCTGCTCGCGGATGGTCGAATCGACACGATCGCAAAGCGCGGCCGTCTCCTCGATGCGCGTGCCGGTGGCGGCGCGGACGTGAATCTTGAACTGGCCGGAGTCCACCGAGGGAAAGAAGTCCTGGCCAAGATAAGGCGCCAGTCCCAACGATCCGACGGCAAAGAGCAGGAAGAGGAGAAGGAAGACCGGGGCATGGTCCACGCACAAAGTCAGCAGGCGCAGATAGGCGTGGCGAAAGTTCTCAAAGCCGGACTCGAAGCCCTGTTGAAAGCGGATGAAGGGGTTGCGGCTGGAGCGCTTCCTTTGGCTCTCGGCGTCGTCATGCTCCCGGAGCAGGTACTTGGCCATGGTGGGGACCAGCGTTCGCGAGAGGAAATAGCTGGCCAGCATGGCGAAGACTACCGCCTCGGCCATGGGGACGAACAGGTAGCGCGCCACACCGCCGAGAAAGAACATGGGCACGAAGACGATGCAGATGGCCAGTGTGGAGACCAGGGCGGGGACGGCGATCTGCGCCGAGCCGTCGAGGATGGATTGCTCCAGCTCCTTGCCTTCTTCCAGATAGCGGTTGATGTTTTCGATGGCCACGGTAGCGTCGTCCACCAGGATGCCGACGGCCAGCGCCATGCCTCCCAGGGTCATGATGTTGATGGTCTCGTGCAGCATGGAGAGCACGCTGAGCGAACATAAAATCGAGAGCGGAATGGAGACCGCGATGATGATGGTGGAGCGCCAACTTCCCAGAAAGATCAGGATCATGATGGCCGTGAGGCAGGCGGCGATGATGGCTTCGCGCACCACGCCGTTGATGGCGCCGCGGACGAAGATCGACTGGTCGGAGAGCGACTTGATCTGCATCTGCGGTGGAATGCTTCCTCGCAGCGCGGTGCTATCCAGCTTTTCGTGCACGCTCTTGATGATGTCCAGCGTGGAGGCCGAGCCGGTCTTCATGATGGCCATCATGATGGAACGCTGCCCATCCACGCGCAAGATGTTGGTCTGCGGCGGATTGCCGTCGCGCACATGGGCCACGTCGCGGATGTAGATGACCGCGCCGTTGACCGCCTTGATGGGCAGGTTGTTTAGTTCATTGATGACCTGCGGCGCGGAGTTGGTTTCGACAGCGTACTCGAAGCGGTCGATCTTCATCGTTCCCGACGGCGCAATCAGGTTCTGCGCGGAGACGGCGTTGACCACATCGACAGGAGAAAGCCCCTTGGCCTGCAATGCGTGCAGGTCCAGGTCCACCTGAATCTGTCTCTGCTTGCCGCCGTAGGGAAATGGCGTCTGCGCTCCCTCGATGGTGGCTAATTGGGTGCGAATGGTGTTGGTGCCGAGGTCAGAGAGCCGCTGTTCGTTGAGTCCCTGCCCGGAGAGGCCTAGCATCAGGATGGGCACGCTGGAGGCGTTGTATTGGATGATGAAGGGCGGCAGGGAGCCGGGCGGCAAACTGCGCAATTGCACCTGGCTGATGGCCGTAATCTCGGCTACGGCGCTTGCTATGTTGACGTGCGGCTGAAAGAAGATCTTGATGAGAGCCAAGCCGTTGAGCGATTGCGACTCGATGTGCTCGATGTCGTTGACCGTGGTGGTCATGCCCCGCTCGCTGTTGGTCACGATGCGGTTGGCCATCTCCTGCGCCGAGAGGCCGTTGAAGTTCCACACCACCGTGACCACCGGGATGTCGATGTTGGGAAAGATGTCCGTGGGCATCGTCTCGATGCTGAAGACGCCGAGAATCAGGATTAAAAGCGCAAATACGACGAAGGTATAAGGTCGCCGCAGCGCAAGCCGGACAATCCACATAAGGCAGTTACTCGTTCCTGAGCCGGGCCGACTGCGACCAGAACCGCCCCAGAATGGGTCGATTCGAGGTCATCGTCGGCTCGCCGGATTCCGGGACTGGATGTCGCACACCCCGGCCCGTTCCAACAAACACTTGAAATTACATGGTAGACGAAGCGGCGCAGTAAGGACGCATGAGTTGCAAAAGGGGAACGCTCCTATGCCTGTATGGACGGTCCCGCGAACTGAAAAGACGCTATGAGAGGCCGGTAACATTCCAAAGCCGCTCGATTCGCTTACAATAGTTCCGTCTTGCTTCCATGGAGGATGCTTTACTCTGCCGGGGAAACCCGCGCTCCCGCAATGGATGCGCCTGGGCGGGCGAAACCTTTGGTGAAACTCAAGCGTCCGTAGAAACGAACGCGTGCGGATGATCTTCCGCCCGAAACGGCAGTATTTGTGCCCATTTAGCAGGCATTCATTCAAGAGAAACGACGGGAATCGACACTATGTCCATTGAAGACACTTCGGAGACCTCTCTGGCCGCAAACGGTACCGAACAACAACCCTCCGCACCCGGAGGGTTCCCGGTGCGCATTGTCGTGTACCTGGTGCTGACTATAGCTGTGGTTTTGGCCGCCTGGAAGTTTTATCAGAACCAGCAAGCGACCAAGACGCAGAACGCCAGTCAGGCCGCGGCGCTGATGAACCGGCCGGTTCCAGTGCAGGTGGCAGCCTCGGAGCAGAAGCCGATGCCGATCTTCCTGGTCGCACTGGGCACGGTGACGCCCTACATGAGCGTGACGGTGAAGGCGCGGGTCAGCGGCGAACTGGAACCGGTCAAGTTCACCGAGGGCCAGCAGGTCAAGCAGGGCCAGACCATTTTGGTGATCGACCCCAGGCCTTACCGGGCAGCGCTGGACCAGGCCAAGGGTACCCTGGCGCACGATCAGGCGCTACTGATGAACGCGCAGGCGGAGTTTGCCCGCTACAAGGCGCTCTATGACGCGGGCGTGACCTCCAAGGAGGTCATGCAAGCCGATGAGGCTGCGCAGGGCCAGTACATGGGCGCCATCGAGGCCGACAAGGCAGTCATTGAGACCGCCCAGTTGCAGCTCGAATGGTGCACCATCAAATCTCCCATCAGCGGTAAAATCGGCCTGCGCCTGGTGGACCCCGGCAACATTATCACCGCCAACACAACTAACCTGGTTATTATCAATCAGTTTCAGCCAATCGCGGTTTACTTTACTCTGCCCGAGGATGAGCTTCCCCAGGTGCTGCACAAGCTGGCGGCGGAAAAGCGCCTGTCTGTGGATGCCTACGACCAGAACGACGTGCAGAAGTTGGCCACCGGCTACCTGCTCACCGCCGATAACCAGATCGACACCACCACCGGAACCGGCAAGCTCAAGGCCGTCTTCGACAACAAGGACCAGGCGCTCTTCCCCAACCAGTTCGTCAACATTCATCTGGTGATGGAAGAGCGGCCCAACGCGCTGGTGGTGCCCTCGGCGGCTCTCCAGACCGGCAATCAGGGTTCGTTTGTGTGGGTGGTCGATCATGCGGATGCGCAGGGCAATGGAACCGCCAGAATCCAACTGGTGAAGGTGGCTTTGGCGGAAGGACAGATCACCATTCTGGACAATGGCCTGCAACCCGGCCAGAGCGTGGTGGTGGACGGCGCCGATCGGCTGAAGCCCGGACAGAATGTGACCGCCAGCGTGGCCGGGCAGCGCGGTGGGCAGAAAGCTGCGCAAGGTGCGGCAAGCCAGGCTGGAAGCGGCCCATCCGCCGCTCCCGGCGCTGCTTCCAGTCCCGGCGCGCAATCTGGCGCAGGCCAGGGAAAATCCGATAAGGGGAACAAGCAGTGAGCCTTAGTCCTTCCCGGCCATTCATTCTGCGCCCGGTGGCGACCTCGCTGCTGATGGCGGCCATTCTGCTCTCTGGCTTTGTGGGCTACCAGCAGTTGCCGGTCTCCGCCCTGCCCGAGGTGGATTACCCCATCATCCAGGTGCTCACCTTCTATCCCGGCGGCGGGCCGGAGGTCATGGCCTCCTCGGTCACCGCGCCTCTGGAGCGGCAGTTCGGCCAGATGCCGGGACTCAAACAGATGACCTCGGTCAGCAGCGGCGGCGGCTCGGTCATTACTCTTGAATTCAACCTCGACGAGAACATCGATGTGGCCGAGCAGGAGGTCCAGCAGGGGATCAATTCGGCCAGCAGCTTTTTACCCGCCGACCTGCCCAACCCGCCCATCTACAGCAAGGTGAACCCCGCTGATGCGCCCATCATGACGCTGGCGCTCACCAGTGACATGCTGCCTCTGGATAAGATCGAAGATGCGGCCGACACTAATCTCGCACAGAAGATTTCGCAGGTTACCGGGGTTGGACTGGTGTCGATCGCCGGCGGGCAGAAGCCCTCCGTGCGCATTCAGGCCAACCCTGCCCAACTGGCCGCCTACAACCTGAGCCTGGAAGACCTGCGCACCGCACTGGCGGCAGCCAACGTGGACCAGGCCAAGGGCACGCTGAACGGCGACCGCCAGTCCTACACCATCGGCGCCAATGACCAGTTGCTCTCCAGCGGCGACTACAAGCCGGTCATTGTGGCCTATCGCAACGGGGCCGCGGTACGCGCCTCCGACGTGGCAGTGATTGTCGATGCCGCCGAAAACTCCCAGCAGGCTGCCTGGATGGACCGCCAGCCCGCGGTCATCGTTAATATCCAGCGCCAGCCGGGCGCCAACATCATCGCCGTGGTGGACCGCATCAAGCTGCTGCTGCCGCAGTTGCAGTCGGCTCTGCCGGCCTCCATGCAGGTAAAGGTACTCACCGACCGCACCACCACTATCCGCGCCTCCGTCCGCGATGTGGAATACGAGCTGATGCTGACCATCGCATTGGTCGTCATGGTCATCTTCCTCTTCCTCCGCAATCTGGCGGCCACCATCATCCCCTCGGTCGCGGTGCCGCTGTCGATCATCGGCACCTTCGGCGTGATGTACTTGCTGGGCTACAGCCTGAACAACCTTACCCTGATGGCGCTCACCATCTCCACTGGCTTTGTGGTGGACGACGCCATCGTGATGATCGAGAACATCTCGCGCTTTATCGAAGATGGGTTGAGCCCCATGCAAGCCGCGCTCAAGGGCAGCGAACAGATCGGCTTCACCATAATGTCGCTGACCGTTTCACTGATCGCGGTGCTTATCCCGCTGCTGTTCATGAGCGACGTGGTGGGCAGGCTCTTCCGCGAGTTCGCCATTACCCTGGCGGTCACCATTCTGGTTTCAGCCGTGGTGTCGCTGACGCTGACGCCGATGATGTGCTCGCGCATTCTGCAGGACAAGTCGGTGGCCAAGCAGACGCGCTTCTACTATTGGTCGGAGAAGGTCTTCAACTCCGTCATCGCCTGGTATGGGCGGACATTGCAGGTGGTTTTGCGCTATCGCTTCATCACGCTGATGGTCACCATCGGCACGCTGGTGGCCACTTTGTTGCTCTATGTGGTGATCCCCAAGGGCTTCTTCCCGGTGCAGGATACGGGCGTGATTCTGGGCATCAGCGAGGCTCCGCAGACGGTCAGCTTCACCTCCATGGCTGAGCGCCAGCAAAAGCTGGTGGAACTTCTCTTGCAGGACCCCGCCGTCGATAACATCTCTTCGTTTATAGGCGTGGACGGAACCAATACCACGCTGAACTCAGGCCGCATCCAGATCAACCTGAAGCCGCTGGAGGAGCGCAAAATCTCCGCCACCGAGGTAATTCGCCGCATTCAGCCAAAGCTCCAGAGCGTTGAAGGAATCCAACTCTTCCTGCAACCGCTTCAGGACCTGACCGTTGAAGACCGCGTCAGCCGGACTGAGTTTCAGTACTCCCTCGAAGATCCGGACCCGGTCGAGCTGGCTACTTACACGCACAAGATGGTGGACGCACTCAAAAACGAAAAAGTGGTCACCGATGTGGCCAGCGACCTGCAGGACCAGGGCCTGGGCGCCAAGCTGGTGATCGACCGCGACACCGCCGCCCGGCTGGGCATCGCCATGGCCGACGTGGATAATACCCTCTATGATGCCTTCGGCCAACGCCAGGTCTCCACCATCTTCACCCAGTTGAACCAGTACCATGTGGTGATGGAGGTGGGGCAAAACTTCCAGACCGATCCCACGGTTCTTAATAATCTCTACGTCAAATCGGGCAACGGCACTCAAGTCCCGCTGGGCATGGTAGCCCACTGGGAGCAATCCACCGCGCAACTCGCCATCGGCCATCAGGGTCAGTTTCCCTCTACCGTGGTCAGCTTCAACCTGGCCCCGGGCAAAGCTCTGGGCGACGCCGTCACCGCCGTCAACTCCATCGAGAAGAGCATCCAGATGCCGGCCGCCATCAATGCCAGCTTTCAGGGCACGGCGGCCGCCTTCCAGACCTCGCTGGCTAACGAGCCGCTGCTGATTCTGGCCGCGCTGGTCACCGTCTACATTGTGCTGGGCGTGCTCTATGAGAGCTACATACACCCCATCACCATCATCTCTTCGCTGCCCTCGGCCGGCGTGGGCGCTCTGCTGGCCCTGCTCATCACGCGCGTAGATTTCAGCGTGATTGCGCTGATCGGCATCATTCTGCTGATCGGCATCGTGCAGAAGAACGCGATTATGATGATCGACTTTGCCTTGCAGGCCGAGCGCCTGGAGGGAAAGACGGCCGAAGCTGCCATCTTCCAGGCCTGCCAGTTGCGTTTCCGGCCCATCATCATGACCACCATGGCCGCCATGCTGGGAGGTTTGCCGCTGGCCCTGGGCGGAGGCGTGGGCGCCGAGCTGCGTATGCCGCTGGGCGTCACCATCGTCGGCGGACTGATCTTCTCCCAGATGCTCACCCTTTACACCGTGCCGGTCATCTATCTCTATTTCGATAAGCTGGCACAGCGCATGAAATCGCGCGACCTTAACGTCCACGAGCAGCAACCGGAAACAGCTTCTAGCCTCTAGCTCCTAGCTTTTAGCTTTTGGTAAAGAGGCTATTCAACAGTATTGAAGTTTTGAACTACGCGTAAGTAGAAAGCTTGATGGATCACGGGTTTTTAGCTAGCAGCTAGAAGCTAGGAGCTAGAGGCTAAAAAATGCATCTTTCCGCACCCTTCATTCAGCGCCCGGTGGCCACATCGCTGCTCTCGCTGGCCCTGTTGCTGGCTGGCTCGGTAGGGTATTCGCTGCTACCCGTGGCTTCGCTGCCCAACGTCGATTACCCGGTCATCGGCGTGGGGGCGGGTATGCCCGGCGCCAGTCCGGAGACTATGGCCTCATCTGTGGCCACGCCGCTCGAGCGGCAATTTGGGCGCATCGCCGGAGTCAATCAAATGACCTCGTCGAGTTCGCTGGGCTCGGCCTCGGTCACCATGCAATTCGACCTCAATCGCAACATCGACGCCGCCGCCCGCGATGTACAGGCCTCCATCAACGCGGCACGCAGTCAGTTGCCCTCTTACCTGCCGCAAAATCCCAGCTACCGCAAGGTCAATCCCGCCGAATCGCCGATTCTGATTCTCACTCTGACCTCCGACGTGGTGACCAAGCGGCAGATCTACGACTTGGCCGACTCCATTCTGTCGCAGAAGATCGCGCAGATTCAGGGTGTGGGCCAGGTCTTCGTGGGCGGCAGCTCCAGCCCCGCGGTGCGTGTCGAGCTGAACCCCATGCAACTGGGCGCAAACGGCGTCGGCCTGGAGGCGGTGCGCACTGCGCTTGCCGGAGCCAACGCCAACCGCCCCAAGGGCGCAGTTCAGGATGCAAATCATCGCTGGCAGATCAGCGATAACGACCAGATCTTCAATGCCGGCGACTACGCGCCCATCATCGCCGGCTATAACCGGCAGACCGGCGCGCCGGTGCGCATCTCCGACCTGGGGACTGTTTCAGACGGCGTCGCCAACATACTGACCGCGGGCGTATCAGGCAACAAAACTTCGGGTCACAGCGGCGTGTTGAAAGACGCCATCCTGGTTGTCATCTTCAAGATTCCCGGCGCCAATGTCATCTCCACCGTGGACGCAGTGATGGCCGAAATGCCACGCCTGCAAGCGTCCATTCCGCCCACCATCAACATCAACGTGGCCGTCGACCGCACCACCACCATTCGCTCCAGCGTGCGCGACGTGGAGATATCGCTTCTCATCAGCGTGGTGCTGGTGGTGCTGGTGGTCTTCCTCTTTTTACGCGAGATCTGGTCCACCATCATTCCGTCCATCGCCGTGCCCCTCTCGTTGCTGGGCACCTTCGGCGTCATGTACCTGGTCGGCTACACCATCGACAATCTCTCCCTCATGGCTCTCACCGTCGCCACGGGCTTCGTGGTGGATGACGCCATTGTGGTCATAGAGAACATCACCCGCTATCTCGAGATGGGCATGAAGCCCTTCGAGGCCGCCATGAAGGGCTCCAAAGAGATTGGATTCACGGTGCTGTCCATGAGCACCTCGCTGATCGCTGTTTTCATTCCCATTCTGTTGATGGGCGGCATCGTGGGCAAGCTCTTCCGTGAGTTCGCTGTTACTTTGTCGGTGGCCGTTGCGGTCTCCATGCTGGTCTCGCTGACCGCTACGCCCATGCTGTGCGCCAAGTTTCTCAAGTCGCGCGATGAAAGCCGCCACGGTTCCATCTATCGCTTGAGTGAGCGCGGCTTCCAGTGGCTTCACAACGAATATGCCACTGGCCTGCGCTGGGTGCTGCGCCACCAATGGCTGATTTTGGGCGTAGTCATTGGCACGGTTGTTCTCAACGTCTACCTCTTCTTCATCGTGCCCTGGGACTTCTTCCCGCAGCAAGACACCGGACGCATGGGAGGCCGAACTGTGGCCGCACAGGACATCAGCTTTACCGCTATGCGCGACAAGCAGCGTGAGCTGGCGCAAATGGTTCTCGACGATCCGGCCATTTCTACGGTGACGGCCTTTGTCGGTGGCAGCGGGCCCGGCGGCGGCAGTTCCAATATCGGCAATATGTTTGTTGCCCTGAAGCCGCTCAATGAGCGCCCCGGACGCGTCTCCGCCAACGATGTGGTCAACCGCCTGCGCAGGAAAACTACCAGTATTCCTGGCGCCATTCTCTATCTCCAGGTACAGCAAGAATTTCAGAGCGGCGGCCGCGGTGGCGCCGCGCAATACCAATACACTCTCTCCGACGAGAACATGGATGAACTGAGTGTCTGGGCGCCGCAGATGCTGGACCGCATGAAAACCATGCGGGAGCTGAGAGACGTCAACTCAGACCAGCAGAATCAGGGCCTGGCCGCCAACCTGGTTATTGATCGCGACGCCGCATCACGGCTTGGCATCACCCCCGCCGCCATTGACCAGGTGCTCTACGACGCCTTCGGCCAGCGCGAAGTCTCCACCATGTACACCGCGCTCAACCAGTACTACGTGGTGATGGAGGTGGACCCCCAGTACCAGCTCAGTCCCGACGCGCTCAACGGCATCTACGTCAAGACCGGAACTGTTGCCGGAGCTACCGCCGGCGCCGCCAGAACCACGTCATCATCCGCGGCGCTTCCAATTCTGCCCGCAACCGGTTCCATGGTGCCGCTCTCTACCATCGCTCACTTTGAGCAAAAGCGCACCGCCTTGCAGGTCAACCACCAGGGCCAGTATCCGGCCGTTACGCTCACCTTCAACCTGGCGCCCAATGTGGCTCTGGGCGATGCCGTCACCGCCCTCGAACAAGTACAGCGCGAGATGAACTTGCCCTCATCCATCCACGCTACCTTCCAGGGAACCGCGCAGGATTTTCAGACCGCGAAGAAGAATATGCCGTGGCTAATCCTGGCCGCGGTGATTGCTGTTTACATCGTCCTCGGCATTCTCTATGAAAGTCTGATCCACCCGCTCACCATTCTCTCCACGATTCCTCCCGCCGGCGTGGGCGCGATTCTAGCGCTGATGCTGACAGGAACCAGCCTGAGCATCATCGCGCTGATCGGCGTTATCCTGCTGATCGGCATTGTCAAAAAGAACGCCATCATGATGATCGACTTTGCCCTGCAAGCCGAGCGCGAGCAGGGATTGCCGCCGGTCGAGGCCATCTATCAGGCCTGCTTGCTGCGCTTCCGCCCCATCATGATGACCACCATGGCGGCGCTCTTCGGCGGATTGCCGCTGGCCATCGGCATGGGCGTCGGCTCGGAACTGCGCAAGCCGCTGGGCATCGCTATCGTCGGCGGCCTCATCGTCTCCCAGATGCTTACCTTGTTCACTACACCTGTTGTTTATTTATTCTTCGACCGCCTGCAATGGCGCGTGATGAAGCTGCATCGCATCGGCGAGGAGCTGGAAGGGGCTGCGGCGGATTAAGGAGCAGTGATTCGCTTTTGCAGATAATTTCCTTAATTGGATGCACAATGTCAGTATGAACAAGAGTGGGCAAGCCTCGATCCGATTTGTCAGGG
>Ga0302156_10001503_pt1 | contig 20533 bp, 19 predicted proteins | sample I_Bog_N3_2_FD_193503 | JGI IMG/M metagenome (GOLD analysis project Ga0302156, IMG submission 193503) | Peat permafrost microbial communities from Stordalen Mire near Abisko, Sweden - I_Bog_N3_2 | ecosystem: Environmental > Terrestrial > Soil > Wetlands > Peat | place: Sweden: Abisko, Stordalen... | reverse complement strand
CCTTGTTTCCTTTGCCATCGGCCATTTCATCATTGCCGCTGTCGAGGAAAGCTACGAGGGCGTGATCTTTGGTCAGATCATTCCCGATATTCAACATATGGGCGATGCCCAGTTCGCCGCCGAGGAGCGCACCATCGCCACCGAGGAAGCCGGGCTGGCCGAGCAACTGCTGGCGGATGCCGCCCAGAAAGCCACGGCCCGCAAGGACGAGGTCTATGGCCCCGACGACTTCCGCGCCCATATCTCAGATCGTCGCACCCGGGGCGGCATCGACAAGCCGGCGTCCCTGTTCGTGGTGGCCGATGCCGCCAATGGGCAGGTCTGGGTCTATCGCGGCCAGCATGATCCTGAGGGTAAATTCATCGGCGTCAAGGCCACGGCCTTCAATATCTCCGAGCCCGCCCAGGCCGCCGAAGATCTTCTGGCGGCCCATCTGGAACGCACCGTCAGCTTTGACCGTCGACGCGCCGATTTGGCCGACCGCCGCATGGCCTTTTCGAAGGTCAAAAGCGTGGTGGGCGAGACCATCGATCATATCCAGGCCAAGCGCCAGGATATGGCCGAGATGAAGGCTCGTCAGCGGCTGAACGGTGCTTTGGCGGTGCTGGCTATGGCCGGTATGGGCGGGGCGCTGCTGGGGCTAATGCTGTACCGGCTGGTCCGCAGCATCGTCGGCCAGGGCCGGGCTATCGAAGCCATCTTGGCCGCCTCGCACGACCTCCAGGCCCTGGAGGCGGTGGTGGTGCCCGAGACTGGGCGCTCCGACCAGTTGGGCATTGTCGCTCGTGGCATTGCCTCTGCTCGGGACGCCTTTCGTCAGGTCCATCGCCTGCAGGAAGAGCGGGCCGGACTGGAAGCCCGCGCCGCCGCCGACAAGGCTGCCGCCCTGCAATGTCTGGCCAAGGAGTTCGAAGCCACCGTCCAAGGGGGTGTGGACCGGGTGGCCCAAGCAGCCGCCGGGCTGCATCAAGGCTCCGAGGTGATGATGGAGGCTCTGGGTCGCACCATCGTCGAATCCCGCTCGGCCACCCTGGCGTCGTCGGACGCCAGCGGCAATGTCCAGAGCGTGGCTGGGGCCGCCGAGGAACTTTCGGCCTCGATCCGCCAAGTCAGCGGCGAGATGCGCCGTTCCGTGGAGATCGTCGCCCGGGCCGAACAGGCAGCCGAGGCCTCTACCGCCACCATGCGCGATCTGTCGGAAGCCGCCGGGCGCATCGAGGATGCTGTGCGAATCATCACCGCCATCGCCCATCAGACCAATCTGTTGGCGCTGAATGCCACTATCGAGGCAGCGAGAGCCGGCGACATGGGCAAGGGTTTTGCCGTGGTCGCCGGGGAAGTAAAGGGTCTGGCCAACCAGACCGCCAAGGCTACCGAGGACATCGGCCTCTTGATCACCGACATCCAGGAGGACAGCCGCCGGGCGGTGCAGACCATCGAGTCTTTCTCGGTGGTGATGGCGGAGATCGGCACCTTGGCCCGCGATGTTGCCGCCGCCATGGGCCAGCAGGACGAGGCCACCCACGAGATCGCCCGCAACGTCCAACAGGCCGCCGACGGCGCCGACGGCGTCACCCGCAGTCTGACCACGGTTGGGGCCACGGTGACCCAGGTGGAAACTGCGGCCCGCGAGGTGAAGACGGCATCCATGGGCCTGGACGAAGTCTCCGGCAATCTGCGGGATTCCTTACGCAGCTTTCTGGCCCACCTTAAGGCGGCATAGGTCCGCTGCCGGCATGGGTCTTGGCGATGGCGGCGGCGATGGCGTTCATCTCTGTCGCCGTCAGGGTCAGGGAGGCTCCTGCGATCCAGCCCTCCACCTGCTGCGGCGAGCGGGCTCCGACGATGGCCCCACTGACGCCGGGGAAGGCCAGAGCCCAGGCGATGGCCATGGACGCCGTGCTGACTCCGCGCTCTTGGCCCAAGGCGGTGAAGACCTCGGCCAGGGCCAGGTTGCGCTGCAAAGCCTCGCCTCGGAAATCACCGGAGCGGTGCCGCCAGTCATCCTTGGCCAAACCAGCCATGCGTTGCAGGCTGAAGCCGCCGGAAAGCAGGCCCGATTGCAGGGGGCTATAGACGATGACGCCAGTGCCATGCTCGCGGCACCAGGGGATCTCCGCCGCTGCGGCGTCCCGGCGAATGGCCGAGAAAGGCGGTTGCAGACTGTCCACATGGCCGAGGGTTTCGGCGGCGGCCAGTTGCAAGACGTTGTGGTTTGACAGCCCGGCCGCCCGGATTTTTCCTTCCGTCTTGAAGTCCAGCAGGCATTGCCAGACCTCTTCCACCGAATTGCCGTCGGCGGCGGGGAAATGCATCTGGTAAAGGTCGATGCAGTCCACCTGCAGGCGGCGCAAGGATGCCTCCAACTCGCGGCGCAGGCTGGCGGGATTGCCGATGCGCTGTGGCTGGGCAAAGGGATTGGCCCCGTCCCAGACTTGGCCGCATTTGGTGAAGACGAAGGGGCGATGGCTTTTGGGCAAGCCCCGCAGAGCCTCGGCCACCACCTCTTCGGAATGCCCCAAGCCATAGACGGCGGCGGTGTCGATCCAATTGATGCCCAGCTCCAAGGCGCGGCGGATGGCGGCGATGGAGCTGGCGTCGTCCTGGCGGCTCCAGCCCCAGGCCCAATCGCCGCCGCCAATGGCCCAGGCTCCCAGCCCGACGGTGGTGATCTCCATGCCGGTGCTGCCCAAGGGGCGGGTGGGAAGGCTCATGACGGCGGCTCCTGCGGATGGGATCTCTTCTGGGAATGGTGACCCGATCGGTCCGGAAAAGCCATTCCCCCTTGCGAAGCCTTGCGCAGTCGGGTAAATGTAGCCAGTTCAACGGAGAGACAGAGCATGTCGCAGCGCGCTTGCATCCAGACTGTCCCGGCCCGCGCCCTTGTGGCTGCGGGGCGCTCCGTACTGACCGCCACCAAAACCAGCACTAAGAAGACCCTGGCGTAAGGCGGGCTGGTCGGACACACCAATATCCCAAGGCCCGCGGGAACACCCGGCGGGCCTTTTTGTTAGGGCTGGCAGGGTCTCCAAAAGCGGGCCTAACAGCGAAGAAGGACAGGACTGAGATGGGTTACAAGGTTGCGGTGATTGGGGCCACGGGCAATGTGGGCCGCGAAATTCTCCAGACGCTGGTCGATCGGAACTTCCCGGCTGACGAAGTGGTCGCTCTGGCGTCCGAACGTTCGGTCGGCTCCGAAGTCTCCTACGGCGACGACAAAAGGCTGAAGGTTCAGGATCTGGCCAAGTTCGACTTCACGGGCTGCGACATCGCCCTGTCGTCGCCGGGCGCTAAGGTCTCGGCCATTCACAGCCCGCGCGCCGCCGCCGCCGGCTGCGTGGTGATCGACAACACCTCGCATTTCCGCATGGAGCCCGATGTTCCGCTGGTGGTGCCGGAAGTGAACCCGGAAGCCATCGCCGGCTATAAGAAGCGCGGCATCATCGCCAACCCGAATTGCTCGACCATTCAGATGGTGGTGGCTTTGAAGCCGCTGCATGATCTGTTCAAGATCAAGCGCGTGGTGGTCTCGACCTATCAGTCGGTGTCGGGCGGCGGCAAGGAAGCCATGGACGAGCTGTTCAATCAGACCCGCGCCATCTTCGTGAACGATCCCATCAAGCCCGAGAAGTTCACCAAGCAGATCGCCTTCAACTGCATTCCTCACATCGACGTCTTCATGGACGACGGTGCGACCAAGGAAGAGTGGAAGATGTCGGTCGAGACCCGTAAGATTCTTGATCCCAATGTTGCCGTTCATGCCACCTGCGTGCGGGTGCCGGTGTTCGTCAGCCATTCGGAAGCCGTTAACGTCGAGTTCGAAAAGCCGGTGGACGAAGCCGCCGCCCGCGAGGCTCTGTCCAACTTCCCGGGTGTGGTGGTGGTCGATCATCGCGCCGACGAAGGCTATGTCACCCCGGTGGAAGCCACCGGCGAGGACGCCGTCTATGTCAGCCGCATCCGCCGCGACCCCACGGTCAAGAACGGTCTATCGTTCTGGTGCGTCTCGGACAATCTGCGTAAGGGCGCGGCTTTGAACGCGGTTCAGATTGCCGAGCTTCTGGCGCGGGACTACCTGAAGAAATAACAGGTGTCCCTTGGACGAAATGAACCCCTGGCTGGAAATTTCAGCCAGGGGTTTTATTTATTAGACGTGATATAGATGTAATGTTTTTTCTAATTGCAAAAAGGTTGATGCAAAGGCTTTAATCCCCGCGGCGGTAAGGTGGGGGTCTTCCGTCCAATTTCAAAAGCTGTCTTGCAGAAGATGGCAGGCGTGGAGGCCTTGAGATGTCAGGGGGGAATGTGACGGGACGCATTAGTGTGCGCACGCGAATTTACGCCGGCTTCGCCGTGGTTTTGGTGCTTTTGCTGGCCGTGGGCGCGATCGGTGTCGGCGGTATCCGCCATGCCCTGACGACCTTCGATGTCTATTCAGGCAGCGCGTCTGATGAAATCCGCATCATGGGCATCGACCGCGACGTCGGCACCGTGCGGCGGAATGTTATTACCTTCGCGAACAATGGCGACCTTGCTGTCCTGGCGAAGGTCCGCGACGGCCTTTCCCAGCTGACGAAGACCCTGGACGAAGCCCGCGCCGGTGCCGATAGCCCGGAGGTTGGCGTCAAGATTGATGCCGCCAAAACTGCTCTGGGCCAATATTCCGCCAATGTCGAACAACTGGCCCAACTGCGCGCCAAGCGTGACGCTGCTCTGGCCCGGATGGTTGAATTGGGTGGCAAGGCGGTTGATGGTCTGACCGAAGTGGTGACCAACGCCGAAGCCGATCAGGAATTCCGTAGCGCCGTGCTGGCCGGACAGGCTCAGAGCACGTTGCTCAATGCCCGGATCAATTTCTATCAGTTCCTGCTGAAGGGCGATCCCGCCGCCGGCGAGGCTGGCGGCAAGAAGCTGGAAGAGGTGGAGCGTCTGCTGGCCGAGTTGGCCGATCATCAAAGCGGGTCTGGCCGCAAGGATCGCACCCATGCGGTTTCCGGTTTCGTCGCCGATTATTTCCAGTCTTGGGGTGATCTGAAGGGCGCCTCGCTGGACAGCTTCACGATGATCGCCGTCACTTTGCCGCAACAGGCCGAGGCCTTCGGCAAGGCCAGCGCCGAAGCCAACGCCCTGCAGGCCCAGCTTCTGGCTGCAACCCTGGCTGAGTCCCAGGCGACCTTGACCTCGTCGAGCGCCTCGGCTCTGACCCTGACCATTGCCGCCGTTCTCGCCGGTATCGCCTTTGCCTTCTTCGTTGCCCGCAGCATCGTCGTGCCGGTGCGCTCCATGACCGACATCATGGGCTTGCTGGCCAGCGGCGATAAGACCGTGCTGGTGCCGGCCCTGGACAACCAGGATGAAATTGGCGCCATGGCCCGGGCCGTGCAGGTCTTTAAGGAAAACGCCATTCGCGTCGAGCGGCTGCAGGCCGAGCAGGAAGAGATGAAGCGCCGCGCCGAAGCCGACCGCCGCGCCGCCATGCTCAAGCTGGCCGACGACTTTGAGTCCAGCGTCAAGCATGTGGTGGATTCGGTTTCGGCCGCCGCCGTTCAGATGCAGGCCACCAGCCAGTCCATGGCCTCGGTTGCCGAGGAAGCCAGCCGTCAGTCGACGGCGGTGGCCGCTGCTTCGGAAGAGGCCGCCACCAACGTTCAGACAGTCGCCTCCGCGGCCGAGGAACTGTCGGCCTCTATCCGAGAAATCACCCAGCAGGTTTCCCAGGCCTCAGACGTCTCGAACGAGGCGGTGACCGTGGCGGACGTGGCTCAAGGCGTGATGCATGGTCTGGACGAAGCCACCTCGCGCATTGGCGAAGTGGTCAATCTGATCAATGATATCGCTGCTCAGACCAATCTTTTGGCTCTGAACGCCACCATCGAAGCCGCCCGCGCCGGCGATGCCGGCAAGGGGTTCGCGGTGGTTGCCAATGAGGTCAAGCATCTGGCCAATCAGACCGGCAAGGCCACCGAGGAAATTTCGGACCAGATCGGCGCCGTGCAGGATTCCACCGGCAAGGCGGTGATCGCCATCGGCCAGATTTCCAGCATCATCAGCCGTATCAGCGAGATCAATTCGGCCATCGCCTCGGCGGTGGAAGAGCAGGGTGCCGCCACCCAGGAAATCGCCCGCAACGTTGATCAGGCGGCGGCTGGCACCCAGGAAGTCTCGGCCAATATCGTCGGCGTCAATCAGGCCGCCGGCGAGGCTGGACATGCGGCCAACGAGGTTCTGCAGGCGGCCAGCGAACTGGGCCGTCAGTCGGCGCTGCTGTCTTCGGAAGTGACCAACTTCATCGCCACCATCCGGCGGGGATGATTAAAACCCCAAACTGACCAGAATTCCGGCGCCGAACAGCATCAGGGCGGTGCCGGAAATATGGTTCAGCTTGCGCATCCAATCTTCGGTCAGTTTGGAGCGCACAGCTCCAGCCATGGCCGAGAGCACCAGCCACCATAAGGTCGACCCCGCGAAGACACCGAAGATCAGCAGGCCTGCTTCGGCGGGCTTGCCGTTGTCGATGGCTCCCACGGCGGCAAAGACGCCCATGGAGGCCAGGATGGTCCCGGGATTGGACAGGGTGATCAGGAAGGTGGAGAAGAAGTCCTTCACCAGTCCCGGACCCTTGCCGGGATCAGGGGCCAGGGTCGGCGGCGTCGCCCAGGTGCGCCCACCCAGCAGCAGCAGGAAGGCTCCCCCCACCAGCCGCAGGGCAAAGGCATGTTCCAGCAGAAAGCCGCTGACCACGGTGATGCCAAGGCCAGCCACTGCGCCATAGAAGGTGTCGGCAAAGGCGGCCCCCACTCCGGCGATGAAAGCGGCATAGCGTCCGTCGGCAAGAGCCCGGCGGATGCACAAAATGCCGACCGGGCCGACGGGGGCGGCCAGGGCGAAACCGATGGCCAGGCCGCGAATGAAATTGAACGACTGCATTTTCTCGCTCGAAGATGGGCGGCTGGTGCCGTTTCCGCTTAATTGGATCCGTCCCTAGGTCTGCGTTAAGCGGCCCGTTCCGGCCCCGCTCAGACGCCGCGCGGGCTTAGGCGCCTTTCCGACTTTGACGGGATCAGAGCCGGAAAGGCACCTAAAGACATAGGCCATGCGCCCGGCGGCGGGAAGAGGAAATCATACCGGCCAAAACTTGATATGACTCGTTGGCCGGTATCCAGAGTGCACTGGGCGCGAGGCCAAGGCGCGGAGGCGCCGCCCGGCGAGGGGCTTACGGCAGGTCAATTTATTGGCCTGGCGGTATCAGTCAGCGTCCTTGATTGATCAGGCTATTGATGTCGCTCTGGCTCATCTGCGGCAGGGCGGCGCAAGGGGCTCGGCCGGAGGTGCGCCGTTCATCGCCGTCCCATTGCTTGGCATGGCGGCGGCGGTCGGGCCCGAAGAAATTGCCTCCGCGCACGAAGCGCCGGGGCGTTTCCAGAATGTTGGCCAGCCGGCTGAGGATGACCTGACCCGATAAAGGCTTGATGACGAATTCATTGACCCCGGCGTCGCGGGCGGCCAAGACCCGCACGCGATCGGCCTGCCCGGTCATGACGATCACCGGCAGAAAAACATTGGGACTTTCCGGGGAGCGGCGGATGAAGCGGGTCAGTTGCAGCCCGTCCATCTGTTCCATTTCCCAGTCCGTGAGGATCACGTCGGGAACCACTTCCTTCATGATGGCGATGGCCTGTTTGCCGCTTTCGGCTTCGGCCACCTTGTTGATGCCGATGCTGCGCAAGATCACTTTGACCAGCTTGCGGATGTGGTCGTTATCATCGACCACTAAAATCCGTACATCCTGAATGGTTTGTGGCATCTCCTGCCTCCCCCGGTCATACCCCGCTATTTCGGGAGATATGACCTGTGCGCGGCGACGCCAAGGGGTCTATGGCGAAGTTCCTAAGGAAGGCTTTCCACCGCAGGGCGGGTTTGTGGAGACGCCAGGGATTCCTGTGCCGCCACCAGGGCCAACTCCCTTTGTCCCAGGGCCAGGGTTCCCTGCAAAAGGTCATAGAGCCCGCCGACGGCCAGGCTGAGGGCTTCCGGCGGCGGGGCGTCTTTCAGGAGGTGGCCGAGGAATAATGCGGCGAAAACATCGCCGCAGCCGTTGGGGGCGATGGGGAATTGCAGCAAAGGCGTGCGGGCCAGAAAGGTTCCCTCGGGCGAGACCAGCAGGGTGCCGATCTGGCCGTCCGGCACGGCGGGCGGGCGCAGGCTGGTGACGCAGATCAGGCGCGGTCCTCGGCGGCGCAAGCTCTGGGCGGCGGCGACGGCGTCCTCCAGACTGACCAGGGTGCGTCCGCTGAGCAGCTCCAGCTCGAATTGATTGGGGGTCAGGATGTCGGCCACCGGCAGCAGCCGCTCGGCGAAGAAGGCCGGGATGTCGGGCCTCACGAAGATGCCCCGGCCCTCGTCGCCCATCACCGGGTCGCAGCAGTAAAGCGCCTTGGGGTTGGCGGCATTCAGGCGATAGAGCGCCTCCAGCACCACCTCGCCGATGGAGGCATCGCCCATATAGCCGGTCAGCAGGCCGTGGCAGGCGGGCAAAACGCCTCTGGCCTCGATGCCGTTCAGAAGCTCCAGCAGATGGGTGGCGGGGAAGACGTCGCCGGTCCAGGCGCCATAGCCGGTATGGTTGGAAAACTGCACCGTATTGATCGGCCAGACCTCGTGCCCCAGCCGCTGCAGGGGAAAGACCGCCGCTGAATTTCCCACGTGACCAAAGGCGACCGAGGATTGGATGGAAAGAATGTTCATCTTTTTCGCCAAAATAAGACCGAAAGTTGCGCCGAGCCCTTGCCAGCCGGGGCGCTGAATTGATAGTGTGCCGCACCGCAAAAATTCTAAAAGGGGAAATCACATCATGGCCACGACCGCCCGTCCGCGTCGCAGCGTGTTGTACATGCCCGGCTCCAATCCGCGCGCCCTCGACAAGGCCAAGACCCTGGCCGCCGACGGCCTGATCTTCGACCTGGAAGACGCCGTGGCTCCCGACGCCAAGGAAGAAGCCCGCCGTCTGGTGGTCGAGGCCGTTCGTGGCGGCGGCTATGGCCGCCGTGAAATCCTGGTGCGCTCCAACGGCCTGAATACCCCTTGGGGTCAGGCCGATCTGGCTGCCGCCGCCGCCTCGGGCGCCCATGCCGTGTTGCTGCCGAAGGTGGAGAGCGGCGACATGGTGCGTCAGGCCGAGGCGATCCTGACCGCCAATGGCGCACCCGACGATCTGGCCATCTGGTGCATGATGGAGACCCCGCGCGGCATCCTCAAGGCCGAGGAAATCGCCGGCTCCAGCGCCCGTCTGGGTGGCTTCGTCATGGGCACCTCGGATCTGGCCAAGGATCTGCACTGCTCCCACACCCGCGAGCGTCAGCCGATGATCACCTCGCTGGGCATTTGCCTGCTGGCCGCCCGCGCCTATGGGCTGGCCATCCTCGACGGCGTGCATCTGGACCTGAACGACGACGAAGGCTTTGAATATTCCTGCCAGCAGGGCCTGGAGCTGGGCTTCGACGGCAAGACCCTGATCCATCCCAAGACCATTGATGCCGCCAACCGCGTCTTCGCTCCCTCCGAGAAAGAAGTGGAATGGTCGCGCAAGATCATCGCCGCCCATGCCGAGGCTGCCGCCGAGGGCAAGGGCGTGGTGGTGGTCGATGGCCGTCTGGTCGAGAACCTGCATGTGGCCAACGCCCGGCGCGTCGTCGCCCTGGCCGAACAGATCGAGGGTTAATCCGATGACCGTGACCAAGACCAACCCCGGCAATTACTTCGAAGATTTCCGCCTCGGCCAGGAAATCCGCCATGCCACCCCGCGCACGGTGACCCAGGGCGATCAGGCTTTGTACTGCGCCCTTTATGGCGGCCGTTTCGCCGTGCAGTCCTCGGACGAATTCGCCCGCGTCCTCGGCTTTACCCAGGCTCCGGCCGATGATCTGCTGGCCTTCCATCTGGTGTTCGGCAAGACCGTCCCCGATATCTCGCTGAACGCCGTGGCCAATCTGGGCTATGCCGAAGGCCGCTTCGGCGTGCCGGTCTATCCCGGCGACACTCTGCGGGCGGTGTCCCAGGTCATTGGTCTGAAGGAAAACTCCAACCACCAGACCGGCGTGGTTTATGTCCGCTCCACCGGCTACAACCAGCGCGACGAGATGGTGGTCGAGTATGTGCGTTGGGTGATGGTGCGCAAGCGTACCCCCGAGGCCCCGGTGGCCGAGGAGGTTGTTCCCAAGACTGCCGCCAAGGTCGCCCCCGAAGACCTGATCCTGCCGGCCTCCCTGTCGTTGAAGGCCTATGATTCGGTGCTGGCCGGTTCGCCCCACTATTGGGACGATTACCAGGCCGGGGAATCCATCGACCATGTGGACGGCATGACCATCGAGGAAGCGGAGCATATGTCCGCCACCCGCCTCTATCAGAACACCGCCAAGGTCCATTTCAACCAGCATACCGAGGGCCAAGGCCGCTTTGGTCGCCGGCTGATTTATGGTGGCCATATCATCAGTCTGGCCCGCTCGCTGTCCTTCAACGGATTGGGCAATGCCTTCAAGCTGGTGGCCATCAACGGCGGGCGCCATGTGGCTCCGACCTTCGCCGGCGATACCATCTATGCCTGGACCAAAGTCGAGGAAAAGCTGGCGATTCCGGGGCGTTCCGACGTGGGTGCCCTGCGCCTGCGCAGCATCGCCACCAAGAACCAGCCTTGCGCCGCCTTCCCCTTCAAGGGCGAGGATGGAAAGGATTATGATCCCAGCGTCGTGCTGGATTTCGACTACACGGTGTTGTTGCCGCGTAAGTAAATTGCGTTAGGGCCGGTCACAATCGTCGATCTATGACCGGTCTTAGCGTTGACTCCATGCGGTTCAACGGTTAAACCGATCCCGCATTGCCAAAATCAGGTCCCCAGGGACATTCCTTGAGAGGCTCCCACATGACGTCGCGCACTAGGCCACTGTCTCCGCATCTGCAGGTTTATCGTCTGCCTCTGCTGGCTAAGATGTCGATCACTCACCGCGCCGCCGGCGTGGCTTTGTCGTTCGGCCTTATCCTCCTAGCCTATTGGCTGGGGGCTGCCGCTTACGGTCCCGCTGCTTATGCTACCGCCGCCAGCCTGATCGGTTCGCCGATCGGCTATCTCGTGCTGTTCGGTTTCACCGTCGCTCTGTACTACCACCTGACCAATGGCATCCGCCATTTGTTGTGGGATGCCGGCTGGGGCTTCGAGATTCCGCAGGCTTATAAGTCCGGTTACATCGTCTTGGCGGCTACCGCCGCCCTGACTGTGGTGACTTGGGCCATCGGCCTTTCGATCTGAGGAGGAACGGATGTCCCTGCGTACTACCTTGGGCCGCGTTCGCGGCCACGGTTCGGCTAAGACCGGCACCGTTCAGGGCGCCTTGCAGCGCCTGACGGCTCTGGCTCTGGTTCCCCTTTGTCTTTGGCTGGTGATCGCTCTGGTGTCCCATGTGGGCGCCAGCTACGAGTCCATGCATGCCTGGCTGTCTTCGCCTTGCACCACGTCGCTGCTGCTGGTCCTGCTGGCCGTCGGCACCGTCCATGCCCAGCTGGGCATTCAGATGGTTGTTGACGACTATGTGCATGGCTGCGCCAAGTCCTGGACCATGATCGCGGTCAAGTTCGCCACCACTCTGCTGTGCGTTTACGCCGCGGTGTCGGTGCTGCGCGCCGCCTTTGCTGGAGTTTAAGTCCAATGGCTGCCTACAAGATCATCGACCACACCTATGACGTGGTGGTCGTCGGCGCCGGCGGCGCCGGCCTGCGCGCCACCCTCGGCATGGGTGCGGCTGGCTTCAAGACCGCCTGCGTGACCAAGGTTTTCCCGACCCGCAGCCACACCGTGGCGGCTCAGGGCGGCATCGGCGCTTCCCTCGGCAACATGGCCGAGGACAACTGGCGCTGGCACATGTACGACACCGTCAAGGGCTCCGACTGGCTCGGCGACCAAGACGCCATCGAATATATGTGCCGTGAGGCCGTTCCCGCCGTTTACGAGCTGGAACATTTCGGCGTGCCCTTCTCGCGCACCGACGAAGGCAAGATTTATCAGCGTCCCTTCGGCGGCCATATGCGCAACTTCGGCGAGGCTCCGGTGCAGCGCGCCTGCGCCGCCGCCGATCGTACCGGCCATGCCATCCTGCACACGCTCTACTCGCAGTGCCTGAAGCACAACGCCGAGTTCTACGTGGAATATTTCGCCATCGACCTGATCATGGACCAGGACGGCAATTGTCGCGGCCTGATCGCCCTGAACATGGACGACGGCTCGATCCATCGCTTCCGCGCCCATAAGGTGGTTCTGGCCACCGGCGGTTATGGCCGCGCCTACTTCTCCTGCACCTCGGCCCATACCTGCACCGGCGACGGTCATGGTCTGGTGTCCCGTGCCGGCCTGCCCTTGCAGGACATGGAGTTCGTGCAGTTCCACCCCACCGGCATCTACGGCTCGGGCTGCCTGATCACCGAGGGTGCCCGCGGCGAAGGCGGTTACGTCACCAACTCCGCCGGCGAGCGCTTCATGGAGCGTTATGCCCCGACCGCCAAGGATCTGGCCTCGCGTGACGTCGTCTCGCGCGCCATGACCGTGGAAATCCGCGAAGGTCGTGGCGTCGGCAAGAACAACGATCATATCTATCTGCACCTGGAGCATCTGGGAGCCGAGACCCTGGAACTGCGCCTGCCGGGCATTTCCGAGACGGCGAAGATCTTCGCTGGCGTCGATGTCACCAAGGAGCCGATTCCGGTGCTGCCGACCGTCCACTACAACATGGGCGGTATCCCCACCAACATTCATGGCGAAGTCCTGCGTCCCACCAAGGACAATCCGGACGCCACCGTCGAGGGCCTGATGGCCATCGGCGAGGCCGCCTGCGTGTCGGTGCATGGTGCGAACCGCCTGGGCACCAACTCGCTGCTGGACATCGTTGTGTTCGGTCGCGCCGCTGCCCTGCGCGCCCAGGAGACCTTGAAGACCGGCGTCGCTCACAAGCCGCTGCCCGCCGATGCCGGCGAGCTGGGCCTGTCGCGTCTGGACCGCGTCCGTCATGCCAATGGCGCTTTGAAGACCAGCGAAATTCGTCTGGCCATGCAAAAGACCATGCAGAGCGACGCGGCGGTGTTCCGGACTCAGGAATCCCTGTCCGACGGTGTGAAGAAGATCGACGAGATCTACAACACTCTGCCCCAGCTCAAGATTGCCGACCGCTCTTTGGTCTGGAATTCGGACCTCATGGAGGCTCTGGAGCTGGAAAACCTGCTGGACTGCGCCAAGGCGACGATCAACTCGGCCGAAGCCCGTCAGGAAAGCCGTGGCGCCCACGCTCGCGAAGATTTCGCCGAGCGCGACGATGCCAAATGGATGAAGCACAGCCTGGCCTGGGTGGATTCCAACGGCAAGGTGAGCCTGGACTACCGTCCGGTGCACACCTATACCCTCACGGACGAAGTCCAGTACATTGAGCCCAAGGCGCGCGTCTACTAAGGCGCACCTCTAGAGACAGAGGAACGATCATGGTTGAATTCGCGTTGCCCGCTAATTCGAAGGTCCAGCCGGGAAAGAGCCACAAGGCTCCGGCTGGTGCCAAAAAGGTAAAGAGCTTCAAGGTCTATCGGTACGACCCCGATACCGGGGCCAACCCGCGTTGGGACAATTTCGAGATCGATCTCGATGATTGCGGCCCGATGGTCCTGGATGCTCTGCTGAAGATCAAGAACGAGATCGACAGCACTCTGACGCTGCGCCGCTCCTGCCGTGAAGGCATCTGCGGTTCCTGCGCCATGAACATCGATGGCACCAACACCCTTGCCTGCCTCAAGCCGATTGAGGAAATCAAGGGCGAGGCGGTGATCTCGCCGCTGCCGCATATGCCCGTGGTCAAGGACCTGGTCCCCGACCTGACGGTGCCCTATGCCCAGCTGGCCTCGATCAAGCCCTGGATGCAGACCCAGTCCTCCCTGCCGCCCGACCGCGAGGTTCTGCAGAGCCCCGAGGAACGGACCAAGCTGGACGGCCTGTGGGAATGCATTCTGTGCTTCTGCTGCCAGACCTCGTGCCCCAGTTATTGGTGGAACGGCGACCGTTATCTCGGTCCGGCGGTGCTGCTGCAGGCGGCCCGGTGGATCCACGATACCCGCGACGAATATCAGGGCGAACGCCTGGATGCTCTGGAAGATCCCTTCCGCCTGTATCGCTGCCACACCATCATGAATTGCACCAAGACCTGCCCGAAGGGTCTGAACCCGGCCAAGGCTATCGCCAGCATCAAGGAATTGCTGGCCGAGCGTCTCTAAGCCTGGGGTGTATCACTCAAGAAAAAGGCCGTCGGGGAAACCCGGCGGCCTTTTTCATCGGAGTGGGGCTTAGTTCGTAAAATCTTCGCCCTCATGGCGCAGCGGGGCCTTCTTAGTATTGAAGGGCGGCGGCGTCTCGCCCGGGCGCGCCACGCAATAGAAGGTCGACAAATTCGGTGTGCTCAGATTGCACTGCCCCGTTTGGGTCAGCCACAGCTTGGCGGTGCGGTGATAACGGTTGCAGACTTCTTCAGCCAGGGCTGCAACCTGCTTTGGCGTGCTGTTGCTGGTGCTGTAGCAGATCTGCACCTGGCCCTCTTGATTGTGCAGATAGTCGCTATAGACATAGGGCTTGTCCGAGGCGCAGCCCCCAAGGGCGGTCACGGCCAGGACGGCAAGGCCGGCAAGAAGGGGACGGGCGGAACTCGGCATAGGATACACCTTGTGACAGAGGTTCTTCTGTTTAGCGCAGGCGGGCAATTGGAGAAAGCACCTTGTGCGACAAGGGGCAAGGTTCCATAAAAGCACCTGCAAGGCGACCTCTGTCTTTCGTTGTGTGTCGCCTCGGTGCAAGGTATGTTGCAAAGCGGGCGAGGGGGCCCCTCAGGAGGGAAATATGGCGGAGAACAAACAATTCCGACTGGTGACGCGCAGCGACTTTGACGGTCTGGTCTGCGCCGTGCTGCTGAAGCATCTGAACCTGATCAATGACATCAAGTTCGTGCACCCCAAGGATATGCAGGACGGTCTGGTCGAAATCTCCAGTGGGGATATCACCACCAACCTGCCTTATGTGGATGGCGTACATCTGGCCTTCGACCATCATCTGTCGGAGACTATGCGCACCGGTAAGCATGACAATCACATCATCGAGTCCGACGCTCCCTCGGCGGCTCGGGTGGTTTATAACTACTACGGCGGCTGCAACGCCTTCCCCGAGTTCTTCGACTCGATGATGGCCGCGGTTGACCAGGGCGACGCCGCCCGTTTCTCGCGCGCCGAGATTCTGCACCCCACCGGCTGGCCGTTGCTGAACTTCCTGATGGATGCCCGCACCGGTCTGGGCCGCTTCCGCGAGTTCCGCGTCTCCAACTATCAGCTGATGATGGACCTGATCGAATATTGTGCCACGCACCGTATCGAAGAGATCCTCCAGCTGCCCGACGTCAAGGAACGGGTGGAGCTTTATTTCGAGCATGAGGAACTGTTTAAGGAACAGCTGCGCCGCTGCTCGACCGTCCATAAGAATTTGGTGGTGCTCGATCTTCGCAATGAAGAGACCATCTATGTGGGCAATCGCTTCATGATTTATGCCCTGTTCCCCGAGTGCAACATCTCGATCCATGTGCTTTGGGGCCTGAAGCAGCAGAACACCGTCTTCGCCGTCGGCAAGTCGATCCTGAACCGCACGTCCAAGACCAACATTGGTCCTTTGATGCTGCAGTACGGCGGCGGCGGGCACGAGAATGCCGGCACCTGCCAGGTTGCCAACGACAAATGGGAAGAAAGCTTGAACGAGCTGATCGCCAAGATCACCGCCGATAGCTGATTTCCTTGCGGCCTTCGCTATGCCCCAGGAGTCTTACAACTCCTGGCGGCTTGGCGAACTGTGGCTTTGCCCCTAGACTGACGGGCTCATGACGACCGGACCGCTCGCCGCATATCGCGCCGCGCTGGCCGATGGCTCCATCCGACCGGATGTGGCCCAGGCTATGGCGGTGGAAAAATTCGAAAGCCTGCACAAGGCCCTGTCCTCCTATCGTCCAAATCAGGGGGAGAGCGGCTGGCTGGCTCGATTCGGATTCGGCCAAAAGGCTCCCACGTCTCTGCAATGGACCGCCGGCGATCTGTCGAGCCTCTCGTCTCCGAAGCAAGGGCTCTATATCTATGGAGATGTGGGCCGCGGCAAATCCATGCTGATGGATCTGTTCTTCGCCACCGCTCCGGTGGACGCCAAGCTGCGGGTGCATTTTCACGAATTCATGCGCGACGTCCATTCCGGCATACATCGCTGGCGCAAAGACAAGACGGCCAAGGAAAGCGACCCCATTCCGCCCCTGGCCCGGGAAATCGCCAAGCGTTCCTGGCTGCTCTGTTTTGACGAGTTGCAGGTTTCGGATATCGGCGACGCCATGATCCTGGGTCGGCTGTTCGATCAGCTGTTCAGTCTGGGCGTGGTGGTGGTCACCACCTCGAACCGCCATCCCGATGACCTTTATAAGGACGGCTTGCAGCGCGAGCGTTTCTTGCCCTTTATCGCCGAGATCAAGCAGCGGTTGGATGTGCTGGAGCTGGACTCCGAGCGTGACTACCGCCTGGGTCGCAAGAAGGGCATGCATGTCTTTCACAGTCCCCCAGGGCCCGAGGCCGATGCCGAACTTGTGCGCTGTTTCGCCCGTCTGACCGGCGGCGTTCCGGCGGGCGAGGAAGAAATCCACGTCAACGGTCGCATCCTGGTGGTGCCCAAGGCCGCCGATGGCGTGGCCTGGTTCCATTTCGACGATCTTTGCCGCAAGGCGCTGGGAGCGTCCGATTATCTGGAACTGGCGACTCTTTATCACACGGTGATCCTGACCGGCATTCCGACCCTGTCGCCGGCCAACCGCGACGCCGCCAAGCGCTTCGTCACTTTGATCGATGCGCTTTACGAGCATAAAGTCACTTTCGTCTGTTCGGCGGCGGCGCCGCCCCAGACCCTTTACCCCAGCGGCGACGGCGCTTTCGAGTTCCAGCGCACCGTCAGCCGCCTGATGGAAATGCAATCGGCAGAGTATCTGGGCCTCGAACATCTCACTTGATGGCTCGTGCAACCTGATCTTTGCTGTGATCGAGCGAGAACCTAGCCGAAAGAGTAGCGGCAACCTACCCAGGGTAGGTTTTCGTAAGTGGAGTCAAAGCGTTAGCGGAAAAGGCCTGCGAAAGAAGCGTTAAGTGCCGGGGAAATCAACGAAATTATCGTAGGATAGACGGGCTCGAGTCGGCCCATTCCCCTTGCTCTGGCGCGGATTTCGCGGTACCAAAAGCCGCCCATTGGTTCATGCTGCGGCTAGTAACGGCAGCAGTCTGTTCGACCCATTAAAACCGTCCGAGAGGCAAATTCCCATGGCACGTAAAAAAATCGCTCTCGTTGGCGCCGGCAATATCGGCGGCACCCTGGCTCATCTGGTCGGCCTGAAGGAGCTGGGCGACGTCGTTATGTTCGACATCGCTGAAGGCATCCCGCAGGGCAAGGGCCTGGATATCGCCGAGTCCACTCCGGTCGAGGGCGTCAATGCCCGCTACGCCGGTGCCAACGACTATTCGGCCATCAAGGGCGCCGACGTCGTGATCGTCACCGCCGGCGTGCCGCGCAAGCCTGGCATGAGCCGCGACGACCTGATCGGCATCAACACCAAGGTTATGACCCAGGTCGGTCATGGCATCCGTGACAACTGCCCGAACGCCTTCGTCATCGTCATCACCAACCCGCTGGACGTGATGGTCTGGGTGTTGCAGCAGGCCTCGGGTCTGCCGGCCAACAAGGTCGTCGGCATGGCTGGCGTTCTGGACTCTGCTCGCTTCCGCCATTTCCTGGCCGAAGAGTTCAATGTTTCGCCGGAAGACGTCACCGCCTTCGTGCTGGGCGGTCATGGCGACACCATGGTCCCGCTGCCCCGTTATTCCACCGTCGCCGGCATTCCGCTGCCCGATCTGGTGAAGATGGGCTGGACCACTCAGGAGAAGCTGGACCAGATCATTCAGCGCACCCGTGACGGTGGCGCCGAGATCGTCGGTCTGTTGAAGACCGGCTCCGCCTTCTATGCTCCGGCCGCCTCTGGCATCGCCATGGCCGAAGCCTACCTGAAGGACAAGAAGCGCGTCATGCCCGTCGCCTCCTTGGTGAAGGCCGGCCAGTATGGCCAGAAGGACGATATCTATGTCGGCGTGCCGGTTGTGATCGGTGAAGGCGGCGTCGAGCGTCTGGTCGAGATCGAACTGAATGCCGATGAACAGGCCGCGTTTGACAAGTCGGCCGACGCGGTTCGTACGTTGGTCAAGATCGCTAAAGAACTGCTGTAAAGCTCTGGGAGGCTTCACAATATGAACATTCACGAATATCAAGCCAAGAAGCTGCTGTCGAAGTACGGCGTCGCCGTACTTCGCGGCGGCGTCGCCTATACCCCGTCCGAGGCCGAGCAGGTGGCCAAGGAACTGGGCGGCCCGGTGTGGGTCGTCAAGTCGCAGATCCATGCCGGCGGTCGCGGCAAGGGCAAGTTCAAGGGCCGTGAGACCGAAGGCGGCGGCGTTCGCGTCGTCAAGTCGGTCGACGATGTCCGCGACAATGCCAACGCCATGCTGGGCCAGGTCCTGGTGACCCACCAGACCGGTCCGTCGGGCAAGGAAGTCAAGCGCCTCTACATCGAAGAAGGCTGCGACATCAAGCGCGAGCTCTATCTGGGCATGCTGATCGACCGCGCCACCAGCTGCGTCACCATCATGGCCTCGACCGAGGGCGGCATGGAGATCGAAGAGGTTGCCGCCAAGCATCCCGAGAAGATCCTGAAGGTCGCCATCGATTCGGTGCAGGGCTATCAGCAGTACCATGGCCGTCAGATCGCCTTCTCGCTCGGTCTGGAAGGCAAGCAGGTCAATGTCGCCGTCAAGTTCATTGGCGCCTTGTACAAGGCTTTTATGGACCTGGACTGCTCCATCGTCGAGATCAACCCGCTGGTCGTGACCGGCTCGGGCGACATCCTGGCCCTGGACGCCAAGGTCAATTTTGACGACAACGCCCTGTTCCGTCACAAGGAAATCGAAGAGCTGCGCGACGAGTCTGAAGAAGATCCGTCCGAGCTGGAAGCCGCCCGCCACAGCCTGAATTACATCAAGCTGGACGGTCAGATCGGCTGCATGGTCAATGGCGCCGGCCTGGCCATGGCCACCATGGACATCATCAAGCTCTATGGCTCCGAGCCCGCCAACTTCCTCGACGTCGGCGGCGGCGCTACCAAGGAGCGCGTGACCACCGCCTTCAAGCTGATCCTGTCCGACCCGAATGTCGAAGGCATTCTGGTCAACATTTTCGGTGGCATCATGCGTTGCGACGTCATCGCCGAAGGCGTTGTCGCTGCTGCCCGTGAAGTCAGCCTGAACGTTCCGCTGGTGGTTCGCCTTGAGGGCACCAACGTGGAACTGGGCAAGAAGATCATGGCTCAGTCGGGCCTGCCCATCATCGCCGCCGACAATTTGGCGGATGCCGCCGAAAAGGTGGTCAAAGCCGTGAAGGAGGCCGCATAACATGGCCGTTCTCGTTAATTCCAATACCAAGGTCATCTGCCAGGGCTTCACCGGCGCGCAGGGTACCTTCCACTCCGAGCAGGCGATCGCTTACGGCACCAAGATGGTCGGCGGCGTGACCCCCGGTAAGGGCGGCACCAAGCATCTCGACCTGCCGGTGTTCAACACCGTCGCCGAGGCCAAGCATGTCACCGGCTGCAACGCCAGCGTGATCTATGTGCCGCCGCCCTTCGCCGCCGATGCCATCCTGGAGGCCATCGACGCCGAGGTTGAGCTGGTCGTCTGCATCACCGAGGGTATCCCGGTTGCCGACATGCTGGTGGTCAAGCGCGCCCTGCAGGGCTCCAAGACCCGCCTCATCGGCCCGAACTGCCCGGGTGTCATCACCCCCGGCGAATGCAAGATCGGCATCATGCCCGGTCACATTCACCAGCGCGGCAAGATCGGCATCGTGTCCCGTTCGGGCACTCTGACCTATGAAGCCGTCGCGCAGACCACTGCCGCCGGCCTGGGCCAGACCACCTGCATCGGCATCGGTGGCGATCCCATCAACGGCACCAACTTCGTGGAAAGCCTGGAGCTGTTCCTGGCCGACCCCGAGACCCAGGCGATCATCATGATCGGCGAAATCGGCGGCGACGCCGAGGTTCAGGGTGCCGAGCTGCTGAAGTCGTCCAAGATCAAGAAGCCGACGGTTGGTTTCATCGCCGGTCGTACCGCTCCTCCGGGTCGTCGCATGGGCCATGCCGGTGCCGTGATCTCGGGTGGTAACGACACCGCCGACTTCAAGATCGAAGCCATGCGCGTCGCCGGCATCGCCGTCGCCGATAGCCCGGCGTCGCTCGGTACGACCATGTTGAAGCTGCTGGGCAAGTAAGCCCGGTCGCCTGAAGCACGTTTGATAAAGAAAACCGCCGCAAGGCGGACAACATCAAAGCCGTCGCAAGGCGGCAACTAGGGAGAG
>Ga0302156_10001500_pt1 | contig 20542 bp, 21 predicted proteins | sample I_Bog_N3_2_FD_193503 | JGI IMG/M metagenome (GOLD analysis project Ga0302156, IMG submission 193503) | Peat permafrost microbial communities from Stordalen Mire near Abisko, Sweden - I_Bog_N3_2 | ecosystem: Environmental > Terrestrial > Soil > Wetlands > Peat | place: Sweden: Abisko, Stordalen... | reverse complement strand
AGGTGCCATGAGCCTCGGGCGACAAAGCGCCCAGGCTCATGCCCGGAGTGATGAAGCGCTTCCTAAGCTCGGTCACGCTTTCCACTTCGTCGGTGGAGATGGCAGCACCCTCGGGACGATATTCCAGCAGATCGCGCAAGCTGATCGGCGGCAGCTTGCGCAGGCCCTCAGAGTAACGCTTATAGGTGGTGTAGCTGTCGGTGCTCACCGCCGTCTGCAGGGTGTGGATCAAGGTGCCGTCGAAGCTATGGGTCTCGCCGCCGCGACGGACGCGGTAGAAGCTGCCCACCGGCAGGGTGATGACATCTTCGCCCCAGGCCTTGCGGTGAATCTCGATCATCTTGTGCTGGATGCCGGTCAGGCCGAGCCCTGAGATGCGCGAGCTCATGCCCGGGAAGAATTCCGCCACCAGGGCGCGGGACAGGCCCACCGCCTCGAAGCAATAGCCGCCGCGATAGCTGCTGATCACCGAAATGCCCATCTTGGACATGATCTTCAGCAGACCCTGATCCACCGCGTACTTATAGCGGCGCATGCAGTCTTCCAGGCTCAGGCCGGCGAACAGGCCGCGACGATGGCGGTCGGCAATGGCTTCCTGGGCGATATAGGCGTTGACCGTGGTCGCACCGACGCCGATCAGAACGGCGAAATATTGCACGTCCAGGCATTCGCCGGAGCGCACGTTCAGCGAGGTGAAGGTGCGCAGCTGCTGGCGGACCAGATAGGTATGAACGCCACCGGCGGCCAGGACCATGGGAATGGGGGCGCGGCCCGGGCCGGTCTTTTCGTCGGACAGGATGACGTGAGTGCAGCCGCCGCGCACGGCGTCTTCGGCCTCGCGCTGGATGCGCTTCAGGGCATCGGCCAGGGCATGGTCGCCGCCTTCGGGGTCGAAAGTGCAGTCGATCTCGGCCGCCGTGTCGCCCATATAGGCGCGCATGGCGCGGAATTCGGCGGTGGAGAGCACGGGGCTTTCCAGCTGCAACAGCTCGCACTGGGACTGATCCTCGTCAAGGATATTGCCCAGATTGCCCAGACGGGTCTTCAGGCTCATCACCCGGCTCTCACGAAGACTATCGATCGGCGGATTGGTGACTTGGCTGAAGGTCTGGCGGAAATAGTGATGCAGGCCGCGGTACTGATCGGACAAAACCGCCAGCGGCGCATCATCGCCCATGGAGCCGATGGCTTCCTTGGCGTCCTCGACCATGGGATGCAGGATCAGCTCCAAATCTTCCATGGTCTGGCCATAGCCGAACTGACGGCGGCGCAGCTCCTCGACCGACAGGTCGGAGGGTTCCGGGGCGTCGGTACGGATCAGGCTGTCCAGCTGAGTGGACTTCTGCACCCACTGGCCATAGGGCTTGCGGCCGGACATCAGGTCTTTCAAACCTTCGTCCTTGTAGAACTTGCCGGCCTTCAGATCGATGCCGATCATCTGACCGGGGCCGACGCGGCCCTTTTCCAGCACATCCTGCTCGTTCAACCGGACCATGCCGGTCTCGGAGCCGACGATCAAAAGGCCATCGGCGGTGACCGTATAGCGCATGGGGCGCAGGCCGTTGCGGTCCATACCGGCGACAACCCAGCGGCCATCGGTGGCGCAAAGGGCGGCGGGGCCGTCCCAAGGCTCGATGACGCAATTGCAATAGGCAAAGAACTCGCGGTGGCTCTGGGGCATGGTGGCATTGGCGCCCAAGCTCTCCGGCACCAGCATGGATTTGACCATGGGGGCGTCGCGGCCCGAGCGGACCATCAGCTCGAAGACATTGTCCAACGCGGCAGAATCGGACCCGCCCGCCTGCACCACCGGCTTGATGTCGGCGATATTGGCCCCCAGGGCCTGACTGGCCAGCCGGGTCTCGTGGCTTTTCATCCAGTTCAGATTGCCGTTCAGCGTGTTGATTTCGCCGTTATGGGCCAGCATGCGGAAAGGCTGGGCCAACCGCCAGGTGGGGAAGGTGTTGGTGGAATAACGCTGGTGATAGATGGCGAACGACGAGACAAACCGCTCGTCCAGCAGATCGGGATAGAAAACCGACAGCTCTTCGGCCAGGAACATGCCCTTATAGATCACCGAACGACAGGACAGGGTGCAAAGATAAAAATCGCCGATATGTTCGGCCAGCACGGCCTTTTCGATGCGGCGGCGGATGATATAGAGCTCGGTCTCGAAGGTCTGCTCGTCCACATTGCGGCGGTTGGCGACCATGATCTGTTCGATCTCGGGGCGGGTGGCATTGGCCTTCTCGCCGATCACCGAGACATTCACCGGCACCTGACGCCAGCCATAGATGGTGTAGCCGAACTTGAGGATTTCCGTCTCGACGATGGTGCGGCAACGCTCCTGCGCGCCCAGGTCGGTCTTGGGCAGGAAGCACATGCCCACGGCCAGACGGCCGGGAACCGGCTCGTGGCCCTGATGGCGGATATGGTCCTTGAAGAAGTCCTGGGGAATTTCCACATGGATGCCGGCACCGTCGCCGGTCTTGCCGTCGGCATCGACGGCGCCGCGATGGAACAGAACCTTCAGCGCCTCGATCCCGGCCACCACCACCGAGCGGCGGGGCTTGCCGTCCATAGCCGCCACCAGACCGACGCCGCAGGCGTCGTGGGGCGTGGTATCGATGCCGGCGGCTTCCAGCAGGGCAGCGTTCTTCTCATAGTCCTCGACGAAGCGTTCGCCTTCGGTACGGATAATCTTGGTCATGGCGAAATCTCCGTTCAAGCCCGCGCCGCGCGCTGGCCGGCGGCCGGGACTTTGTCCTCGGCCTGGATGTAGTCGTGAATGGCGGCGGCGGCGTCGCGGCCGTCGCGGATGGCCCAAACCACCAAGGATGCGCCCCGAGCGATGTCGCCGGCGGCGAAGACGCCGGGAACGGTGGTCATCTGGGTCTTATGATCGACCTTGACGGTGCCCCAGCGGGTGATGCCCAAGTCGCGATTGCCGAACAGGCTGGGCACGTCTTCCGGGTCAAAGCCCAAGGCCTTGATCACCAGATCGGCGGGAATCTCGTACTGCGAACCTTCGACCTTGGTGGGAACCTGACGGCCCGAGGCGTCGGCGGTGCCCAGATGCATACGCACGCAGCGCACGGCACCAACCTCTCCTGGGGCCTTGGTCTGTCCCAGCACGGCTTCCGGGGCCACCTGCCAGACGAACTCGACGCCTTCTTCCTCGGCATGAGCCACTTCGCGCTGAGAGCCGGGCATATTGGCGCGATCGCGGCGATAGAGGCATTTCACCGATTTGGCGCCCTGACGGATGGCGGTGCGCACGCAGTCCATGGCGGTGTCGCCGCCGCCGATGACGACCACGTCCTTGCCCTTGGCGTTCAAGGAACCGTCGTCATAGGCTGCGACCTTGTCGCCCAGGCCCACCTTGTTGTTGGTGATCAGATAATCCAGGGCCGCATGGACGCCGGTCAGGCCCGAGCCGACCACCTCCAACTCGCGGGCCTTATAAACGCCGGTGGCGATCAGGACGGCGTCATGCTTGTGGCGCAGCTCGTCCAAGGATGCGTCTTTGCCCACGGCGAAGTTCAGATGGAAATGCACGCCGCCTTCGGCCAAAAGCTTGGTGCGGCGCTCGACCACTTCCTTTTCAAGTTTGAAGCCGGGGATGCCGTAGATCAGCAGGCCGCCGGCGCGGTCCTGGCGTTCATAGATATGCACCTGATAACCCTGGCGGCGCAGCTGGTCGGCAGCGGTCAGGCCAGCCGGGCCCGAGCCGACGATGGCCACGGATTCGGAGCGTTCCCGCAGGGGCCGCACCGGCTTGACCCAGCCCTCGACCCAGGCGGTGTCGGTGATGTATTTCTCCACCGCACCGATGGTCACCGCGCTGTGGTCGCTTTGCTCCAAGACGCAGGAACCTTCGCACAGGCGATCCTGGGGGCAGATGCGGCCGCAGATTTCCGGGAAGTTATTGGTGGCCGACGACATGGCATAGGCTTCTTCCAAACGGCCCGTGGCGGTCAGCATCAGCCAGTCGGGGATATTGTTCCCCACCGGGCAATGGATCTGACAGAAGGGAATGCCGCATTGCTCGCAGCGCGAGGCCTGCTGCCCGGCCAGATCAGGGGAAAAGCCCTGATAGATCTCGGCGAAATCCTCTTTGCGCTCGGCGGGCTTGCGCTTGGAGGGCATGGCCTGAGCCAGATGGATGAACTGCAGCATTTTCGACGCCATGGCCGGATTCCCTGAAGGGTGACGAATGATCCCCAGGGCATCGGACAAGCTGGTCCGCGCCACCGGGGCTTTTCTTGATAATCTCGAACAGGGCAGAAATCCAGGGAAATAATAATGATAGGACATAAATACTGTCCTATATGTTGCATCATGCCTCTGCGCCGATGCGCCCGTGGGCGTTTCTCCCCGAATATAGGTATCAAAGCGGACCTATTTTCCGGGAATTAACAAGACTGAAACCTTGTGCTATAAACCCACAGCCAGGGGGTAGGCCGCTTTGCATCCACTAGAATTTGTAGATGTCATCATTCTCGCCCTAATCGAAGGGGTTGCCGGGATATTGCCGCTAGACGATAGCGGCCATCGAGCCCTTTTGGCTGCCGTCAGCGGCTGGCAGGCGGGCTCCATCGGCGTCGCCATCCAGGCCGGAGCCTTGCTGGCCCTTATTTTATGGCTGTGGCGGGACATGCTCCTGATCGGCCAGGGCCTGTGGCGGCTGCGCAAAGGCCGGGTCGAGCCCGGCACCCGTCTGCTGGCCAAGGCCTTGCTGGCCGCCCTGCCGTGGATCCTGATGGAAAGCTGGCTGGGCCGGCTGGAGATTCCTTTGGTCCTGGCGGGCGTTCTGACCATTCTGTCGGCCCTGGTCATGGGCGCCATCGACGCCATGAGCATGACCGTCAAGCGCATCGAGCATCTGTCGCCCACCGCCACCGCCGCCATCGGCCTGATCCAGCTGACGGCTTTGCTGCCCGGCGTCGGCCGGGTCGCCATGGCCTTGACCATGGCCCGCATGATCGGGTTGGAACGCCCCGCCGCCTATCGCTTCGTCTTGCTGGCAAGCATCCCGGTGCTGGTGGTTTCCACCCTGCGCAGCGGCATTCTTTATACGGTCCAAGGAATCGGCCCCGGCAACGGCGATATGCTGGGCTTGGGCTTCAGCTTCGTCCTGGTCTGGCTGGCGGTGGCGATCACCAACGCCTGGATCAGCCGCGCCACCTTGCTGCCCTTCGCCCTTTACCGTCTGGCGCTGGGCGGCCTGATGATCTGGGTAAGTCTTTAAACCGGCAGATAACGACTGGGCGGCGCGCCTAAAATCCGGCGGAACATGGTGGTGAAGGCCGGCAGACTGTCATAGCCCAGGTCAAGGGCGACGCTGGTCACCGGCTCGCCGCGGGCCAGCCGGGGCAGGGCGGCGAACAAACAGGCCTGTTGCCTCCACGCCGAAAGACTCAATCCCGTTTCGCGACGAAAGGCCCGGGTGAAGGCCCGGCGGCTCATGGCCATGGCTCCGGCCCAATCGTCGATGGTGGCATGGGGCGAGGGATTGCGCAGGAACTCCTGACACAAGGCCTCCAGCCGAGGCTCGGCGGGGAACGGCAGGCCTAAGGGCTTTTCCGGCAAATTGGGGATTTCCTCGCGGATCAGGGCCATGATCAAAGCACCCCGGCTGTCCGGCGGATTCTCCTTAGGCAAGGTCACCGCTTCTTCGATCAGGCAACGCATCAGATCGGTCATGCCGACCACGCAGCTGGTCTGGGGGCAGCTTCCCGGCGGTCGGCTATCCTCGGACCCGTCGCGCCTCTTCACATAGATGGCCCGAATGCTCACATAACCATGGGTATGCATGGAATGCTCAATCCCGGCGGGCACCCAAAAGGCGTGATCCGGCGGCACCATCCAGCGGCCCTGGTCGGTGATGATGGTAATGAGGCCGGTATGAGCATAGATCAATTGGGCCCGGCTGTGGCGATGAGGCGGCACCCGATATTCATGGGCATATTCGCCGATATGGGGAACGATCTGAAGATCGCTTTCCTCCAACAGGCCCCAGCGGCGAATCCGCTCGTCAAACTCCTCGCTCGAGGCGGGATGTTTGGCCCAGGTCATCATATTGGGGGGTTTCGAGGTTCCCATAATTTGGCCCACTCACGAAAGAACAAGACCATATCACGTAAGCAGGTCTTTCTGCGAATCGCTATGATTTTCTCAATCCGGACTGCAAGGAGTTCCATCCGTGAGCGAATCATCCATAGGCGAGGCCGTCATGACCCAGCCCGTCGCTTTTGAAGCGCCGTCCGCCCAGGCCAGTGTCCCTTTGGCCAGCGCCCCTTTGGCCAGCGTTCAAAGCACCGTCTTTCCGATCATCGCCGCCATCAGCTTCTGTCATCTGCTCAACGACATGATGCAGTCCATGCTGGCGGCCATCTATCCCATGCTGAAGGCCAGTTTCGGTTTAAGCTTCGGGCAGATCGGCCTTTTGACCTTTGCCTATCAGCTGACGGCTTCCCTGCTGCAGCCCATGGTCGGGCTTTACACCGACAAGCGGCCCATGCCCTATTCGCTGCCCTGCGCCATGGCCTTCACCCTGGTGGGTCTGATCGGATTGGCCTTCGCCCATAGCTATTGGCTGCTGTTGATCGCCGCCAGCATGGTCGGCATCGGCTCGTCGGTGTTCCATCCGGAATCCTCGCGCGTGGCCCGCATGGCCTCGGGCGGGCGTCACGGTCTGGCCCAGTCGCTGTTCCAGGTGGGCGGCAATTTCGGCTCGGCCATCGGCCCGTTGCTGGCCGCCTTCATCGTCGTGCCGCGTGGCCAATCCAGCGTCGCCATCTTCTCGGGTGCCGCCTTGGTGGCGATGATGGTGCTGTGGCGGGTCGGCGGCTGGTACAGCCGTCACCATTCCGCCCGTTCCAAGCGCGCCGCCAGCGCCACCCATGTGGTGCTGCCCCGCAAAAAGGTGCTGATGGCCCTGGGCGTTTTGGCTTTGCTGATGTTCTCGAAGTTCATCTATATGTCCAGTCTGTCCAGCTATTACACCTTCTATCTGATCCATAAGTTCGGGCTTACGATCCAACAGTCGCAGATGCTGCTGTTCGTTTTCTTAGGGGCCGTCGCCGCCGGCACCATCATCGGTGGGCCGCTGGGAGATCGCTTTGGAAGGAAATATGTGATCTGGGGCTCGATCCTGGGTGTGCTGCCCTTCACCCTGGCCTTGCCCTACGCCAATCTGTGGGGGACGGCGGCCCTGTCGGTGATAATCGGTCTGGTGCTGGCCTCGGCTTTCTCGGCCATCATCGTCTTTGCCCAGGAACTGGTGCCGGGCCGGGTCGGCTTGATTGCCGGCATCTTCTTCGGCTTCGCCTTCGGCATCGGCGGCAGTGGCGCGGCGGTGCTGGGGCTTGTTGCCGACGCCAAAGGCATCGACTTCGTCTATCGCCTCTGCTCGTTCCTGCCCTTGCTGGGACTGCTGACCGTGTTCTTGCCCAACATCGAGAAAAAGAAGGCCTAGGACTTAAGGGTCCGCTGGTTTCCAGCGGGCCCAGCCAAGCGGCGAGGAGCCGCGCCCGGCGCATGAGGGACAAGGTGATCGAAATCGATCACCGAAAAATTACTGCGTTTCATCGCCCGTCACGTCGAAGTGACGGGCGATGATCCCGGCGACTTCACCGTTGTCGCGCAATTGCGCCACCGCATCATCAACCCGCTGGGCCACCTCGGTCTGGGCAAAGTCCTTGTTCATCTGCAAGGTCAGGGGCACCTGGGACAGCACCAAGGGAGCCGCGAAGCGATTGCTCCAATGATACAGCCGGGCAATCCGCTTCAGAGTGATGACGGACCCCACCGCCCCATCGGCCCGCCCGGCTTCCACCAGCCGGACGGCCTGGTCATAGCCATAGACCTCGATCTTATCGATATCGCCATCACGGTCGAAGGCCTCGCCGATCAACAAACCACGGGCGGTGGCGATCTTCAGATGCTTAAGGTCCGCCTCGCTGTAAAGCTCCAGCCCCTGGCGCGGCAGAATGCCATAGTCGAGCTTGGCGAAGACGGGGCCGGAAGTGACCATGTCGAAGCGGGTCGGCTGCCAGGATGTAATGGTGAACTGGCAATTCCCCGACCGCACCGCCTCCAGAACCCTGGCCAGAGGGGCGGTGAAAAACTCGATCTTCCGGCCCAGCAAATCGCCCATCCGCTGGAAGGTCTCGGCATAGATGCTGTTGGCCGGATCGGCGGCATTGCCCCAAGGTTGTTCGTCGATCATGCAGGCCTTGAGGGCTTCCTCTTGGGCGAGCGACGGGCTTGCCGTCAGCAGCATCAAAGCTGCTACCGCCCCCCAGACCATGATCGATTTCAACTGACGGCAGTGGGCCATTTCCCGCCTCCTATCCCAAATAGCATACTACCTGAAAGGGGGAAGCGGGAGCCTGTCGTAAGTATTGCGTCGTTAGATGCTGTAATCGGACGCGCCCGGGGTGCGGGTATTAAACTCTCCCCCCAGCAGTGGAGCCAAAAGTTTGAGATCGGCCAACAGGTCCAGCAAAGCGACCTCGGCCCCGCCGCCCAGCAAGACCCCCGCCGCACCACCCTCGAACCATAGCTCCAACCCGGTACGGCCGATCTGGTCGATGCAGGCTTGGCAGTCCTCGGCGGGATAGCTGACCATATAGGGAATCTTCAGGGTATCGAGCAGGATGGCGGCATCCTGGGCATAGGCCGGGCCGCGGATATCGTCGGGCGGCGGATCGATGAAGACGAAATCGGGAAGCTTGCCCACCCCCAGCCGGGTCCGTAGAAACTGGAACCAGTCATGGGTCCAAAAGCGGGTCCAGGCGGATTCCCGGTAGGTTTGACCGAAACGGATGGCCTCGAGATCGATGTCATTGACGTCGATCTCGGCGGCGAAGCCCAGATTGCTCAGCACCCGCCCGGCCAGGATCCACGACCCCGGATGAGCCTCATCGGGCAGAGCCGGGCGCAGGGCGTCGAAGAACAGCGGGCTGGAAAATTCTTTGCGGCATTCCATCAGCGCCGCCGTCTGGCTCAAAGGCCCCGGCAGCCGGCCCGAGCCGGCATGGGTATCGGTGTAATGAAAGGCCGGGGCTTCGTCCTCGGCTTCCTCGGGGTCGCAGCGCTGACGGGCGATGCGGGCCAGGGCGCGGGCCAGGATGAACTGGTTCCACAGAATGCGGCGGGATTCCGCAGGATTTTGGGCGTCGGGATAGGTCATCGGCCCTGCTCCTTGAGAAGGCTCAAGATGCGCTCCACTGTCTCGGGCGGCAAGTGACGGATCGATTGCTCCAGCCGATTGGCCAACTCGGTGGCCGCAGGGGACAGGCCCGAAGTATCCAGGGTCACCTTGGGGTGGCTGATCCCGGCCAAGGCCTTCAGCTCCTCGGCCTCATCCCAGATCACATTGAAATAACCAATGATCTGCATCACCAAACCAGGGCTGGGACGGCCGCGCTGGCCATGTTCCAAGGCCGAGAGATAGGCCGAAGACAAATTCAGCGCCTGGGCCATTTCCTTCAGGGACAAATCCCTTTGACCGCGCAGTTCGCGCAGCTTCTGGCCGAAGGGGGTCATCGATGCCTCTTCAGCAGCACATAAAGGGCTCCTTCGCCGCCATGCTGGGGCTTGGCGTAGGAAAAGGCCAAAACGAAAGGCCGCAAAGCCGGCTCGTTCAGCCAGCGCGGCACTTCCTGACGCAAAACGCCCGAGCCCTCGCGGTTACCCTTGCCGGTGATCACCAACAGGCAGCGCCGCCCCATGTTGGACGAGGCCATGATGAAGCCGCGCAAGGAGGCATGAGCGGCATCCTGATACATGCCGTGCAAATCCAGACGGCCATCAATGACCATCTCGCCCTTGGTCATGCGGTCCGCCGTGCGGCGGTCAACACCGGCGGTCTTGCCGTGATCCAGGCGCTGGGGCGGATGGCTGTAGCCGGGGGGCAGCACCTCGCGCAGGCGCTGATAGTCAGCCATCCTGGGCAGGGGCGCCAGCTCTGGCACCGGCGGCGGTTCTTCCGGATCATCGGGAAGGGCGCGGCCCGGCAGCGGCTGGGCTTCTTGCATGACCTGCCGCCACAGCAAGCTCTCGTCCTTGGTCAGAAGCCGGCGGCGGCGATCATTGGTCATGGGCGTTGATCATAGCCGGGTCAGCCCTGAGGCTGCTCCATCATCGGCTCCGGGTCGATCAGATAATCGCCGGCAAAAGCCCGCCAGTCGCCATAAGGCGAGACGCAGTTCTTCTCCGGCCAATCCTTCAAAGCGATGGCGATGCCGCCCAATTCCCACAGCATGCGCATATTATGCATGTTGCGCACGGTGGCATCGACGGTGCGGCGATGCAGCCGCCATTCGACGAAATACCGCGCCCCATAGGCCTGCCACAGCATGACCAGCACCAGGGCGACGATCCATTCCTTGATGCCAAAGGCGAACAGCAGGGTCAGGCTGCTGGCCATCAGGATCAGGGTGGGGGCAAACACATCCACCGTCGAATAGACCGGCGAGCCGGGACGGTTCAGCACATGGGCATCGGTGAAAACGACGATCCGCCCGGCCATATGGGCGCGACGGATAGCCTCATAGGCAACGTCGGGCGAAGGAGTGGGCTGGCGGGCCATGGTTATTCCGCCTCCGCAATGATCAACGACGGACCGTCCATGGCCACCGGCGCCGAACGCTGGCGGGGCAGCAGGATGTAATAGCCGCCACGGCTGTTCATGCGCCCGGCATTGTTAAAGGCGGCTTCGCCCGGACCCCAGAAGAAATCGCCCCGCACCGGGCCGGTGATGGCCTTGCCGGTATCCTGGGCCACCATCAGGCGGCGCAAAGGCTTGCCCGAAGGATCGGTGGTATCCAGCCAAAGCGGCGTGCCCAGGGGAATGTAATGAGTATCCACCGCCAGACTGCGGCCCGCCGTCAGGGGCACGCCTTGGGCGCCGATGGGGCCTTCGCCGCTGTTGAGCATGCGGAAGAAGACATAGCGGGGGTTTTCATCCATCAGGGCCGTGGCCTGGGCCGGATGGCTTTTCAGCCAGGCCCGCACCGACGGCATGTTGGATTCGCCGGGGCCGAGCAGGCCATGGCGGATCAGGATCTTACCCAGACCCACCCATTCCTGGCCGTTGTTGCCGTCATAGCCCACCTGCACCGAGGAGCCATCGTCCAGTAGCACCCGGCCCGAGCCTTGAATATGCAGGATATGGGCATCCACCGGATCATCGACCCATAGCAGCACCTGAGCCTTGCCGGCCAAGGCTCCGGCCTCGATTTCGGCGCGGGTGGCAAGCTTTTGCCCCACTTTGGCCGGATCGGCGGGCCAGCCCTGGGGTCGGCCATAAAGCGGCGTCTGATAGGCTCCGCCCTGATGGCGCGAGCCGCGCAATTCCGCCTCGCAATAACCGGTAAAGACGCCTTCCGCCGTGCCGCCCGCCGTCACCCGATAAGGCTGCAGCCAATGTTCGGCCCAAGCCCGGGCCGCCGCCGAATTATCCGCCTGAATTTGCCGCAAAGCGCCGCAGGGGCCGAGCCAATCGCCGGCGGTGCCGGCGAAGCTTTCGCTTAAGGTCTTGTGACTGGGCTGATTGGTGATCTTATCGCAGCTTTTGCGCAACGCCGGCAGGGCCTCGGCCACACCGTCGTCGCGCCAGCCGGGCAGGGCGTCGAAGCTCACCGGCTGCAGGCTCATGGGCCCGTTGGCGATGGGACCGGCGGGACCGGCTCGACCTTGGGACAGATCAGGCCCCGACGAGCAAGCCGTCAGGGTCAAAGCCGCCAGCACTAATAATAAAGACCTCATGCTTCCAGACCGCTCTGAGTAGCCACCAATTGCCAGTTGGGATCGCGGCTGACCACGTCGCGGGCGAAGCTCCACAGATCGGTGATGTCGTGGCTGGCGGTATCGCTGCCAAAGATCACCACGCCGTCCTTGTCTTTACTGCAGATCACCTGACGGCTGACGAAGCGCACGGTGACGCGGGCGTTGCGGCCCTCCAGCTTGGCATCGGCGATTTCGGCGCTGATGATGTCCTCCAGCCGGTTGGCGCAAATCTCGCCGGTCTCGGCGCGATGGCGGATGGCCCGGGTGAAATTGGCAAAGACCTCGTCGGACAGCAGGGGCCGCAGAGCCGCCTCGTCGCCACGGGCAAAGGCATCGACGATCATGGCAAAGGCGCCCTTGGCTCCACCCAGGAAGCCTTCCGGCGAAAAACCAGGGTTGACGGCGGCAATCTGCTCCAGCGGCGAGGCCTCGCGGACCAGACCCGGCTGGCTCCAGGCGGCGGGATGAATCACATTGCCCAGACTGGGACGGACCGGCGAATTGGGCGGCGGAATGATCTGATCGCCGTCGCCTTCGTCCTTCTGGCCCAGGACCGAGCGCAGCCGCAGGCCGACGAAGACCGCCACCAACGCCAGAATAAGGATGTCGAGATAAGGCATAACCGACCCGCAATGAAAGATTCAGCGTGATTACTGCGCCAGGATTCGCCGTCAGGGCCGTAACACGTCAGAGGATTAACCTCATTCTAGATAAGCGGTTGAGGGATAAAGAGCAAGCATGGCCTGGGTATTCCTCCTCATCCTCGTGGCTTGGCCGGTGATGGAATTCGCCGCCTTCGCCCAAGTGGCCGAATGGATCGGCACGCCGTTGGCGATTCTCGGGCTGTTTCTGTCGGCGGCCTTGGGGCTAGCCGTGCTGCGCGGCCAGAGCTTTTCCACCGCCCGCAGGGTCCAAAGCCAGCTCAACCAGGGCCAGATGCCCATGCGCGAGCTGTTCGACAATGCCGCCGGAGCCTTGGCCGGATTGCTGCTGATCATCCCCGGCTATGTCACTGATATCATCGGCCTGCTGCTGTTGCTGCCGCCGGTGCGCAGCCTGCTTTATGGCGAGATAACGGTAATGATCCGCACCTCCTTCAAGACCACGGCCCAGGCCGAGATGCGTCGGGAAGAAGAAACCCAGGACAGCACCATCATCGAGGCGGACTATCGGGTCGTCGGGCAAACCGACGCCGATCCCAAACCTCCGCCCCATGACCGCGACCCGCCGACCTATGGCGGCGGCGGCGGCAGTTCGGGCGGAGCGAGCCGTCCGTCGATCCGGCTGTTGCTTTAGGCCTTTGTCTCTTCCGCCAGCCAAATCGCATTCTTGAGCTTGCCGACAAAGGCCTGATGCGCCGCCAGTTCGTCTTCGGTCGGAGCATGGGGGCGCGCAGGGCGGGTCACCCGTTCCGGCGTGGCGTCGGACACCGCCTGGGATTGAGGCCGCGCCCCATTGCCGCCGCCCTTGTTGCCCAACAGGGTCAGGCCGGGCTCGCGGCCACCGATCAGTTCCAGATAAACTTCCGCCAGCAGCTCGGCGTCGAGCAAAGCGCCATGCTTGTCGCGGGCGGAATTATCGATGCTGAAGCGACGGCACAGCGCATCCAGATTGGCCGGCGAGCCGGGAAACTTCTTGCGGGCCATTTTCACGGTGTCGATGGAACGATCCATCGGCATCTGGGTCCGGCCCAAAATCTTCAGTTCCCAATTCAGGAACTTCATGTCGAATTCGGCGTTATGGATGACCAGCGGATCATCGGCGACGAACTCGATGAACTCCTGCGCCACATCGGCGAACAGCGGCTGAGTGCTCAAAAATTCCTCGGACAGACCATGGACCTTAAAGGCCTCGTCGGGCATGTCCCGTTCGGGGTTGATGTATCTATGGAACACCCGCCCGGTGGGCATATGGTTGAGCAACTCGACGCAGCCGATCTCCACCACCCGATGGCCGGAGGCGGGATCGAGGCCGGTGGTCTCGGTATCGAGGACGATCTCTCTCATGAAGCAGTCTTGCCGGGACGGTTTTTCAAAGCCAGCAGCGCCCGCTTGATCTTCACCAGGGTCAGATGCCGGCCCATGCCGGTGGGAACGACGAAATCGGCGCGGCGTCGCTTCTTGGCGTCGGACATCTGGCGGTCGCGGATGACGTCCAGCTTGTTGTGGGTCATGCCATGACGGGCCATCACCCGCTGTTCCTGCAGGAAAGCCGGACAGGTCAGCACGGCCACGGCGTCGCACCGCCTGTCGCCGCCGGTCTCGAACAGCAGGGGAATATCCAGGGCGACCACCGATTTCCGGCGGCGGCGTTGGCGTTGCAGGAAACGGCGTTCCTCCTGATGCACCAGCGGATGCAGGATGCCTTCCAGAACCTTCAGCCCCGCCGGATCCGAGAAAACCCGGGCCGCCAGCCGCGGCCGATCGACGGCGCCGCCCCAAACGGTGTGGGGAAAAGCCGCTTCCACCAATGGCACCGCCTTGCCGCCCTTGGCCAGCAGGCGATGGACCGCGTCATCGGCGTCGTGAACGGGAATCCCTAAGGATCGCAGCATGTTCGACGCCGTGGATTTACCCATGCCGATGGAGCCGGTGAGGCCGAGAATGATCATAGTTCCCCCACGAAAGTCCGCAGTTCGTCCGTAACCTTGGGGCTTACTCCGAACCAGGCCTCGAACCCAGGCCGGGCCTGGTGCAGCAGCATGCCCAAACCATCCACAATCGGATTCCCCCGGCTTTGCGCCGCCCTAAGCAGATCGGTCAAAAGCGGAGCATAAACGATATCGGTGACCAAGGCATCTGTCGGCAAAGCCGCAAGGCTGATTTCCAGGGGCGGCTGGCCGGTCATGCCTAAGCTCGTCGTGTTGACCAGCAAGGCGGCATCATTAAGGGCGGCGGCGCGGGAGTCCCAGGGCAGGACGGTAATGTTCCCCCCGGGCATGACGACAGTCTCTAGATCCGCCTTCAAAGCTTCCGCCCGTTCGCGGGAACGATTCAACAGGCGGATTTCCGGGCAGCCGTCGTCTTGCAAGGCCGCCACCACGGCGCGGGCCGCGCCACCGGCCCCCAGCACCACCGCCGGGCCACGCGCCGCCGAAAAGCCGGGGCAACCTTGGCGCAGATTCTCGATGAAGCCGAAGGCGTCGGTATTGCGGCCCTCAAGAGAGCCGTCGTCACGGACCACCAGGGTATTGACCGCGCCGATGCGCCGGGCCAAGGGGTCAACATGATCGGCCAAAGCAAGTGCGGCTTCCTTGTGCGGCACGGTGACATTGGCGCCACGAAATCCCATGCGGGGCAGGGCGCGGATCACCGCCTCGAAATCCTCGGGCTTCACCGCCAGCGGCAGATAGGCCCCATCGATGCCATGCTGCTGCAGCCAAAAGCCATGCAGCCGGGGTGAGCGGGAATGACCCACCGGCCAGCCGAGAACGCCAGCCAGCTTGGCCTTGCCGGTCAAAATCATTGGGTCAGAACTCCGTGAACACGCAGGAAATCCAGCAAGGGCAAGAGCGGCAGGCCAAGGATGACGAAATGATCGCCCTCGACCTTTGAGAACAGCTGCGCCCCCATGCCCTCCAACTGATAGGCCCCGACCGAGGACAGAATATCCTCGCCGGCCTGATCGAGATACAGATCGAGAAACGCCTCGGAAAAAGGCCGCATGGTCAGAGTAGCCCTCTCCACATGATGCCAGATGCGCTGACCGCCCAGCATCACCACGGCCGAGGTCACCAACTGATGGCTCTTACCCCGCAGTTCCTGCAACTGGCGGCGGGCGGCGGCACGGTCCGTCGGTTTGTCATACCAGCGGTCCTCGCTGACCAGCATCTGATCGGCCCCGATCACCAGGGCATCGTGATGACGGCCCGACAGACGGATGGCCTTGACCTCGGCCAGGGCTTCGGCGGCTTCGGCGGCGGAAGCGCCTTCGGCCCGCAAAGACGCCTTGATCGTATCTTCGTCAACACCGGGGGCGATGGCGGTGAAAGCCACGCCGGCATTGGTCAGGATCATTCCACGGGTACGACTGGTGGAAGCCAGAATCACGTCACGCATATTGCTTACACCACACCCGTCGGATCGCCGCCGGTATGGCGGATATAAAGCTGAAGGATCGCCGCCGAGGCTTCCTCGATGGAGCGGCGCGAGACATCGATCACCGGCCAGTTCTTCAAGGTGAACAACCGCCGGGCCATGGTCACTTCCTCGCGCACCTTGTCGGGATCGGCGTAATCGGCCTGCTTGTCATGGTTCAAAAGCTTCAGGCGCGAGCGGCGGATATCGGTCAGGCTTTTGGGTTCCTTGGTCAGGCCGACAATCAGGGGCCGTTTGGCGGCGAACAGCTCGGGCGGCGGCTCGATGCCGGGGACCAGGGGAATATTGGCGGCCTTGATGCCGCGATTGGCCAGATACATGCAGGTCGGGGTTTTCGAAGTCCGGGAAATCCCCACCACGATGATGTCGGCGTCATCGATATCATGAAGCATCTGACCATCGTCATGGGCCAGGGTAAAATGCATGGCATCGATGCGGCGGAAATATTCGGCGTCCAGGGCATGCTGACGGCCCGGCTGGCTGCCGAACTCGGCGTCGAGATAGCCCGACAGCGCCCCCATCACCGGATCGAGCACTTGCACGAAGGGCACATGCATATGACGGCAGGCTTCTTCCAGCAGGCCGCGCACGCCGCCGTCCAGAACCGTGGCCAGAACAATGCCGGGATTGGCCTCGATGCCGGCGATGACTCGGGCCACCTGCTTCTCGGTGCGGATCAGCCACCAGGGATGGGAGGTGGCATCGATGGTCTCGAATTGCACCAGACAGGCCCGAGCAACCGAGGTCAGAGTCTCGCCGGTGGCGTCGGAGACCAGATGAAGATGGAACTTCTTGCCCGGCAAGGGAGCCTCGATCCTGTGGATAAGTCAAAACAACGGGGATAACCCCACCTGTTTTCCCAGTGTGCCAAATTTGCCCCCCGGACGCCATGACCTCATCCATCATCCCACCCTCCTGTGGAGGAAAGAGATCATCGACAGACCGGAGTCGGGGATGTTTCGCCGCCAACCGGCTTATCCCCATTTTGCCAGAGCCGCAATCCCCGGAATTCCATGATCAGCGTCAAGGACTTCGACTCAGTTGGCGGTGAATTATTCACAGAAAGCCATAGGGTGCAAAGATTGGTGGATAACCCTTAGGGCAAGCTGTGGAGCGAGTCGCATCCCCGATATCCACAGGCATCCACTACCACAGCCACCTTTCCTTAAACCTTTAAGACCTGTATTGATGACCTACCTTGAATAACCAAGCCGGCCCATTGTCAGGCCAGGAATGGAGACGACCTTGTCCCAGGATCAAAAAGCCTTTCTCCGCGCTTTGGCCGGCGAAACTCTCTCGCCGCCGCCCTTCTGGCTGATGCGCCAGGCCGGTCGCTATCTGCCGGAATACCGTCAGGTTCGAGCCGGTTGTAACGGCTTTCTCGATCTTTGCTATACGCCGGAAAAAGCCACCGAAGTGACCTTGCAGCCGCTGCGGCGCTATAACTTCGATGCCGCCATTCTGTTCTCGGACATCCTGGTCATTCCCGATGCCTTGGGTCAGCCAGTGGCTTTCAAGGAAGGCGAAGGACCGAAGCTCAATCCCATCCGCGATGCCGCCGGTTTGGCAATTCTGTCCAAGGACAAGCTTCAGAGCCATCTGGCTCCGGTCTTCGAGACCGTTTCCCGCTTGTCCAAGGCTATCCCTGAGACCACCGCCCTGATCGGCTTCGCCGGTTCCCCTTGGACCGTCGCCACCTACATGGTCGAAGGAGCCGGCTCCAAAGAATTCGTCGAGACCAAGAAGCTGGCCTATGGCCAGCCAAGTGTTTTCAAGGCCTTGATCGACCTTCTCGTCGATGCCACCGGCGATTATCTGATTTCCCAGATCGATCATGGCGCCGAAGTCATCCAGCTTTTCGACAGCTGGGCCGGGGTTCTGCCGGAAGAAGAGTTTTCAAAATGGGTCATCGAGCCCACGGCCAAGCTGGTGGCCCGCATCAAGGCCGAACGGCCGGGCATTCCGGTGATTGGCTTCCCCCGTGGGGCCGGGGCTTTGTTGCTGCCTTTCGTCGAGCGGACCGGCGTCGATGCCGTCAGCCTGGATACCAGCGTGCCTTTGGACTGGGCGGCCAAGCACATTCAGCCGAAGGTCACGGTTCAAGGCAATCTGGACCCGGTGATGCTGATCGCCGGCGGCGAGGCCATGGATCATGCCATCGATCATGTCTTAAAGACCCTGGGCAAGGGACCCTTCATCTTCAACCTGGGTCACGGCATTCTGCCCTCGACCCCGCCGGAGAATGTGGCTCGTTTGGCCGATCGCGTGAAAGGCAGGGTCTAAAACCATGGCGGGGAAAGTGGCCGTAGTACTGTTCAACCTGGGCGGTCCCGACAGTCCTCAGGCCATCCAGCCCTTTCTGTTCAACCTCTTCAACGACCCGGCGATCATCGGAGCACCTGGGCCGATCCGTTGGCTCTTGGCCCAGTACATCTCGGCCAAACGGGCTCCGGTGGCCAAGGAGATCTATGCCAAGATCGGCGGCAAGAGCCCTCTGTTCGATCTGACCCGGCAGCAGGCGGCCAATATTCAGACGGTTTTAAACCAAGGGGCCGCGGCTCAAGGCCGGGAGTTCCGCTGCTTCATCGCCATGCGCTATTGGAAGCCCTTCACGGCTCAGACCGTGGCCGAGGTCAAGGCCTGGGGGGCGACGCAAGTGGTGCTTTTGCCGCTTTATCCGCAATATTCCAGCGCCACCAGCGGCTCTTCCTTGAAGGAATGGCATGATGCGGCCGGACGGATGGGCTTGAAGCTGCCGACTTCGACCATCTGCTGCTATCCTTCGGAAGCTGGATTTGTCACCGCTCAGGCGGATTTGCTCGGCAAGGCTTTGGATCGGGCGGCCATGGTGACCAATAACGTCCGGCTGTTGTTTTCGGCCCATGGCTTGCCAAAGTCTCTGATTGCTCAGGGCGATCCTTATCAGGCTCAGATCGAGGCGGGGGCGGCGGCCATTGTCGCCAAGATGAACCGTCCGGGCCTGGATTGGAAAGTGACCTATCAAAGCCGGGTCGGCCCGGCGGAATGGATCGGTCCCTATACCGACGAGGAAATCAAAAAGGCCGGAGCCGAAAAGAAAGGCCTGGTGATTCTGCCCATCGCCTTCGTCTCCGAACATTCCGAGACCCTGGTCGAGCTGGACATGGAGTATTTCCATCTGGCCAAGCAAGCCGGAGCCACCGCCTATGTGCGGGTGCCGGCCCTGGGCTCTCATCCCGCCTTCATTAAGGGATTGGCTGGATTGGTCACCAAGACTTTGGCTTCCAAATCCCAGCCTTGCTCCCAATCGGGTGGCCGGATTTGCGCTGCCGGTCATAGCAAATGTCCCAACCGGGGGGCTAATCCATGAGCGATTATTACCTCTGGTTCAAGGCGGTGCATGTCATCGCGGTGATTTCCTGGATGGCTGGTTTGCTTTATTGCCCGCGGCTGTTCGTCTATCACGCCGACGTCGCTCCGGGGTCCGAGCAATCCAAGCTGTTCAAGCTGATGGAGCGGCGTTTGCTGCATGCCATCACCATCCCCGCCGGCGTGGTGGTCTGGTGTATGGGTTTGATCATGATCACTCAGATCGGTTTGGCGGGGAATGGCTGGCTGCATGCCAAGCTGCTGCTGGTGGTGGGCATGACCGGAGTGAACATCCTGCTGGAGCGCCACCGCATCGCCTTTGCGCGGGATGCCAACACCAAACCCGCCCGCTACTTCCGCCTGCTGAACGAAGTGCCGACCCTTTTGATGATCGGCATCGTCATCCTGGTGGTGACAAAGCCGTTTTAACGGACGTTCATGGTGTAGTCCTGGTGGGTAAAGCCGCCGGTCGGGAAGATGGTTTCCAATGAGAAATTGTCGGTCCCGGTGAAGCCAGCCTCCGAGGTGTAATAAGCCACCATGGCTTTGACCTTCCGGCTGTTGCAGGCCGAGCGGACATTGTCCTTGGGGAAGTTGGGATAGACCTCTTCTTGCTCGATGGAGAGCTGACCATGGAAAGGCTGCTTGGCGATCTTGATGGTGGGAAGCGTGGGAGCCGAGCAATCCGGCTGAATAAAGACATATTGGTTGAAGCGTTGCTTCTTGCCGCTTTCCGCCCCACGAACGGGTGTGGTCTGGGGAGCGAGATTTCCCTGGGCCAGACCTTGGTTGCTGCCGACGATGTTCATCTGATTGACCATGGTTACCGGGCCGTTGATGGTGACATTCGGTTTGTCTTCACCACAGCCGCAGATGGGCAAGACGACAGCTATGGCCAGCCAAACGGCCTTCTTCGAATACATCATGAAAAATTCCCCCAGAGTCAGCCGGCAGAGGGTATTTCTCCTTATGAGCGAAGTCAATTTGGCTGAGACACCTGAACGATCGTTTCAGATCGAAAGCCCACACTAAGAAACTCTGTTTGACTTACCCGAAGCTTTTCGCTAAGTCTTGCCTGTCTGCGGGTTTTGCCTGCCGTCTCACCTTGCGCCGCATCGGGCCGCCCCCTGGTTTTCCGCGGGCCGCCCTCCGGCAAAATCACCCTCCCTATTCGGCTGTAACAAGCCAAATCCTCCCTTGTTTTTTTCCAGCTATTGGACCTGCCATGAATCTTCAGGAATTGAAGGCCAAGACTCCGGCTGAACTGCTCGCTTATGCCGAGGAGCTTCAGATCGAAA
>Ga0302156_10001477_pt1 | contig 20718 bp, 16 predicted proteins | sample I_Bog_N3_2_FD_193503 | JGI IMG/M metagenome (GOLD analysis project Ga0302156, IMG submission 193503) | Peat permafrost microbial communities from Stordalen Mire near Abisko, Sweden - I_Bog_N3_2 | ecosystem: Environmental > Terrestrial > Soil > Wetlands > Peat | place: Sweden: Abisko, Stordalen... | reverse complement strand
AACGCCCACGAGAGCCCGACCAGTCCTTCGCCAGCATAGGCGCGCGTCCCACTGGCGGAGCAGGCTGCAATGGTGACCAGGCGCGCGTCAATCGGGTGCATCATGATGTCGCGTGCGTAAAGTTTGAACGAGTCCGCGCCTGTATCGACGGCAGAGAGAATGATGGCAGAGTCCAGCGGGGCGGTGCGGCTGGAGGTCGCATGGGAGACGAAATGGATGTACGAGTATTTGGCTGGGTTGCTGGAGAGGTAGGCTTCAGGAGTGGCTTGCTTTCCGCTGAAGATCGCAGTCTGGCCCATGTCAAAGTGCGATTGAATGCTCTTCATCTCGAAACCGAACAGGGGCAGGCTGGGAAAGTCATCGCTTGGGGAGATGGGGTTGCCGACCAGTAGGAGACTCCGCGCGCGGTTTGTAGAGGGAGTAGCCCCGGCAAGCATCGCCAGCGAGGGTGCCGAAAGGATCGTGGCGTCGTCGATCCAGTAATGCAAGTCCGGGCCCCGGGTCTGATTGCGGGCAGCCTGCGACCCGGGTCCAAGAGCGAGGAGAGTTTCGAAGTTCAACTGGTTCAGCGCGCCGTCGGCCAGAATCATGACCGGAAGATCAGGGCGGATAAGGCTCAAGGCTGGAGTAACCAGCAACTGGTAGAGGGCTCGCCCGTCGTCATTGGCACTCTGCAACGGATCCTGAAGATTGATAACGGTATTGCGGTAGCGCTCAATGCGCGCGATGAGTTCTGCCTGTGGCGGCAAGGAAAACAGTGCGATCTTCCGTGGCGTAATGGCCCACAGGTAAGACTGTTTCTCGCCCAGCCAGTAGAACAGCAGCGTTGCACCGCTCCGTTGGGCGATCTGGCGTGGATCCAGAGTTTTTTGTGGGAAGGAAATTTTGCCCGCAGCCACTCCCAGTCCCTGCATCAACGTCCGTGCACGGCTTCGGTCAGCTACCGCGAGAGCTTCCTCGTTCCTGCCTTGCTGCACAAGAAACCGAATGTAGTCGTCGTTGATACGCGAAACTTTGGCTACAAACGGCAGCTTGGACTCGTCGCGTTTCAATTGCGCGCGAGCCGATTCGAACTCGTTCAGCACGGTCTCGTACATCCGCTCAGCAGCCTTGGTGTTGCCTTGCGATTGAAAGAGGCGCGCCAACTGCTGACCAGCGCCCAGACGCGTGGTGGTTGCGTTGTCGGGGTCGTCGTACACGGCGCGGAAGAGCGACTCCGCCTCGCGTGCCTGCTGAGAATCCTGACTGTGCGCGGCCGCCAACATTCCCTTGGTCAGCTGGATGTTTGCGCTAATGCGATGGGCTCCTGCCAGTTCCATGGGAGTGACCAGATCGACGTAGGCGCTGGCTTCGCCGAGCTCTCCGGCATCAACCGATACCTGCGCAAGATCTTCCAGAGCGTGTTCGACGTCTTCCTGACTGTTGATTTGTCTGGCCAGAGTGAGGGCACGCCGATAGCAATCCTTGGCGCGAGCTAAGTCGCCGGAATCTCGATAGACGTACCCCGCCGTGCTAATCCAGCCCAACTCACTGCTGACGTTTCCCAGCGCTTCTGCGCTCTTCTCGGCTTTGAGAAACTGCTCCAGAGCCCTCTCATCGTCTCCCAGTTGCAGGTATGCAAATCCAAGGTTTCCTACCGCTTTCTGGGCAGTGTTCTCATCGCCCAACGCGGTTGCAGCTCGATAAGCGATGTTCGACCAGTCGACGGATTCGTCGAAATGATCGGCTTGCATGGCCAGCCAACCCAGATTCGCCGCCGCGCCTGCCTCCAGAAAGCGGTCGTGATGGGTTTGGGCAAACGCGAGCGCCTCAAGAAAGAATTGGCGTGACTCGGAGACTGTTCCATCCTGGCCGGCAAGGATGCCGTGTGCCCGCAGCGCTTCGCCGCAGGTCGCATACGCGGCGCTCCGGCACAGGTCGTCGGCATCCACCAGCCTCTGATGAGCGCGAAGAAATTGCTGCTGCTTGGTGAGCGCGATCGCCTCAATCGCCCGCTTCAGAATCATTCCCGCAGGGTCACTGGAATCAGGTTGGTACGGAGCGAGCAAATCCAGCGCGTCTGGAAACAAGCCACGGTAGAGCAGAGATTCCGCTTCCAGCAGGCGAAATCGATCTGCCCAGCTTGGATCCGATGTTCTGAACTGGCTGAACCCGATCTCGGCCATTTGCTGGCTCTCTTCGAGGTGGCCGCGCTGGAAGAGTTGCGTGGCCTGGTCATACCTCGCCTGGGCACTGATCGGCCCGGCATCCTTGAGAGGAATTAACAGGAGCAGCGCAAGGGCGCACACCCACCCGACGCGCCACCCGTGGCCGTGAGTTCCGAACCAGTTCCGAAGCAAAGGCAGGCCCCAAAACGGCAAGCGCGTGGGGCGATCCTTCAATAAAACCGCCCTCGCTAAGGCACCGTTTGGCCGTTGGTCGACGTGCCTCCAACTACCCCATGTCCCTCGATCGCGCAGCCAAGAATCAGGTCGATCATGGTCAGGCTCACGGTCGTTTTGCGGAGAGTCAAGCCCTTCTCCTGCACTTCCTTGTACCCGACCTTCACATTGCCCAGGCTGATCCAGCCGAAGTGGGGGATATGGAACCAATGGCCAAAGCAGGGGCCAGGGAAGTCGCATTTCGCGGTTTTGACCAACGAGCATTCGACCTCCTCCTGGGAGCCGAGAGATGCGGACAGGCGACTGTATCGTTCGCGTTTGTCGGCTGGAAGTCCCTCGCTCTCGAGGATGAGATTGTACTGGTCGGAGATGTCTTTTTTGAAGCGCTCGTCGAGCCCGTAGGGCTTGTCATCGGCGGGTTTCGGCCCGAGAATCCCGAGATTGAGCTCGAGCTTGACCGGGTGCCCCTCAATGCGCAGGTTCTCGAACCGCGTCCCAAGGAAAGAGATTGTCGGCACATTGCCTTCGGGTGGGTGATCGGTGAGGATCTGGCCGACGATGCGGTCGGCGGTCACCACTTCAAGCACGTTGAGCCCCTCGACGACGACGGTGGTCAAGGTGGACCATCCCTCCCCGGGCTTGTTGCTCCGGTTACCGGCGACCAGCGTGTATCCAGAGCGGACCGAAATCACCTCTCCCAGCCGGAAGTCCTCCACGCGACGGGAGAAGTATCCCCCCTCCTCAGGCAGGGTCGTATGGGCCTGCCGACCAATCTCTTGCCGGAACGGGAGCACGAGGTGCCCCGCAATGACGGTTGCTTCCGCGCTGTATTGGTGTGTTCTTTCCGCTGTCTGCGCCATGGTGATAGCCACTCTCTTTCCAGTCGATTCAGTAACTAGATCGGGCCCGGAAGATACGATACTCGCTGCTATTCACTTACGTGAAGATCGAACACCTGACGCTCGACTTCGGTCCTTTCCCCGTTGGGGGCAATACCCGTGGCTATGACCCGATAGGTGCCGTCCCGAAGCTTCGCTCCCGGAATCGCAAGCGATATTCGTTGATCGCTGTCCTTCAAATCGTCTGGAACGGTGATGGCTCCGGTCCAGGCAAGTTTCCCCTGAGGATCATACAAGTCAAACGAATAGGAGGCATAATTTACCGCACGCGAGTCACGATAAAAGTCGAAGGGCAGAGCAAACCCATGGCTGCGATCGGCGTTGATCACGAGGTGATCAGCGCCTCGAGTGGCGCCGTGCATCGGGACAGAGAACAGCAGGTGCGGCTGGTCAACGGAAGCGCGCAACGCGGGGAAGGTAACAAGGTTCTGATAGCCAACCACCAACAGCAGCGCAGCGAACGCCGGCACGGCCATGGCGGAACGCCACCACGAGAACCAACGTCTCCAGTCTTTGCTCGGCTTGCGGATTCCTGCGGACGGTGCGGCAGGCAACGACGCAGTTAGAGTCGGCAACTGGGCCTTGGCCTCCTGGACAAAGGCGGCTCCGGCGCGAAGATCGACCGCGCACTCAGGGCAGTCGAAGAGATGCTCCTCAAAGGCGTCGCGCTCGTCGGGCGTCAGCTCTTTCAGCAGGTACCGTTCCACAGCCATCTGTTTTACCGCTTCGTTATGATCCATCGACTCGTCCCCGCATTGCCAATTCCCGTGCTGCCAATTCTTTGCCCAACTTCCTTATTGTGGATTCAGCCGTCCACCCGTATCAAAACTTCTCACGCGTTCGCACCCAGCGGCGACTGATCTCCGATTCTCCTCACGTATTCCGCCCTGAATTCCTGCTTGGCCCGGTGGAGCAGCACCCTAAGATAATCGCGATCCACGCCCATCTCTCTGCAGACCTCGTCGCGGTCGCGCTCTTCAAGAAACACAGCCTTCAGCAGGGCTCGGTCGCGCGGCGGCAAATCGAGAAGAATCTCCCGCACCTTTTCGCTGATCTGCCGGCTGGAGGCGATGTCCAGGGCATCCGCGCCCACCGCGGGCAATTCCGGATGGCCTTCCTCATCCAGCGATTCGCTGCGGCGGGAAGAGCGGTACTGCTCGAAGAGAACATGATTGCAAACAGTGTTGACGAACGCTCCAAGCCGCTCCGGTTGACGCAACCCACCCTCCTTGCGCAACACAGCGAAGACCCGCGCGAACGTCTCCTGGCGCACGTCTTCCACCGCTTGCGGAGACCGAAGTCGCGAGCGCAGCTTGATCAAGAGCAGGTCGGAGAAATAGCCAACGAAGTGCGCCTGCGTCGAAGGGTCTCCTGCGCAGAGACTCTCCAGGTAGCTTGCATCGAAGGACTGGAATTGCAATGCCGTCTCCGCAAATCTGGGTGGGGAGGAGTATAGCATCGGCGAGAGTTGGGCAAGGTGAATTCCCCGCGGCCTGACCGGGCGCACGGCTCCGCGCCGCGCCGCGGAGCCGTCACGAAGAGGAGCAAACGGCGAGGGCGTGCTCACCGCGACAACCTGAAATTCCGGGTCGCAAGCAGAGCCTGGGCATCGCGCGGATCGACCGCCTGGACCGGCTGCATGGGAGAAAATTGATACACGCGCCCGGTAGCCGCTCCGCGCACATGCATCGGCGCCTGACCGAAGTACCGAACGTTGAGGCTGGAACTCGGCAAGCCCACGTTGGCTTTCATTGCGCTTCGCTTCTGACCACAGCACATGACAATTCTCCTCTAGCGATTTCCGTCCGCATTTGGATACGGTGGCGCGTTTGGTTGGAACCTTTGGGTCGCCTTCTCAAGCAGGCAGGCCGCTCCTGAGAGTGCTTGCCAATGGACTAAAAGCCCCACCGTGCCGCTGCTCAGCCAGATGGCGAGGGGCAGCGAGACCCACAGACTTAAACAATAAAAGCAATCCATCAGGCGGCCAAAGATGCTGGCGCCAAGCCACGCGCGCAGGCGCACAATCAAGTCCCACGGCCCATCTTCTTCGGCCAGCAGGTGCGTGATCCGCCAGACCGCCAGTGAGCAAAGGACGAAGCGCCAAATTGGATTACTCTGGTTCATCTCAATCTCAGTTCAGTAGGTTAAGGACTCAGGCGGAGTCCGCTCCAAGGAGCGTGCCCCGCCTGCTTCTGGGAGAAATTCGAGGCCTCGTCTAGTTGCCGCCTTGCAGGCAGAAACCGGTCGAAGCGGAATTCCAGTTGTAGGTCAACCCGTTGTCGACATTGGTGCGATCGTGAACATACAGGGTGAGCGAGTAACCGCAGTCCTGCATGCCGGTTGTGTCGAGGGTGACGGTTTGGTTCGTGACGCCCGGATCGCCGATCGCACCGCCCATGTAAACCGAAGTGCCCGAAGACGGGTTCGCAACGGCACCATTTGCTGGGATCGTCGGCAGAATTTGGAAGGAGTAAGCTCCAAAGTCTGTCGCTGTCGCCGTGAACGTGCCGCTGATCGTATCGCCAGGCGTGAACTCGCCGCACTCTCCAACGATGGTGAGATCAGCCGTGGGCTCCTGGTTGTTGATCAGAATCGTGACGACGCTGCTGGGCGTGTCGTGGGCCGGAACCCCGTCGGTGCTCAGGTCCATACGCAGGTCGTACGCAACCCCGGTGTCGGCCGACGTTGAGTAATACACGTTCAGCAGTTGATCCTGGATGAATTGGTTTACCGACAAGACCGGGTAGGCGTAGTAGCCGTCCGGGCCGTTGGCGTGGATGGTGACGGGGGTGGACGTGTGGGCCAGCAGGTCGACGATCGTCAACGTGATGCCCTGCGGCTCGTTGATGAGGGGAACGAAAGCAGACGACCCGTGCGGCGCCATCATGATGCGATACAGCAATCCTGGACCGGGGTTGGATATGCCTCCAGAGATGTTGATCGATCCTCCGAAGGGAGCGTCCGCATAAAACACGTTGGTGGTTACAGTGTTGGCAGCGGTGATGCGTCCATTGCTATCGATCTTCGAGATGCTGACGTCGCCGACTGAGGAGATCATTGGCTGTTGTTGGCCTGTACCAATCGCCGGCCCCGGAGGAATCAGGATCAGCCCATCCAGGTCGTTTCCCCACACCACGGGGGCGTTGGGGTTGGTGGCCGAAGGCGGAGTGTTCCACGAGAGCACCGCATGTACCTTCACGACATTCACGCCGTCGTCGCAAGGCTTCGCATGCGAGAGCAGGTCAACGGGCAGGAAAACGTTGTAGTCCAGACCGCCCGCGGGAATTGCGTTGAAGTCGTGTACCTTCACCGAGGTTGTTCCAACGTACTGCAGTCCCGAGCCCCAGTCGACCCAGAACGCCACATACTCCGTGCTGCCGCTCGAGCAGGGGCCGCCGGAGTAGCCAATGCTCTGCTTGATGGTGAGAATGCCCGTCAGTTGGCTTGTGCCCGGGTTTAGGCCAATGCATTTCAACTGCTCGTAGGCGGTGTCTCCGTTCGTCTTCAACACGGAGCCAATCAGGTCGGATAGATCGACATCGGAGATGCCGGCAAACGACTTGGCCGGGCCTGCCTGCGCAACGGGAGCCTTGATGGCCGCAGCCACGGCAGGGGCCAGGTAACGATGCAGCGGGACCGAGGTTCCGGCGTACAGTCGATGCAATTCAGCGGGAGTGAAGGCCTGCGGCACGGCAGCCTCAAGGCTCTGGCCCGGATCGACCGCTTGCTTGAACTCCTCCGGCAGCGTGAGCTTTGCAGCCTCGAAAAACACCGGGAAGGGAATCAGGTCGTACCCGGCAATTTGAATCTGCGCCTCCAGCGTATCGCCCCACACCGGAACCCATCCCGGTGTGTTTGCAGGCGGAGGAGAATTCCACGAGAGAATGGCGCGGACGAGCGGAAGGTTCTGCTCAAAGCAGAAATCCTCCTTTGGTTTAATGTTCAACGTAACCGCAAAATCGAGCGGCTTCGGTCCCGGAACGTCGAAGACGTTGACGGCGGCCAGGCCCTGATCCAACCAGCTGGCTCCACCGTCGTAGGAGAGATAGAACCGCACATACTCGTAGGAACCCGCTCCGCAGATGCCGCCGTCGTAGCCGCCGTCGAGCTTGATGTTGATGGTAGCGCGCAGTTGTTCAAACTGCGGGTTGTAGCCAACGCAGCCCAGAGCCTCATACGCCGTGTCCCCCTGGATATCCAGGACCTGCTGGAAGGGGCTTTCGGCCAGGTTGCCGAAATAGTTTGGATTGGCCAGGAGCAGCGCGTGAAAGTTGCCGCGGGCCAGTTCGGGTGAGAGCTTGGCAATGGAATTGGATCCTTTTGCCGCAGGATTCGCCGAGGGCGAGTGTTTTTCATTCGGGGGAGTCATCACTATTCCTTTCAACAATCCAATTTCGCTTGCGGTGTGCGCGCTGCGACGCGCCCATGCTTGCCACGCGCGGGGAGGAGAACTTGTCGCACGAAACATAGTGACGAAGGGCTCGCAATCGTTTCAGTGCTTTTTGAAATGTTTGAAAGGATGAGGCGGCTGAAGAAGGGTTGTCGCCCGAATTGCGCACGACGGTGATGCTGAATTCAGCGGATCAATCGGCTGTTCGGGGGATTCAATAAGAGCCTTCCGGCTGAGTACCAGCCGAAACGCTATCTGTGGTGCGCGACGATTGAGCTTCGGGCCACGCTCGGCCACGAAGACGCGTCCGAGCGCTGACGCCTACCAGGCTAAGGTTGCAGGAAGGAACTCGGCGAAAAGTTCATCGTAGTAAGGCTTCAGCTCCTTCAGGTTCGGCTTGGTGTGCCCCTTGGAGTAAAGGTCGTACTGATTGAACTTGAGCACCCACTCCAGCATCGAACGGTCTTTGTCGGTGCAAAGATGATCGTAGGCGCCGTGCTTATGCCACGGGTAGAACGAGTGGAAGCGCAGCATGTAGAGTGATTCATCGCGCAGGTACGGCTTCATCACCTCGGCGATGTAGCCATCGTGCCCAAACGACATATGAACGTTCTCCAGGCCGCAGTTTGGCTCATAGATTCCGAACTTCGTCTGATACTGCGGAACGTCGCGGTCGGGGTTCTTCGCGAAATATTCAGGGAACACGATATCTCCTGACCACGCGCAACCCACCGGGAAGGTATCCCCGACTACTCCCCACTGTGGTTCTCCGTAGAGACACAAACACTTGCCAAGGTCATGGATGAATCCGGTCAGAATCATCCAGCGAGGGCAGTCATCGCGGCGCATGGCTTCGGAGGTCTGCAGCAGGTGTTCGATCTGGGTGAGGTCGGTGTCAGGATCGCTGTCATCGACCAGCGTGTTGAGGAAGTCGGCCGCTTCCCAGATTGTCTTCTGGCCTTTGTTGAGGCCGAAGTATTCCTTCTCTTTTTGGAGGACGTAGTCGACCGTCATGTTCTCGTGGTTCAGCCGATAGAACTCCGCAACACCGGGGGTGGCTGTGGCATCGTAGACGCGAAATTCTTCTTCCGTCTTGCCTTCTTTGTAGCGCTCTGCGAGGAAGTCATCCCACTCGTCGAGGTCATGCAGCGGCTGATGGGGAGGGACCGTGGAAGAACTCATGGCATCACTCCTGAGGAGGATATAGCGGGGAGCATTGCGGAAACGCAGCCATCCGCTCACGTAACCGCTAACGTAACAGGTCGCAACAGGAATACGCAAGTGTTCTACTTAGCTCGCGGGCAAGAGCTCGCGGGCCAGCAGTTCCTTCCGGTCGCGCGCTTGACACGGGTTGGAGCAAACCCCCCACCCTACCCAACGTAACGGCTACAATTGGCTCAGTTTTCGGACGGGTGAAGGGAAAGGTTACATATCCATGGATCAAAGAAGCAGGCCCCAAACCGTCAAGGCGATTCTGACCGATGTTCAGTTCTGGGTGCCGGCCGGGGTGTTGATGGCTGGTATCCTTCTGCTGATTTTTCTGCACTAGGGTAACGTTCAACCCGCGGGAGAGAGTTTGGGTATGGTGACGAACACGGCGGCTGTCCAGCCTCGGTCCGCTGGAACGGGTGTTTCGCTGCACGCGATGGGCGTGATCTGCGGTCTTGCAGCGGGCGTTTGGCTGGGCGGGGCAGAGGCGCCCACCAAGCTGGTGAACGCTGGTTTTTCGCCGTTCGCGATCTCCCTCTGCATGGTGGCGGGCGTGTTCACGGCGCGCTGGACCTTCCCAACCCTTCTCAAGGGCACCAGCTACGTCTTTGCCGACCTTGCCGCAAAGAAACACCTCATTCTATGGGCCATCCTCGCTGGTGCTCTGTGGGCTGTGGCGAACACTCTCACCGTCTTCGCGATTCGGGACGTCGGGCTCGCAACAGCGTTTCCGCTCTGGAATACCAACGGCCTCATCGGATTGGGGTGGGGCATGCTGCTCTTTCGCGAACTCGAAGGTGCGAGTGCGAAGAATCTCTTCAAGGTCATCCTGGGTTCAATCGTCATTGTGGTGGCGGCTATTATGCTCGGGTACAGCACCATTCCTGCGGGCTCTTCCATTTCGCCCCACGCCGTGCACGGCCTGATGGCTGCCGGCGGAGCCAGCCTGATGTGGGGCACGATGTACGTCCCCTATCGCAAAGCGTATTTGAGCGGCATGAACCCACTCTCGTTCGTTACCGTGTTCACCGTGGGCGAGCTTGGAACCATGCTCCTTCTCACCTTCACGCTTGACGGAGGGTCGCACTCCTCCGCCTTCCAACTGGCGCACAATAAGCAGTTGCTCTTCTGGCTTTTTCTGGGAGGATTCGTGTGGGTGGTCGGCGATCTCTTTCAGCAATTCGCCACCAAGTATCTTGGCATCGGTCGCGGCATACCGCTTTCCAACACAAACCAGCTTTGGGGCCTTGCGTGGGGCGCACTCGTCTTTGGCGAACTCGTAGGTGCTAGCCGCGGTCACCTCATCCTGGTGCTGGCCGGGTCCGTTCTCATGGTTCTCGGAGCTCTTTCCATCAGCACCGCCGTGGCTTCTTCTCGCGAAAATCTTTCCCGCAACCTGGCGCTCGAGCGGGAGTGCGACCGCTACGGTCTGGACTACGAAGAAGTGTTGCTAGCTCAGAGTGGTGACGAACTCGGAAGCCGCGACCAGCGCCGGCGCTGGTGGGATCTCGTGATTGTTGCTCTGGCCACTTTGATCTTTGTCTGGCTCGGCGTGAACGCGAAGGTGCCTGCGCTGGTGATGAACCTCCACTGGATCGTGGTGTTGAGTGCGGTGATGGTGGTTTCGTTGGTAGGTGGTGGATGGGCGCTGTGGCGAGGCACGCGATTCAGTTGAGGAAACTTATGAACCGTCGAACATTCAGTCAATGCATGATGGGCACTGCCGGTGCCTTGCTCGTCCCGGACTGGGCGAGCGCGTCTCTAACATCGCGGGAGGTCCGATTTTCCGTCATGCTCTGGACGTTGGAAACACACGACTCCTTCGATCGGGCGATCGACATTGTCGCCGAGGCAGGCTATCAAGGGGTAGAGCTAGTCGGAGAATTTCAGAAGTGGCCTCCCGAGAAGAAGCGTCAGGTGATGGCGCAGATGCGTTCCCGCAAATTGGTGTTCGACTCGATGAGCGGAGTGAAGACGGGCTTCGCGGTGCCGCAGGAGTCAGACAGTTTTCTCGCTCAGTTTGCCGCACAACTGCAAGCGGCCAAGGAGCTGGAGTGCCCGCAGGTCATCCTGTTATCCGGGAATCGGGCTAACGACCTCACCGTGGAGGCCCAGAGAAGCGTTGCCATTGAGAACCTGAAGCGTGCTGCCGAGATGGCGGCACGGGTGTCGATCGAAATTTTGATCGAGCCGATCGACTTTCTTGAGAATCCGAGCATCTTCCTCGCGACAGTTAGAGACGGCTTTGAGATAGTCCAAGCCGTCAACGCGCCGAATGTCAAAGTACTGTACGACTTCTACCATGAGCAGCGCAGCTTCGGGAATTTGCTCGAGAAGCTGGAGAAGAACATCGACAAGATCGGTCTCATCCATGTAGCGGATGTTCCGGGCCGGCATGAACCCGGCACAGGGGAGATCGACTACGCCACGATCTATCGCAAGCTGGCCGAAATCCACTATGACCGCTGGATCGCGATGGAGTTTTACCCGACCCATGACCCGGTGGCGTCTCTCGCGCAGGCAAGAGTGAGTGCCCAGCAAGCGATGCGCACTGCGTAAGGCCTTACGCCACGGTGTTGCTGAGCGTCCCGATGCCCTCGATCGTGATCGAGACGATGTCGCCATGCGCGAGGGTGAACTCGTCTCCAGGAACGACGCCTGTGCCGGTCATCAGGTAGGCCCCGGCAGGAAAGGTGTTGTCGCGGAAGAGGTAGCTGACCAGCTCCGTGAATTCACGCTTGATCTCCGCAATCGAGGTTGAGCCCGTGAAGGCGACGCCCGCATCGCGCGAAATGGTGATGGCGATTGTGGTGCTTTTCGGCAACGGGACGTCGGCGAGCAGGACGCAGGGGCCAAGCGCGCAGGAGCCGTCATAGACCTTCGCCTGTGGAAGATACAGTGGATTTTCGCCCTCGATATCCCGCGAGCTCATATCATTTCCGATGGTGTACCCAACAATCTCAGCCTTGGGATTGATGACGAGCGTAAGCTCCGGCTCGGGAACAGACCAACTAGCGTCCGTGCGGATGCGGACGTTGCTGACCGGACCCACAACGCGGTGCGCGGTCGCTTTGAAGAAAAGCTCCGGACGTTCTGCAGAATACACACGATCGTAGAAAGTTCCTCCGCCGGCATCTTTGGACTCCTCCATCCGCGCGCTGCGGCTGCGATAGTACGTTACGCCGGCAGCCCACACTTCCTGCGTGCCGATCGGCGCGAGGATTTCGTCCGCTGTCGGCGGCGCTACAGATGGTCCGGCGAGAGCTTTCTGCGCCCGGTCGAACAGGTCGGGTGCTGCGATCAGGTCATCCCACGTAGTGGACCCGAGCGTCGCGCACTGCTTGCCCTCGTTGTCCGTGACGAGAATGCCTCGCGTGGTGTTGTAGAGCTTCATGCGTCTTCCTTTCGAGCACGTTCGAGTTTAGCCACAATGACATCGGTGTCATAGACGCATCCGCCCCAGACACCTCCAGAAGCTTGCACCAGTGCGCCCCAAAGACGCGTGTCGTCAGGAAGCGCAGGGTGGGGCGCGAGGTCGGTACGCAGAGCGCGGCCCGCTAGAATCGCCGTAGCCTCATCCGCAGTGAGCAGCTTCTCACCCGATTCTCCGATGAAGTTAACTGAGCCGTGCAACCGCTCTCGATCAATGACAATTTCGATAACGTCGCCTTCCTGAATCCGGCCTATTGGGCCACCCGCCAGCGCTTCCGGAGATATATGGCCAATGCAGGCGCCGGTCGAGACACCGCTGAAACGCGCGTCCGTTAGCACGGCAACGTGTTTGCAGAAGGGCAGTGCTTTGAGCGCGGACGTTACTTGATAGATCTCCTGCATCCCCGCGCCGAGTGGGCCTCCGCAGATCAGCACGATGACATCACCATGGCCGACCGCACCTTGCTTGATCGCGGCAATGGCAGCGGCTTCCGTTGTGAACACGCGTGCCGGCCCAACGTGGCAATAGATGTTGGAAGCATCCACCAGGCCCGGGTCGATGGACGTGCTCTTGATCACGCTGCCCTCGGGTGCAAGATTGCCCACAGGAAAACAGACGGTCGGCGTCAGGCCGTTGGCCCTCGCGCGATCGGGCGAGAAGATGACGTCGTCGGCGTCCACGCCATCGAGCATCCGAAGGCGATCGCGCAGCGTGGCGCGGCGTTCGCTCGCTTCCCACCAGTCCAGCGACGCGTCCAGGGTATCTCCGGTCACAGTCATCACGCGAGTGTCCAACAGGCCTGCTCGGCGAAGATGCAACATCACTTCCGGGACGGCTCCGGCGAGGAAGACCTGCGCGGTAGCGAAGTTGCGCGGACCGTTCGGAAGTGCGTCGACAAGTCGCGGGACTTCGCGGTTGATGTGCGTCCAGTCTGCAACGGTGGGTCGGCGAAGGCCGGCGGCGTGAGCAATTGCCGGGATGTGCAGCAGAAGATTTGTCGACCCTCCGAACGCCGCGTGCAGCACCATGGCGTTGCGCACCGCAGCGTCGGTAAGAATGTCGCGAGTGCCAAGCCCGAGTTGGCTGAGACGAAGCAACGCGCGTGCGGATCGAGCCGCGGCATCGAGCCAGAGGGGCTGCCCGGAAGGCGCAAGCGCGGAGTGTGGCAGAGCGAGGCCGAGAGCTTCCGCGACCACCTGCGAGGTGGCCGCCGTCCCAAGAAACTGGCACCCACCTCCCGGAGAAGCGCACGCACGGCAACCCACGTCAGCAGCGTACTCGAGCGTGATTTCGTTTTGCGCAAAGCGTGCGCCGATGCTCTGCACTCGACCTGCGTCTTCCGCTGGACGGGACTCATCGCTCTCCGGAAGAAGCGTCACGCCCCCGGGTACCAGAATCGACGGATAGGTGCCCGAGGAGGCCAGCGCCATCATCATGGCGGGCAGACCCTTGTCACAGGTTGCGATGCCGAGCACGCCGCTGCGAGTCGGCAGCGACCGCATCAGGCGTCGAAGCACCATGGCCGCATCGTTGCGATAGGGCAGGGAATCCAACATGCCGGCAGTCCCTTGCGTGCGACCGTCGCAAGGGTCGGTGACGGCTCCAGCAAACGGCGTTGCGTGCAGGTCGCGGAACGTGCGCGCGGCTTCGGCCACGAGCAGACCGACCTCCCAGTGTCCCGTATGAAAGCCCAGCGCGATCGGCGTGCCATCCGCCGCGCGAAGACCACCGTGGGTACTGAGAATGAGAAATTCAGGGTCGAGAAGTCGCTGCGGCTCCCACCCCATCCCAGCATTTTGCGAGAGGCCGAAGAGATTGCCCGACGGCGCCGTGAGCAGCATCTCCGCTGTGATCGGCAGCTGGCCCTCCGGTCCCCGCGCGTGCGTGATGGCCGAGTCAAAAAGATTGGTCGGTGAGTCGAGAATACTTTGCAGCGTGAAAGGCTCAGGCATGGGTCGTTTCCATCCTGGCCGTTACCGGAGACTCGGATATTTCTGCACCGACTTCGTCCGCGAATTCGATACCTCGAAGCTACCGTCTTTCGAGGCCGTCAATTCAAGAAAATTGCCCGCGTCGGAGCCTTGAATATTCGCAATGTATTGCTCGGCAGTATTGTGCATAGTACCGCCCTCCTCCGAGTAGTGCAGTTGCCAGAGCGTTTCCAGACCCGGCGCTTTCAGGATCGTGTCCAGCGTCGGGATCGAGCCGCCCTTCTTCCCGCCGTTGTCCATGATGGCAACGCGCGGATGAATGGCGTCGACCAGCGCCGGACTGGAACTCTGATACCACCCGTGATGCGAGACGATGTAAATGTCCACATGCCCCAGTTTGTTGTTCGGGCACATCAGCTGCATCTCCTTGTCCCAGGTAAGATCGCCGAGATCCAGAATCTTCAGTTTGCCGAACGTGATCTCCACGCCGAGCGAGCGCGAGTTCTCGGTCTGATCCGCGGGCCGAACTTCGGAGTTCTTGCAGAAGGGATTCGGCGCGCCGCCGCCCGGCAGGCTATCTGCGACCAATTCCCCATCGGCGCTGATCACCTTCACGCTCATGCCTTCAATCGGCAGCACCTCGCCTGGATGTGCAAGCATGCGCTTCGACTTCCCGGAAGCGAGCACCTTCTGATACTCCGCGTAGCCGTGTTCGGTGATTCCGTGATCGAACTCCCGATTCGGGCCGTGGTCAATAAATGTGCCGACAGGAATACGAGCGACCAGTTGTGGAACTCCGCCCACATGGTCCTCGTGGTAATGCGTGATCAACACGTAGTCGATCTTCGAAAGCCCCGCCTGTTTCGCCACGGCAACGATGCGGTCAGCGTCGCGGCCCGCGTTCTCCTGCCAACCCGTATCGATCAAAAGAGACTGCCCTGTAGGCGTTATGAAGAGGGTCGACTGACCGCCCTCGACGTCAACGAAGTAGATCTTCAACCGTTCCCCTGCATGGTGGTCTCCGGCGGTTTGAGCGGCAGCGGAGGCCAATAGGCCCAATGCAACAAGGACGACTAGTGGCAACGTAACGCGTAACTTCAGAATCTTCTTCATTGAGTTTTTCTGTCCTCTCAGCTTCTAGTCGGCGTGCTCCGCCTTGGTTGCAACCGTTGCGCGCATCGAACCCGTGGAGATGCCGCCGTCGACCAGCAGCGTCTGCCCCGTGATGTATCGACTCGATTCGGACGCCAGAAACACGATGGCGCCGTCGAGATCATTCGGAGCCCCAGGCCGCTTGAGTGGGATGCGATCCACCAGATAATCCACCCACTCCTGGTTCTCATAGAGCACCCGGTTCTGTGCCGTTTCAAACCATCCCGGAGCCAGGCAGTTGACGGTGATGCCAAACTTTCCCCAGTCGTCGGCCAGGCTCATGGTGAGCTGGCGGATTCCGCCGCGGCTGGCTCCATAAGGCGCGAGCCCGGCATATCCGAAGACGCTCGTCACCGAACCAATATTGACGATCCGCCCGTAACCGCGAGGCGCCATCCGCTTCGCAATCTGCTGCGCGACAAAAAAGCTGCCGCGAAGATTGGTGTCGAGAATCAGGTTCCAATCCTCCCACGTCACGTCGAACGCGGGCTTGCGCACATTGCAGCCAGCATTGTTCACCAGGATGTCGACATGCCCGAAGCTCGCCTCTGCGGCCTCCGCCATGGCTTCGATGCTGTGCTGATCCCGCACATCCAACGCAAGCGGAACCGCGCGCCGGCCGAGCGCCTCGATCTCAGCGACGAACGGCAGCAGATCCTCCTTGCGCCGGCTGGTCAGAATCAGGTCGGCACCTGCCTTGGCGAGCGCCCGCGCAAAATATTGCCCTAGCCCACGGCTCGTTCCCGTAACCAGCGCCACCTGCCCGGAGAGATCGAAGAGCTCCTGCGTCATCGCTCGCTACCCTCAAGTTCGGAGGAGGCCGCCATGCGCGGATTGAGAACAATCTTCATCAAGCCCGGCTCCCGATCGTGCAGACGCTCGAACCAAGAAGGCCCATCGCTCAGTGGCGCGACCGCGGTGATGAGCAAGTCCACCCTTATCGTTCCACTCGCAATCAGGTCAATCGCCTGCTGATATTCGCCAGCAGAAGCGCACGATCCCTGCAAACGTATCTGCCGGGAAACGACCTTCTGCAGCGGCAGCATAATCTGCGGCGAAATGTTTCCCACCAGCGATACCGTCCCACCCTTGCGCACACAATCGACGGCCGCCACGATCGTCTCTTCACGGCCCACCGCTTCCAGCACGACGTCGACGCCCTTGCCGGTCGTCTCGCGCAGGATCTCTGCTGTAAGCGCACCGCCGGATGCCAGGATCGTCCGGTCGGCTCCAAGCTTTTCCGCCAACGCCAACCTCGTGGCATCGACATCGCAAATGAACACGCGCGAAGCCCCAGCCGCGCGAGCAGCTTGAAGAAGCAGCAGGCCAATCATCCCGGCACCGATCACCAGCACCGTCTCTCCGCCTTTCATCTCCGCCACCGCAACCCCGTGCAGTGCAACCGACACAGCCTCGAGCATCGCCGCCTGCGGAAAGGAAAAGCTATCGGGCAAATGATACGCAATGCGCGCGGGCACGGTCAGGAGTTCGGCGAACGCACCGGCCCGGCGAAATTCCTTGCACGACACGCCGATCACCTGCCTGGCATCGCAGAGGTTCACCTCGCCCTTCAGGCAGTAGGCGCAACGGCCACAGTAGACCGTCGAGTCGAAGGTCACGCGATCCCCCGGCGTAAAACTGTCCACTGCGGAACCGACCGCCACGACTGTCCCTGCAGCCTCATGCCCCATCACAATCGGCGGAATCCGCCGCCCCGTCGACCCATCGTACCCATGCACATCGCTTCCGCAGATACCGCAGGCCGATACCTCGATGAGGAGTTCATCGGCATCCGGAACTGGAGCGGGCATGTCCTTTACTTCCAGATGGTTGTACGCGGAAAGAAGCAGCGCTTTCATAACATCCTGGTTCCGGACCGCATTTCAGCTCAGCCCTTCAATGGTGTAGAGACTAGCACCACGGGCCGGAGACGAACAACGATGACCACGCCGTCCCAGATTTCGTATACTCCGCAGGACGGACGATTCGGCCCCCTGAAGTGCTTCGACCGCAAGCCCCTCAATCCAAGGGGAAAACTGAGGACGGAATCTGACATCTCTGCCTAGCTCGCCTCGTCACGAACGTGTGCCACGGCGCCGTTGGATCATCGCGTGGCTCCTCGGTCTCGGGGTCCTCGTCAATTACTTTGACCGAGTCAATCTTTCTGTCTCTCACGCAGCGCTCTTCACCGCGTTCGGTATCTCCAACATCACCTTCGGCTATCTGTCCGGTGCCTACAACTGGACCTACGCCATGTGCCAGTTGCCCGTCGGCGTGCTCCTCGACCGCTTCGGGGTCCGCCGCGTGGGCCGCATCAGCACCATCGTGTGGAGCATTGCCTCGTTCGCCGCAGCGATCACTCCCAACGTTCCCGGATTCTTCGCAGCGCGCTTCGTGTTGGGGGTAGGCGAAGCACCCACGTTTCCAGCAAACGCCAAGGCCATCGGCCTCTGGTTTCCCTCGAAGGAGAGAAGCTTCGCCACCGCCATCTTTGACGCCGCCGCCAAATTCGCTTCGGCCATCGGCATTCCTGTCATCGGCGTCATTCTGCTCAAGTTCGGCTGGCGTTGGAGCTTCGCCATTACGGGGCTGGTCAGCCTTCTCTATTTCGCGCTGTTCTATAAGGTCTATCGCGATCCCGACGACGATCCGGCGTTGAGTGATGTCGAGCGGCAATACATCCTCGAGGATGTTCCCCTGACCAACCCGCAGGATCTCGAGCCGCCAAAAGCATCCTTAGGCTATCTGCTCAGACAGAAAAAAGTCCTCGGCCTGGCCATCGGCTTCGGATCGTATAACTACGTCTTCTATCTCCTCCTCACCTGGCTTCCCAGCTATCTTTCGGCCGCACTCCACATCGATCTGCTCCACTCCTTCCTCTACACCAGCGTGCCCTGGCTTGTCGCGACCTGCGCCGACCTGGTGGCAGGACTGGGCTCCGACGCACTCATCCAGCGAGGATGGGACGCAAGCCGCGTCCGGAAAACGGTCCTCGTCTGCGGAATGACGTTCGGGCTCGGCATTCTCGGCACGGTCCACGCGCATAGCGCAACCCAGGCCCTGCTCTGGATCAGCCTATCGATCGGTGGTCTGTCCGCAGCCGCGCCGATCGGGTGGTCCCTGCCGTCGGTCATTGTTCCACGCGGCAGCGTCGGAACGGTCGGTGGAATCGTGAACCTCTCCAACCAGCTCTCAGGAATCGCGGCTCCTATCATCACCGGCTACGTCGTAGCAACCACAAAATCCTATGCATGGGCGTTCGGCATTGCAGCCATCTACCTGTTACTCGGAATCGGCAGCTACATTTTCCTGCTCGGCAAGATCGAACAAGTCAAGCCGCAGTCTTTGGTCTAAGGCTATCCGCCCATTTTCTCCGCACCCCTGTTTGAGGACGCGCCTACTTGGATTTGCCGATCGCGTCGTCTTCATAGGCCTTCTGGAGGACAAAGAATGCCTGCTTCTTTTGACCCGTCTCGGAGAGGAGACCCTTGCGGTTGAACCCGTCCTGGAGCAGGGGAAGGTTGCGGGTCGGCGAGCGGAAGTCCATGAGCACCCACGGAGTGGTCCCTCGAAGCTGCGGAATCTTGTTGAGCATGACAATCTGATGGCGGTAGACATTGGCCTCGTACTCCTCCGTCCAGCGCGCGGCAATCGTGCCATGGTTCCCGGCCTTCGCTCCTGCTCCGAATTCAGTCATGATCACTGGCTTCTGAGGCAGATCCCATGTGATGGTGTCGGCCAGGGCCGGCTCCCCTTGGTACCAGCCGATGTACTGGTTGACGCCGACGACGTCGAGAACCTTGGCGAGTGGGTCGGTGAGCGTCATGGTGGACCCTTCGAGCCGGGCGGTGTTGAGCGCCGCGGTAACCAGTCGCGTGGAGTCGAGGGCGTGGGCCTGTTCGACAAGGCGGGACAGAAACTCAGTGCGCGTGGGATTGTTGGGCGTCTCATTGGCGACCGACCAGAAGAGGATGGAAGCCTTGTCGCGGTCGCGCCGGATCATCTCGTGGAGCATGGTATCGGCCTTGGTGTAGACCTCGGGGTTGGCGAAGGCTATGTTCTGCCAAAGCGGGATCTCTGACCACACCATAATGCCTTGGCGATCGGCGGCGCGAAGCATGCGCTCATCGTTGGGGTAGTGCGCTAGCCGGATGAAGTTGGCATGAAGTTCATGCACCCACGAGAGGAGAGTATCGACGTCCTTCTCGGAGTAGGAACGCCCGGTGCGATAAGGAGCTTCGCCTTGGACGCAGACGCCGCGCAAGTAGATCGGCTTGCCATTGAGCAGGATGTGCATGCCTTCGACGCGGATATCGCGGAAGCCAACGTCGTCGTTGAGGGTATCCTGGCCGGCGGTAATTTTGACCTTGTACAGCTTCGGCGATTCGGGAGACCACAGGCCGAGGGAGCTCGCGGTCAGATCGAAGGCGGCTCGACCGTCGGCGTCGGTGGTGACGGTGGTGGAGAGATGCGCTTCGGGGATTTTGATCGTGACCGGAAGTCCGGCGGGCGCACCTTCGACGTGCACGTAGCCGGAGATTTTGTTGGAGGTGCCGGAGACGAGGTGCGCGTCGTAGTCGTCGACAAAGTGGGTCGGCACTTCAACCAGGGAGACGTCACGGGTAAGACCGCCGTAGTTATACCAGTCGTAGTCGAGCGCTGGAATGGCGTCGACCAGGCGCGTCGAGTCAACCGCGATGATGACAAAGTTGCTGCCGGAATGGAGGGCCTGCGTGGCCTCACAATCGAACGGGGTAAAGCCACCTTCGTGGTCGCATAGGCGCTTGCCATTCACCCAGATATGAGAACGATAGTTGGCCGCTCCGATGTGGAGGAAGGTGCGGGTACCGGGTTTAGGGTGGAAGTCGAAGTCGCGTTCGTACCAGAGGACGCCTTCGTAGCGGAAGAGTGTAGGGTCCTGGGTGTTCCAGTCGCCGGGCACGTTGAGGGTGGGGGCGGTGGCGAAGTTGTACTCGGCGGGCTTGGTCGGGCCGGAGACGTCGAGCTGCTGATTCAGCGCGTAGGTGTTGTCTCTGATCTTGCCCTGGGCCGTGTAGAGGTTCGTGCCGGTCATGTCGACGAGGTAGTGCCAGGGGCCGTCGAGGCTGATTGCGGGGCGGTGGTCAACGTCGACCAGGAGCGTGTTGAGCGGTTGCTGGGCAAGACCGCCGGGGACGGCCAGCAGAGCCAGGGCTAGAAACGGTAGGAGCTTTTGAGCGGCGGACGGTAAGCGCATGGATAGGTCTCAACTTTTTCTCTAGCATTCAATTTCGTCCGAAAAGCTATTGCGGAGGTGGGCCGTTCTCTTGTTTCACGAGGACGC
>Ga0302156_10001469_pt1 | contig 20799 bp, 23 predicted proteins | sample I_Bog_N3_2_FD_193503 | JGI IMG/M metagenome (GOLD analysis project Ga0302156, IMG submission 193503) | Peat permafrost microbial communities from Stordalen Mire near Abisko, Sweden - I_Bog_N3_2 | ecosystem: Environmental > Terrestrial > Soil > Wetlands > Peat | place: Sweden: Abisko, Stordalen... | reverse complement strand
GCAACCGGTAGCAGGGTCGCAGGTTTGGCCTGACAACCGATCCCCATCCGTCCGTCGCAACACCGCACCGGACTTCTCCAAAGCTGACCGTCGCGAACGGCAGGTAATGGCCGGCTGCAGTCCTACTTGGTCAATGGACGCCCTCGTCGTCGCCCCTCGAAATGGAGGCCTCGATGCCGTCATCGTTCAATTCCTGCAACGCTACAGCGAGAGCTTCTTGGTCAGTTTCGAACGGGTCATCCCAGACGGTAGAGGTGTTGTTTTCGTCAACGACTTCGAGCGACCATCCAGTGTCGGGCGAGCGGTAGATGTGGATCTCCACCTGACGCCCGCCGGCGCTGTAAGTTTGCTGGAGCGGGGAATAGATCAAGTCGTGCTCGTCGTGCATGGGGACTCTTGCTCGGGGGAAGAAACAACCTCGACTTTACACAGATCGACGCTGCGCGCCTCGCCGGTCGAGCCCAAGGTCGCCGCTGGCGACCGTCTGTACCCGGCCGACTGTCGGCCTCTCTTGGTAGAACGGAATCGCGACTCGAAAGCCGACATGCACGTTGGACTGGTCGTGGCCGACCAGCGACACGGAACCATCATCGGCTAATCTCTCGCACCGAACGCCGTTCGATACTTGACGAAGCCGCGTTTGGTCGAACCGGAATATCCGCAGCGCTCGAAGAACGTGTGAGCGCGCTCCCGGCTGGCGGCGCTGAGCAGCATGATCTTGGAACAATCCGCCGCCGTGCAGAACGCCTCCGCGGCTTGCAAGAGGCGCTCGCCAATACGCAGGCCGCGCGCCGCCTGGTCTACGACGATGTTCTCGACGACCGCGAACGGTCGTCGACCAAACATGACGTCGGCGCACAGCGAAACCAGGACCGTGCCGAGCACGGCCTCGCCGTCCTCGAAAATGAACAGCGCGGTGTCGGGATCGCTCGCGATCTCCGCCAGCCGCTCGGGCAACACGTGTGCGGCTGAATTGGAGACGAGCATCGCGTAGAGGCGCGCAATCTGCGGTGCGTCCAACTCGGTGGCTTTCCGGACCAAACCGGCGGCGGCTGGCTTTCTCTCGTCAGGCATGCGTCATTGTCGCCGCGGTTGGCCGCTGAATCACGCGACCGCCCGCCTGTCGCCGCGGCCGGGCTGGCGCCGGGGGGGGGGGGGGCGAGCCGGGAGCCCGCCGGCCGTATCGCATCTATTCGATGCGCATCGGGCAACCGGCGGGCACGCTATCGAAAAGCAACGCGATGTCCGTGCTTCGCATGCGCACGCATCCGTAGGAGACTGGTCTCCCGACCAGGTCTTCTTCGTGCGTGCCGTGGATGTAGACGAATCGGCGCAGCGTGTCGACGCTGCCGCCTCGGTTGACTCCGCGCTCCAGTCCTTGAAGCCAGAGAATGCGGGTGAGCACCCAGTCCGTTTCGGGAAAGCGTCGGCGGAGCGCTTCATCGAGCACCTCGCCTGTCCAGCGGCGACCTCGAAAAATCGCCCCCGGCGGACAAGCTGCGCCTATCTTCAGACGGACACGATGCGCGCCATGCGGGGTTTGAAACGATCCCTCGCCACACCCGAGTCCCCGTGTCGCCGTCGACACCGGAAACCGAAGCAGCTCCCGGGATCCCGCAAAGCCGCTGAGTTCCTGGCGGGCGACATCCAGATGCAAGTGCTCGATCTCGGACATGGAGAGAAATTCCCGCTGGCGTGATGCGCACGGAATTTACCCTACCGGAGAGCTGACGTTGGTAAGTGACTGGTACTGGCCGAGGACAGCCTGCGCTATCGCCCACAACTGGCTTCAGGCCGCGATTAGGCGGTTTCGTCCGTTGTACTTCGCTGCGTAGAGCCGGCGGTCAGCCAGGGTCAGGAGGCCGGCGGCATCGCTCGCCTCGGTGGCACTGGTGAGCCCCATGCTGACGGTGACTGTGAGGCCGGGCCGCAACTGCTGCCACGCGTGCGCGGCAATAGCCTGGCGTAGCCGTTCGGCAATCTCGATGGCTTCGTCGGGCGGCACGCCAGACAACGCCAATAGAAACTCCTCGCCCCCATAGCGAACCGCCAGGTCGCTGCTTCGGCAGTGCTGGCTGATCAGTTGCGCGACCTGCCGCAGCACCGCATCGCCGATGTGATGGCCGAAGTTGTCGTTGACCTGCTTGAAGTGATCCAGGTCCATCAGCAGCAGCAGCAGGGGTTCCCCGCGCGTCGCACGGGAGAGTGCTGGCCCCAGCCAGAGGTCGAGCGCTCGACGGTTCCCCAGTCCAGTCAGCGGATCCTGTGTCGCCTGCCGGGCCCACTGGCTGGTCATGCGCGCAAGTTCGATGCGAAGCTCCCGCTGCAAGACGGCGTTGCGCGCGGCTTCGTCGCTCTTGCGCTCGCCCACGCGCCGCCACTCCCGCAGCGCCGAGAGCGCCGCGCCAAGGTTGCCGAGCCGCTCCTCCACGCCGCTGAGCCCATCGAGTGCGAGTTGCAAGTCATCGAGCGATCCCCCTTGGGTCAGCAGGTCGATCGACCGCTGGTAATGGTCACGTGCCTGCGAAGGTTCGCTCAAGGCCTCGAGACACCGACCAAGTTCGTACTCACAAATGCTCTCGTTGGGCCGCATGCCCAGCTCGCGATACCGACTCAACAGCGACTCGAGTGTCGCCAGGGCTTCTTCCGCCCGACCCACGCGGCGTAGGGTGATCGCCAGGTTTCCGAGCGCCATTGCCTCCAATCGCGCATCGCCCGCAGCGGCGAAGTCAACCGCTAGCGCCTGCCAGCGCGCGAGTTGCGGTTCGAGGAGTAGACGGCATTCAGGGCTGTCCGAAGGAAGTGGCTCGGCATGTCGATTGATGGCGTTGTTCAAGGAAAGCCGGACTTCCAGCGCGAGCGCGCCCTCGCCCGTGCTGGCGATCTCCATGGCCTCGTTCAGGCACGACAGTGCATGCTGATGGCGCCCAAGCAGCGAACTGCAGATGCCGATGTTGCGCAGCACCTGCGCGAGCCGATGCTCGTCGCCCAGCTCGCGTGTCACCGTCTCCGCATCCTCGAAGGTAGCCAATGCTGCGGCGTGGTCCCCTGCGGAGCGCAAGGCCGCACCCATGCGCAGCAATGCGTCGATGTGCCGGTCGCGCATTCCGGCAGCCTTGAAGACGTCGGCCGCTGTCGCCGCAACCCTAACTGCCTCGACGAACCGCCCTTGGCGATTCAGTTGCAGGGATTCGGCCAGCAGCAGATCGGCGTCGTTTGCAGCAACAGCCAGAGTCTTCGGAACAAATTGGGGCATCGTGATCGCATTCCAGGGGACGGTGCGCGCAGGTCGCCGCGCTCGCGCATTTACGGACGGCTCCTATTGTCGAGAATACCTGACAGCGACTCTAGCCCATGCCCGCTTCCGGGCGACGAGAGCTACTGGCGGTCGCTGCTCAGGCCGGATCCGAATGGTCAGCGCGCCCCAAACCTGCCGTTCGCTAGCGGCAGCTGCTGGCCGCCAGCCGTCTTGAGGGCTCAGCTCTCGCCACCGTAGATGTCAAGGTCCAGAAGAATTCCACGCTCCCCGAGAGCCTTAAGCGTACTTGGATCAAGGGAAATCCCTTCGTTACCCTCGATCAGCCAGAGTCCGCAGAAAACGTCGACGCGGAACCGCGTTGTCAATTCGCGCCACGCATTCAGATCGGTTGTGAGCTGACCTAGCAATTCCGCGATCTGACCATCAAGGTCGCCAGGGCTTCGACGCGCTACCTGTAGGCGCCAACCACCAGTTCGAGCGGTAAATGTGCGCCCCCCAGCGTTCGGCTGGCTCTGCCCACCTATTACCTCGAACGCCGTCGGCGCTGCGCCGAGAAGCGACGTCACCTCTTCGGGCAGGAGATCGTCACCAAAGACTCTTAGGCTGGCTGCGGAACGGGACAGTACGGTCATTCAGTTGATCCAGTCACGCCACAGTTTCGCTCAGAAAGCAGTCGACCGTACCCGATACCGGACCGTCCCGACCGACCGCAACTGGCCGACCTCAGACATATTCGTTCATCGAGAGAACGAGCGTGGGCACTGGCGCCGCGATGTCAACGTACTGATGGCTGGCGCGGCCGAGTGCGACCATCGCCTCAAGCTTACTCACGACCTCAGCATATTTCTGCTCCGAGAAGCACCAGGTGGCCCCGGACTCCGCCAGCAAGAGGTCGGAGCGCCCGGCTTCGATGCGAAGCTCATGGCGAAGTGCGCCCTGCAGGTAGCTCGGGCCACCCGAAGACATTGCCTCCCGTATGGCCTTGAGTACCTCGAACAGGCCCGCATCATCCATGGCAAGCAGGACGACGTCGTTGTCCCGAAAGTCATCTCGTCGATCCACGCTGATGATGCTCATGCCGGACATTGTGGCCGGCTCGCGGTGCTCGACGCCACTAAATTCGGCTCTCCGAAAGCTGCCATCGGCGAAGGGCAGCACCTGGCCGGGACGAGCCTGTAGCTTCTACTGCGACCACTCGGCAAGCGGAAACTTATCCGACCGGATCCGTGCAGTCGTGCTGTGTTTTGTGCTCCAGCGCAGCAAGTGCCTTCGATTCGCGCTGGAAACGCCGCCGAAGAGCATATTGACGAAGCAGAATTACTAAGACGGACGGCCCTGCGACCAAAAGAGCAATGGGCGGATGAGTCATATAAAAGGCTGGCAGGACAATAGCCGCGCAGACCAGCAAACTTACGAGTACCCACGTTGGGTCCCGCATCGCACTCTTCAACAAATCGTTGTAGCGCTCGCGCCGTTCAAAAACCGTCAACCCGTCGAGGTGCGGTCCCTGGAACCAATCTGGCAATGGGCGATTGAACGAGAAGAAGCCGCTGCGTTCGGCACGTTCAGCACGCTTCGCTGCGACGAGCGCATTGGCAATTTCGGAGGATTGTGACCGTGAGAGCATCCAGAATCGTACCCTGCCTTTTTCAATCAAACCATCCCTCTCGCGGGTGACCGCCAGCGGTCCAGTGCGGTCGACCCCTACCCAAGGATCCTGGGTGCCGTCACCGCGGACAACCCGTGAGCTGTCGTTCGCGACCGACAGCAAGTGGCCGGGTCCAGGCGCTGCACCGAACCGCGGACGCGCGCTCCAAAAATCAAGCAGCCGCGTTGGAGGCTGCGCGAAGTCACGGCTGGTCCACCATGTTGAATTTGGCATTCCGGCGGTGGCAATTCCCCGGTATATCGCGTCAAGACAAGTTCTTTACCTACCCCACCAGGCAACCTGAGCGTGGAGCCTTCTATAACCATAGGGATCGTTCCACCGAGCACATCGGCTGCAACAGGATTTGAGTGCCAACGGAGCACCTGATCGGGTGTCACTGACCACCGCAGTTGGAACGCCTGAATATAGACAACTATCCCGTCGTGATGGTCGACACAACGTGGGTGGACGACCACGGTACGGTCAGCGCGCAGCTCCACGATCTCTCTGGTCCGTTGACCAGGGGGCACTTTATCGCCGTTGGGCCATGCATGGGCCAAATCGGTCAGAAGGTCTCCTTCCCAACTGCCAACCAGCAGGGATTCGGTCGAATTCAGTTCCGCTGGAGGAGTGCTGGCTGCGCCAAGTGCCGGGAGCAGCAGCCCCGCTGCCGTCAGTAACGCAGTCACCATCGTGCGAAGACGACGAGTCGAAGAGGATGCGAAATTCATCCGTACGTCGGTGAGAATGTCATTCATGCTGAAGCATCGCTCCCGTTTGTATCTTCAGCCGATTTGGGCTACCTCGAAGCCGACGTTCGCGAGCGGCAGTTGCTGGCCGGGATTTGGCATCAGAGAATCCGTGACCGATCAGGGGAAACTCTTGGACTACCGCGGAAGCGCGTGGAGAACTAGGGCCGGGGGTCCAAGAATCTCCGGCGCCCCTCGTATTGGATCCCAATCAGCTGGGATTTTGAACCACTCTCGCATGATCAAGTCGCCGGGCGATCCAGGAATCGATGTGCGCTGCTGATCACCGCCCGCAGGCGAGGTGAGCATTTGAATGACATAGTTCAGCTCGGCCCCGCCATTGGCTGGAGTCTCTGAGACTCTGCCATCGCTGATCGCACAGGCATTCCAGCCGTTAACAACCCCATCTAACTTGGTTCGCCCATCAATGACGTCCTCGAGAACTCGCGCGTTCATCGAGGTAGGCTCAGTATTCGTGACGAACCGTCCAATGCGGCCGTCAGCGGTGATTTCCACATAGCGGTACTTATAAAACGCCCCTGCCCACGGGAGGATCGCCCAGGCGCCAATGATCTCGGCGCTACTTGCTGTACGTCTGTAATTCGGCGACTGCCCGGCGGCTAGCCTTGTCGGCTCAGGTCTCGTAGCCTCATGTTGAATCTGACATCCCGGCGGGGGTAGTGGGCCACTGTATCGAGTCAAAACAATGTCGTTGCCCGCACTGGTCGGCAACCTGAGTTTTGTGCCCTCCAATACCATTGGAACCGATCCGCCGACCAAATCGGTCTTTGCGGTATCTGAATGCCAACGGAGCACGTTGTTGGGTGTAACTGACCATCGCAGTCGAAAGGCCTGTAGGTAGGCGACTCTCCGGTCGTGATGGTCGCCACAGCGCGGATGGACAACAACAGTCCGATCGGGGCGAAGCTCGATGACTTCCGAATTGCGTTCTCCCAACGGCACTTCTTCGCCGTCGGGCCAGGTGACGATGAAGTCTCCCTCCCAACTTCCCACAAGCAAAGACTCGCTCGAATTGAGCTCAACGAGGGTCGGGGTCGATTGCGCCATTAGCTGAGGCAGGAACCCAGCCGCCATCAGCGTTCCCACTGCCATCTTCCGAAGACGACCAGGCGAAAGGCGTACAAAATTCATCCGAGCCTCAGTCCGTGTGACACTCGCGCAAATCATTTTCGCTGCGTAGGCATCCCAATCAATCAAGCTTTGCTCTCGTTCACGTTGACTCCACAGCATAGCCGGAAAGCTGACATCGCCGACCGCCCGCTCCTGGCCAATCTCCGTCTTGGGCGCGCGCGACCAGTGCGCACGATGAACTGTCGCCCCGTGTGCTGCGGCTACCCTACTGTTGTCCCTGGCAGTCGGCAGCTCTTGATGCCAACTTCATCTCGCGCGGTGCAAGGCCAAACCACCTTTAACGAGTACGGGCGCCACGTCGGCGAAGCCCGCTCGCACCAGCGCTTCACGCTGGTCACCGACGGTCATATAAAGCTGGTCGTTCGATAGCCCGTCTCCGCCGAGGTAGTGATCACAGACGAGGTACCTACCGCCCGGCGTCAGCAGTGTCCTAACCTGTGCGTGGAGCGCGGTCGCGTAGTCGGTGTGGCGCAGTTCGTGCACTGCTTGATGTGTAACAACCACGTCGAACGCGGCGAGCCCATCCATCCAGTCCGGGTCACGGAAGCTCCGCTCCACAAATTGGACGTGCGCAGCACGGCTACCTAGACGTTCAGCAGCAAGCTGGTGCATTGCCGGCGAGAAGTCGAGCGCAACGTAGTCCAGCTGAGGCCAGGTCCGCAGCAGATGTTCAGCGAGGAAGCCAGGGCCGGAACCTAGCTCGAGCACTCGCAAGCCATCGCGACCTATTTCGCGCGCGAAGGCGTCGAAGAACTCCGGGCGGACGGGTCGCTTAGCGAGCGCCGCCTCGACCCAGGGTCGGGCGTCCGACATCACGCGCAGGTCGATAGGACTCGGGACGTCGAGCGTCATAGGTTCTCCATGGAATCTCTGAAGGCAGAATAGCCTACCCGAAAGGCGGCGTTCACGACCGGCAGCAAATGGCCGGATTCGGGCCTACACGAAGACGTGAGGGTACTCGTTGATGTACCAGTTCTGAACACGCTCGTGGTCGAGCTCAAGGAACTCCTTGAATCGAGGCACCAGAAGAAAGCCCAAAACCGAGATGGCCATCAAAAACCCGAAGCTGGCGTAGACGATCGAGACGTTCCAACGCGAGAGCGTTGCCCCAACCAGCGCCGCCCCGATCGATCCGGCGATCTGTGTCGAGACCGTTCCGCTGGCGAGCATCCGAACGCGATGGGTTCTCGGAATTGCCAGGGCACGGTGCGTCGCACCGACAAGCGCCATCGAGGCATTGCAGAAGCCGCCAACCACGAGACCGGCGACCATGCCGTAGGGCGAACCTGACAAGCCGACGAACGCCAAACATATCCCCTCAGCACATCCCAAGGCGATCCGTGTTCGATAGCGACCGAAGCGCGCAACCAGCAAGGTCGACCCGAAGGCGCTGCCCGCGAGCACGCCGATGGAAAGCGAAGCGATGCCGATGCCAAGCCAGTCGCCGGCCAATCCCAGAGAGCGCACCTTGATCGGAACCAAGATCCCGACGGCTGGACCCTGGAATATCCACACCACGAAGTTCACGATCGTCCAGCCGCGCTCCATCGGAACCGCCCACCTGGCTCTCGCGCCGAGACGGAGATCCATCCAACAGCGGCGGAACCGGAAGGTTGGCATCGGGCCGTCCCGTCTTGGAATTGAAAGCGCCACGACGGCTGCAATGAGCACCAAGGCTGAGCAGCACGCGATCGCGACGGGGATGCCCACAATGATCAGCAGCAGAGCGGCCAGAAGCGGCCCGATCACACCGCTCAACGCGTGGCAGGTCTTCTGCAATCGGATCGCTTCGGGCATTCGCGACGCTGGGACGAGTTCCGGGAGGATTGCCGCCTGCGGCGGCTCCACGAACGCCCTGGCCAGGGCGTTGGCGCCGACGAGCCCGAGGACCGGCAGCAGCGCGAATGGACGCGTCGCGCACCACGCGAGTCCCGCGAGCACGAGCGCGACGCCGCCAAGCCCGTATCGCATCTGCATGGCCTTGCAATAGTGATCGCCGAGCGGAGACACTGCCACGACAACGACGAGCGTAGTGGCTGCAAGCACGATGGCATAGGTGGCCATCGCCATCGTGCCACCAAGGCTGGCGATCCACCAAGGAACAAGCACGGCGGCCGCCAGCTCGGCCACGGTTATTAGCGCGTCGGTGGCGAGCAGGCCGATCAGCCCGGGTGAAGTTCGAAGAAGTTCGCGTTGAGCGGTCGCGAAGCGTGGCAGGGCATGACGCATCTTCAAGGCTGACGCTCGGCGACGAGTCGTAAGGAAAAAAACCGAGTCATGGGTGGGGAGGCCAAGCTTTGCATTGTCGTCAGCTTAGCTGCCAGAGAGCAGACGGCCGTGAACGCAATGTACTGGCCGACTAGCCCACCGCAAAGCCGCCGGTCGCCAACGGCTGCTTGTGGCCCGGCTCCGGGCATAGAGCACCTCGATCATTTGCGTCCGAGGGCAGCGTCATCGATACGCTGAGCGAGTTCTGCCGGGGGGCGCCAGAGGCCTCCCTGAGCAACGAATCTCGATGTCGCGTCGAGTATGCGGTCATCGTCGTTCGATGTCGAGAAAACGGGATACAGCGCAGACTCCACAAGCGCCAACTGCTGCCTTTCGAACCTTGCAGCATCCAAGCGACCGGCCTGATCGAAGCCCGCAACGAAGTACGTTTGGCGGACGACGCGAATCGGGCGCCGGTTGACCAACTCCACGAGGATGTTGGCCATCCGCACACGTTTGCCGGCCATATCGGGCATCGAGTGATGCTGTGGATCGCGCATCAGCCGATCGAAGATGTTGCTCTTCAGTCTGACGAGCGTGCCATCGTCGTGAACAATGAACATACGGCAGCTGAAGCCCATCGATCCCTCCCTCGCCCTCAGATTGCCGTGTCGGGCCTGTCGCTCAGGTCCCAGAGCGTGCCTTGCCAATTCGAGATGCGACCTTCGGCGTGGCAGTGGGGGCAGTGCCAGATGATGGCATCGTCCTGGGCAAGTTCGCCCTGAACGGTACCCTTCTTGCACTTGAAGCATCGGGGACGCGTCAGCCCGACATCGTCGAAGTCGGTAGCGTAGGCAATGACTCCCGCATGGAAGTCCGCCATGGCCTTGGCTGGTCCGCGCAAAGGGGCGATCGCCCCCTTGGCGTCCAGGAAGCGACGGGCATCGGTGATGTACATGTCGGCAAGGGGGCTAGCGGGCAGATGCACAGCCTGCACCCGAGGGAGCGATCATACAAAATTCGGAGCGGCGCTGCCCCCCTTGGTCAGCCGCCGTAAAGCCGTCGTTGGCGAGCGGCAGTTGGTGGCCGACAGCGGCTTTCGTCGACGCACCACGCCGGCAGCGGCGAGCGAACGCAACGCAACCTCTACGCCGCCAGCCTGTCGCTCATCCGCCCCAGCCAGCGATAGAGCGCGCCTGCCGCCAGCATGAAGCCCACGCCGCCGAGCCAGAGCGCTGCATCCGCGAAACTGTCGCCGACGAGTGCCAGCGGCGCATCCTTGCCGCTGAATACGGTCAACGCGGCCAGGGCCACGCCGAACAGGCCTTCGCCGACAATCATGCCGCTGGCTAGCAGCACACCGAGTTGCCTGCGCGATGCCGGCCGGGCCGAAGCGTCGGCGCGGCGCTCCCAGGCCCAACCAACGAAGGCGCCGATGACGACCATCAGCGTCGTCGACATCGGCAAGTAGATGCCCAGGCCCACGGCCAGTGGCGGCAGCTGCACGTGGCCGCCGGGCTTGCGCAGGCGCCTGATCGCCTCGTCGACGACGACGACCGCCACGCCAATCAAGGCGCCCTTGCCGAGCAGGCTCCAGTCCAGGTCGCCTTGCAGCACGCCCTTGGCCAGGGCAGAGATCAGCGCGGCCTGCGGGGCGGCCAGGGCCTTGGTTGCGCTGGCTCCTGGCGCGCCGGCGAAACCGTAGGCTTTCTGAAGCAGATCGAGCACCGGCGGGATCACGAGTGCGCCGGCCACCGTGCCGATGGCGAGCGCCACCTGCTGGCGCCACGGCGTGGCATCGACCAGCTGGCCCGTCTTGAGGTCCTGCAGGTTGTCGTTGGCGACCGTGGCCGCGGCGACGACGACGGCCGTGACGAACAGCGTGAAGGCCACAAGCGCCTGGGATGTGCCCACCGGCAGCATGGGCTTGACGACGAGTGCGATGAGCAGCGCGGCGGTGATGACGACGATGATGGCCACGCCCGAGAGCGGGCTGTTGCTCGAGCCGATCAGGCCGGCCATGTAGCCGCACACGGCGGCGACGAAGAAGCTCATCAGAGCGATGAAGGCGATGCCGCCGGTCACGAGAATGATGGTGGCCTTGCCCAGGCCCGCGCTCGTGCTCATGTCCGCCAGCAGCCATCCGATGGGCACGAGGCAGGCGAGCGTGACGCCGGCGACCCAGCCGATCGGCAAGTCCTGCTCGGTGCGCGGCAGCGTCGCGCCCAGGCCGGACTTGCGTACCCGCGAGGCGGCCATGGCCGAAGCCAGGCCGGTGGCAACGGGCTTGAAGAGCTTGACGAGCGTCCACACGGCGGCCACGGCGATGGCGCCGGCACCGATGAAACGTACCTGCTTGGCCCAGACATGGTTCGCGACCGTGGCCACGTCGGCGCTGCCGTCGAAGGGCAGCAGGCTCGTGAGGTGCGGCACGGCGCCGGCCCAGGAGATCAACACGCCCACGAGCATGGCCACGCCGACCCACAAGCCGACAAGGTGTCCCACCGCCAGAAGGGCCAGTGAGAGGCCGACGTCGACGCCCGAAGCCGCGTTGCTGCTGCGGCTCAGGCGGAAGTAGCCGAGCACGTCGGAGGCGAAGAGCTGCGTCGCGACGACCACCTGGAAAGCCGCCGACACGATGGCACCCCAGACGATGGCGAGCAGGCCGGCACGGTTCTGCGCCGCCGCGCCTTCTCCCCCGGCGCCGACCTTGAGCACCTCGGCGCAGGCCACGCCCTCGGGGTATGGCAGGTCGGACGTGGTCACGAGCGCGCGGCGCAGCGGGATCGAGTAGGTCACGCCAAGCACGCCGCCCATGGCGCAGATGACAACGCAGGTGAGATAGGGGAAGCCGCTCCACCAGCCGACCATCACCAGGCCGGGCAGCACGAAGATGATGGAGGAGATCGCCCCGGCTGCCGAGGCCACGGTCTGCACGATGTTGTTCTCCTGGATGGTGACGCCGCGCACATGGCGCAGCAGGCCCATGGAGATGACTGCCGCCGGGATCGAGGTGGCGAAAGTCAGGCCCGCCTTGAGGCCGAAGTAGACGTTGGCTGCCGTGAACAGCACCGTGATCAGCAGGCCAAGCACGACGCCGCGCAGGGTCAGCTCGTTGTTGGATGGGATGAATTCGCTCAAAAGACCTCCTCGGGATCGAGGCGCGCATCATCCCCCAAAGTGGCACTTGCCGGCATCGGGACTACGCGGCACTGCGGTGCAAACTCCGGTCGATCGGCGATCGATGAGGCGGCGCATGAGGCGCTGAGGCCGAGGCTGCCGAATCGCGTCCTGTCGGTGGGACCGTCGGCAGGCCCACCTTGCCAAGTCCCTCTTCCTGCACGATCTGCATCGCCGGCATGATGAAGGTCAATCGGCGCGCCACTGGATTTGAGATCCCGAAGCCTGGCTCGCAAATCCGCGAGGGCGACGGGCTTGCCTGAGAGGATGTATTGACCGGAGTCAGTCACCACGAGGCGCACATCACGCGGCTTCGCAGGCTCCCCGGATGTGGCAGTGGTACTCATGGTTGGAGCAAGAACGGCAAGCAGCAGCCTGGAGTTCAGAGGGGACGACGCTTTGCTTTCGCTTCTGCTAGACACGCGAACTGTCCCCAGCTGCGCAAATTGGGTGAATGACCAATTGAGCCAAGCCAGCCTCCCTGAAAGCCGGACGGTCACGACCGCCCGCTCCTGGCCGACTAGCGCCTTCGGCGCAGTTGCGGACATCTTCCGCGAAGCGGAATTTGCCCGACCTATCAGGAGCCCGTACCGTAACGTAGTCCCTGTCGTTGGTCAGCGCACCCTTGGCAGTACGAAACTGTGATCCAGTGTGTAGAAGAGCGAGTCGACAACCGATCCATCTGGCGCGGTACCGCCTTGATGTTCCACGTAGTCGCCAACAAGAGAAGTACGCACGCCAAACACCACGTCGGAATCCAGGTAGGGATCCGGCTCCTTGAAGAGATGGGTTGTCAGGGTCTGATAGCCCGCCGCGCGAATCATGAAGTGCAAGTGGGCAGGCCGCCAGGGATGTCGACTGGTTGCCGCGAGCATCCGCCCGACGGGGCCGTCCGTGGGGATCGGATAGGCCGTGGGGACGACGGTGCGAAACCTCACGCAGCCTTGCGCATCGGTGCGCAAGATCGCGCGCGCACGTCGAGCGTCGCCCAACTCGGGGCGCTGCACGTCGTACAACCCGTCTGCATCGGCCTGCCAGACGTCGACCTCCGCATCAGGTACAGGTTCGCCATCGAGGCCGCGCACACACGCATGCACGAACATCGGCAATCCCGGTGCACCACCGGCGATGTCCGAACCCGATTCGACCAGCGGAGCATCCTGGGTGTGGAAAGGACCGAAGACTGTTGCCTCCGTCGCTCCCGCCGGCTTCGCATGGTTGAGCGCGATCGTCAGCATGGACACGCCCAGCGTGTCCGACAGGAGAATGAATTCCTGGCGCGTGGAACTGCACTTCTGCCCTGTTTCCGTCAAGAAGTCGATGCCTGCCTGCCACTCGTCCTCGGTCAGCCTGACCTCACGCACGAAGTCATGCAGGTGGGTGACCAGGGAATTCAAGATCTGCTTGAGCCTGGCATCGTCGGTGCCAGCAAGTTTCTCGAGAACCGCCGAGGTAATCGTTTTTTCGTCGATATTTCTCACGCTGATTCTCCACATGAGGACAAGCGCCGTCGTCGTACCGGGAACAGCCCCGGTCGCCTGCGCTGTTGGACCCATCCTGCCAGACCGGCACGGAGGAACGGCGTCACGAGGATTGCAACGAAACCCGACACCGACACGTCCCGGGCAATACAGCCCGCTTGCAACGTAGCCGACATGCGCGAGCGCCTGCTGTCAGCCGCGTGACGACATTCCAGCGCGTCGCTCGCGTCGCCCGACGGCTCAAGTGACATCCTCGTTCGGCATGATCGGTGCATTTCGTGCTCGCCGCCATCTCGGCAACTCCTGGCGGCAAAGGCCGAACCAGATCGGACGGTCGCGTCTTGCAACGCTGCTTCGGCAAGGACAGCCTCCAGATACGCCGCGGTATCGGCATGCTTCAGACCGGGCCTTGCGGCGCCTGCCGGCTCCGCGGACGGCAGATCTGCGACTGCCCATCGAGCTACTGCGACGGCGCGCTCGCTTCCTCGTAGAGCGACTCGAGCGACGTGGCGACGAACGGCATGTCGGCCAGTGCGAAAGACCGCTGCGCCCAGCGCAGGGCCTCGTCGTGGAGGCCGCGCCGATAGGCGAGTTGCGACATTGCCAACAACGCCCGGCAACGTGTGCGCCCATCGAGATCGCGCGGCTCGCGCGCCAGTGCACTACGGCCGAGGCGATAGCCCACGTCGAGTGCGCCGGCCAACATCCAGTAGCGGTCGAGCGCCGCAACGAGGCGCCAGCCCGCGCCAGCACCTTCCGGCAGATCGGCACACCACTCGTGAGCCGCGATGAGGTTCGATTCCTCGGCGCTGACGCGCTCCATCCACGTGACCTCCGTCCGGTCGTGCAGGTGGAGGCTCGCTTCTTCGGCAAACTCGACGAAGAAAGCGAGGCAGCGTACCCGCACGGCCAGTCCATCGCCAGCGTCGCCGTCGAGCCTGTCCTGCGCGAACTGACGTACTGTCTCGAGCATCCGGAAGCGCGGCTCGGGCAAGTTCTTGTAGACCATCGTCAACAGCGACTTGTCGTGCAACTGGGTGAGGATCTGCAACGCCTCGTATTCATCGTCCAGGCCGGTTGCGGCCGTCGCTGCCGCGAGCGTGCAGCCGCAGTCGAAGACCGACAGGCGTGCGAAGGCGCTCACCTCGGGCTCTGGCAGCAGTCGGACGCTCCACTCCAGCGTCGCGCCCAGCGTTCGATGGCGTGGCGCTGAATTTTGGCCACCGACGAGGAAGCGGAAGCGGTCGTCGAGCCGGGCGCGGATCTCGTCGACGGGCAGCACACGCATGCGCGCGGCGGCGAGCTCGATGGCCAGCGGGATGCCATCCAGGCGACGACAGATCTCGGCTACAGCCGACGCGTTGGCCGAGCTCAAGCGAAACTCGGCCTGCGCGAGTTGGGCCCGGTCGGCAAAAAGCTGGACCGCCTCGACGTTGGAGAGGGCATCGACGTCGACGCAGCGACCGGCCGGGGTGGCGAGCTCGGCGAGAACGGCTGGCGGGACGTCGAGCGTGCCCACGGCGAAGATCTGTTCGCCAGCCAGCCCCAACCCTTCTCGACTGGTTGCGAGGACATGCAGGCCGGCGCAGGCCGCCAGCAGGCGGTCGACCAGCGATGCGACGTCGGCGACGAGATGTTCGCAGTTGTCCAGCACGAGTAGCGCACGTGAGGCGCCGATCCGGGCGGCCAGCGCGTCAAATGGATCGCCGCCGAAGTCCTCTCCCGCGTGAACGGCCCGGGCAACGATGGCGGCCAATCGCCCGTGCTCGCCCACAGGCGCCAATTCGACGAACCACAGTGCGCCTGAAAATAGCGGGCGCGAGCGATGCACGACCTCTATCGCGAACCGGGTCTTGCCGCAGCCGCCGGTGCCGGTCAGCGTGAGCAAGCGCCTGTCGGCCAAAAGGCGGCAGGCGTCGGCGAGCGCGGCGTGCCGGCCCACGAACCGCGTCCGGGGTGTCGGCAAGCCGCGAACTTTCGAGAACGCCGGCTCCGCCGCGACAGGGTCCGGCTCGCGACAACGCGCGATGAATTGGTAGCCACGACGCTTGATCGTCGAGATGGAACCAACACCGAGCAGCTTGCGCACAGCAGAGATCTGCACCTGCAGATTGTTGGGCTCGACCACGAGGCCGGGCCAGGCGAGCTCGAGCAAGTCGTCGGCCGAAACGACTTGGTCGCGGCGCAGAGCGAGTGCGATCAGCACATCCAGTGCGCGGACACCGATTGGCACCGGTTGGCCGTCGCGCAGCAGTGCGCGTTCGGTGGGCCGCAACTGGAATGGGCCGAAGAAGAGCGCGTCCGCAGGGGAGTGTGGTTTCACTTTGATTTCAGCCGGCTAAAGGGCGCGGAGGCCGTCGTTGGCGGAAAGTTTCGCCACCACATCGTAGTCATCGGAGAACCGCATGAATTTCGACACCGCCATCGACCGCACATGGGAAGTTGGTATTGCGTACCGTTGCGGACTCACGCCGATACGCGCAGAGCCGATTTCGCAAAGGGCGCGGGCGTGATCGCGCGATTCCTGGCATGGATGCGCGGACACCGTGCCGACCCGCAGCGCCGAGACGTCGACGCGCGGATCGAGGCAGAACGGGACGGCGACAGCCTGGCGATCCATGTCGACGGCATGCTGGTGGGATGGATCCACGGCGTTTCACGTTTGTAGACCCAGGTCATGTCGCGGTGTCCGCGAGCGTGCCGCGGCAGCGGCCGAGCCATCTTCGCGACGGGGCGAAAGGACAAGACGTTTCGAACGTTCAAGTATCCGGGTGCCGCGCCCAGCCCACCTTCATCCAGACGAAACGTACCTTAAACCCCGTCGCCGGCGGGGCTGTCGAAGGGGCTTCCTTCCGTGCCGCCTCGGCCCCGTGGCCGCCGCATGAGGCGCTACGCGGGCTTGTACGGTACCTGGACTCTGTGAGAGGGCGCATCAGCAACTGTTCGACCCTGGGCTCTGCCGAAAGGTTGCCGTCTCACAATGACACGATGACTTTCCGCTTTCGAGCTGTTCGCGGCCAGGCACTTGCTCTCGCATGCGCGCTGGCCACGCCGGTGATACAGGCGGCTTCTGTGGCATGGTGCCCCGCCGGAGACGCGCCCGCCAGCGTTGTTGACGTGCTGGCACGCGATGCACAGAGGCGATCGACCGACGAGCCGCGTGCCATTGCGCGCATCCACACGGAGGGCACCCTGCCGCATCAGGGTATCTGGGACGCGAGCGTGGAGGCCCGGAGAGACCTGCCCCTGATGCGTGAGCTCGCCTTGCTGTGGCACGTACGCCGGGATCGAACCGCGCTGGAGCACCTGGACCGACTGCTGCTCGCATGGTCCACGGTGTACGTGCCCAGCTTCAATCCGATCGACGAGACGGAGTTCGACGCGCTGATCGACGCCTATGCGATCGCTGCGGCCGACTTGCCTGAAGCCACGCGCGCGAAGGCATCCGCGCTGCTGCGCGCGTGGGCGACAGGCTATCTCAACCAGATGCGACATCCTGCCCAGCCTGGCAAGGGCACCTGGATCAACAACTGGCAGAGCCATCGCGTCAAGCTCGCCACGCTGGCGGCGGCGGCATTGGACGATGTGCAGCTCGTCGATGCCGCGCGCGAACAGTTCCGCGCGCAGGTCGCGCGCAACCTGCATGCCGATGGCGGCAGCATCGACTTCCAGGAACGTGACGCGCTGCACTACACGGTCTACGATCTGGAGCCGCTGGCACGCGCGGCCGTAGCGGCGCGCGCTCGCGGAGAGGACTGGCTGGCTTGGCGTGCGGATTCGGGCGCCTCCCTGGCCGCCGGGCTGGACTGGCTTCTGCCGTACGCGAGCGGCCAAAGGCAGCACGAGGAGTACGTCCACACCACGGTCAAGTTCGACCTGCAGCGCCGCGCCGCGGGCGTGGCCGGATTCTCGGGCGCCTGGGATCCGGCCAGCAGCGCGACGCTCTACTGGCTTTCCAGCCAACTGTCCCCCCGCTATCAGCCGGTGGCGGCATCGCTCGGGCAGCAGCCTGCGTGGATGATCGTCTGCTGGGGCGGTCGGTCGTAGTGCCAACGTTGCAGCGGCCCGTTGAGGTTCGTCTACCTACCCAAAAGCCGACCAATGTAGCCGTCAGCTCATGGCCGAACGGCTACGATTGCGATCCATCTCGTCGGCGCATGCTTGGCGGAAGCCAGCCATCGCGCGCAGTTCGGCCGGAGCCGGGCGCGACATGAGACCAGTGCCCTCCGGGTTCTGAAATCCCGCGCTTGCAGCCTGCCTGAGAGCGGACACCGGCGATTGATGGCTTCTGAGCATCCCGAGCCCATGAATGTGCCCGGTGTTCGCGAAGAATCGCGCAGTGCCAGCCTGTCATCCTGCGCGAAGTCGCAGGATCCACGAGTTGGAAGCGTTTCGCCCGGGGGGAATCCTGCGACTTCGCGCAGGATGACGAGGCCGATGCGTCGGCGACCTGCCGACACTGTTTTGTTTCTTGAGAGTCGATTCTCGCCGGGAGACCCTGGCGCACGGCCACCAGGGCCGGGCCACGGCAGACGATCGTCGCATTGACAATCCAGGCCGGCCAGCGACGGACGGTGAGCAGAGGCAGGTTCGACGAGGCGCAATTGCGATCGGCGGTCGCCAGAAAGACAAGGGCGTTCCCCCGCATTTTTTCACGCTCCATCGGCCCGGATCGTGGCAGGCCCTTCCCCTCGAGGGCGGCGGCGCGCAAGATGGTTTCATGCAGTGCGTACCGGCACTCGCAGGAAGATCGCCATGTCGCCGCTCGGCGCCGTCCCCATCACTTCTGTTGCGCAAGCCGACGAAGTTCACTCGCGGCACGAGGCCGCGCAAGCGCGCCTGACATGGAGGGTGGCGAACGCGATTGGCGCTGCCAACGAAGACAAAGCGGCGAAGGTGGCGACGGCAGCTTTGCCGTCCGATACCCTGGGTAGCCTTGCCATCGCCACAACGGTGGCCGCGATGATGAGCAGCATGCCAGCCGCGCTGCACTTGATGACCCACTCGGCGCTCTCGACCGGCCGCGACAAGCCCGACGGCGCCAGTCACTCGATCTCCCAGGACGACTACGCCCAAGTCATGCGACGGGTCGCAAGCCCCGGAGGCAGCATGGGCACCGGCATGCAAGCGGGCTCGTCTTCGACTGGCCAGCGCGGAGGCTCGTCTTCAGGGGATGCCTTCGCGGGCGATGCCGATGGCACCGAGGCGCCGCAAAACGCAGCCGACATGGCACGTGTCCAGCCGCAGTTCTCGAGCATCGCGCCACTCGCCGCGGCGAGCGTAGACGCGAGCGCCAACCCTGTCTTTGGATCGGCTGCCGCGGCGCTGGTGGCCCATGCTCGCGACGTCAGTGGATCAAGCGCGCAAGCGATGCAGCTACTCCGGGAGGCACCGCGGGCGGGTCCGTCAATGCTCTCGGGCCTCGGCGTCCGCCAGGCCATCGCACTGTTCAGGCAGAACACGACCTCGATCCGGATCCCGATGTCGGTGGTGGCCATCGTCGCCTGAGACCCCGGGTCGCGAAGCGATTCACTCTGTCCTAGCTGTGGAGAGTCAAGACGTTCGTTCGAGAGAGCGAGAGACGTGACATAGGCGGCTTGAGGCCAATGCCATGGTGCTCACGGTGCCAGTTGTAGAAATGGTTCCACACCGGCAGTGCTGCATTGCGCTGGTCTGAGTTGGGGTTGACCTTGCCCCTGTCGTCCGTGGTTCTCAGCGACCTCGCTACGCGGCGTCTTTGCGCTGTGCCGCGTGCCAGCGTTGCTCGAATTGCATCGGGCTGACGTAACGCAGCGATGAATGAAGTCGCCGGTAGTTGTAGAACGTCAGCCAACTAGCCACTTCATCCATCGCCTCCCGACGCGTGGCAAACTTTCGCCCGTCGAGTCTGCCCACCTTCAAGCGCCCCCACAAGCTTTCCGTGGGCGCATGGTCCCAGCAATCGCCCTTGCGGCTCATCGATGAGCACATGCCGTAGCCGTGCAGCGCAGCCTGGACTTGAATCCAGGCGTACCTTGCAGCAGGTCCTGCGCAAAGTACGCCGCGGCTTTTTCGCGATGTCGCGCTCCATCGTCATCCGCGCCAGCTCGGTTCGCAACCTGGCCAGTTCCATCTGCTCGGGCGTCACCGGCTTGTCGCCGGCTCCCGTGAGCTTGCCGGCGTCGCTGAGGCGCACCCAGTTGCTCACGTTCGCTTGGGGGACGCCAAGCACCTTTGCCGTCACCGCCGCCGGCTGTCAGCCTTTGACCAGCCTGACCGTCTCCAGCTTGAACTCCAGCGTGTACTTGCCCCGAACCTGTTTCGTCGTCATATCGTTGTTCCTTGCCAATGATTTAACCATCAGCTAAGAACTACGCTTCTCGAGGGCAAGGTCACTCTTCCTTGTGACCGTTGTCGCAGTCTCTGCCTTGGTTGTATTGAAGCCATGGCACAACTCTCAAGAGGCGTTTACGCTCGGTCCCTGGGCGCTGCTGCATGTGGCATACATGGCGACGATCGTATGGGGATCGAGTCGGCACACTACCGGGCGTTCGCACGGAGTTCGGTTACCCGAAACCGGTCGGTCATGAATGGCCGTTCATGGCCGGTCGGCGTTGATTGAAGTGATGGACCAGAACCCGACGGCAAGTTCGACGCCTTGAACCGGCGTTCGCCGGCTCAGGTCAGGGTGGGCGCCAGGATGCTGACTGTTGAAATTTGCAACGTCTGGATCAAGTCTGGCGGCCGATGCCATCGATTGCCCGTGCGAAAGCTCGCGGTGCCGAGGAACGTCGAACGTCTGCAGTTTTCGCGGTCGCGTGGCTTACCCCGTGACGTATTGCACGATCTTCCGCGAAGGCCTTCTTGCCGCCAGCACGTGTGCGCACCGACAAGCCGACAGCCAACCAACGCGAGGGTTGCGCCAAGCTGAGGAAGCGTGCCTCAAGCCACGGCGCGGAGGTTGCAAATGTTTACGACTGTCCATGGATGAGTTGACAACAATGGTTTGCAAATTGGAAGCGATTCCAAAAGTGCCTGATCGACGCGGTTGAACTTGAGACATCGCGAGTTGAAGGCGGAGCGGTTCGCATCGTTGATCGGGTCTCGGTCCGGTGGGCTGCCTCGGTCGATTGTTGAAGAGGA
>Ga0302156_10001467_pt1 | contig 20807 bp, 10 predicted proteins | sample I_Bog_N3_2_FD_193503 | JGI IMG/M metagenome (GOLD analysis project Ga0302156, IMG submission 193503) | Peat permafrost microbial communities from Stordalen Mire near Abisko, Sweden - I_Bog_N3_2 | ecosystem: Environmental > Terrestrial > Soil > Wetlands > Peat | place: Sweden: Abisko, Stordalen... | reverse complement strand
GCTGGGCGGGGCTTGGGTCGGCGTTTACGCCCAGACCGCGAACTTCGATGGGGCCCGAGCCCAGAGCGTTATCGCAAACGCTGCCAACAACGGCCTGGGTAGTCCCCGAGCGGTCGCGGTGGACGGGAGCGGCAACGTCTATATTGCCGATACCAACAATAACCGGGTGTTGAAGGAGACGCTGACGGCGGGCAGCTACACCCAGAGCGTTGTCGCAAACCGTGACGACAACGGCGTGTTTGGTCCCAATGGGGTCGCGGTGGACGGGAGCGGCAACGTCTATATCGCCGATTCCCGCAATAGCCGAGTGTTGAAAGAGACGCTATCGGCGGGCAGTTACACGCAGAGCGTTGTCGCAGACTCTGCCAACGGCGGCCTGAATTTCCCGCAAGGGGTCTCTGTTGACGGGAGCGGCAACGTCTATATCGCCGATACCTACAGTTTCCGTGTGTTGAAGGAGACGCTGTCGGCGGGCAGCTATACCCAGAGCGTTGTCGCAAACTCTGCCGACAACGGCCTGGGATCATTCTATGACGTCGCTGTTGACGGGAGCGGCAACGTCTATATTGCCGATTGCTCCAATAACCGTGTGTTGAAGGAGACGCTGTCCTCGGGCAGCTAAAACCAGAGCGTTGTTGCAAACGCTGCAACCAACGGCCTGAATTTTCCTTATGGGGTCGCGGTGGACGGGAGCGGCAGCGTCTATATTTCTGATAGCGGCAATAACCGGGTCTTAGAGGAGACATCGTCGGGCGGGAACTTCGGGACGGTGAACGTGGGGAGCACGAGCCAGACTCCGATCTCCATGATCTTCACTTTCGACACGGCGGGCACGTTGGGCTCAACGGCGGTGGTGACACAGGGCGTCACGGGCCTGGACTTCGCCGATGCCGGCACGGGAACCTGCACGGCTGGAACCGCCTACACCGCCGGTGCAACCTGCACGGTGGATGTGAACTTCAAGCCGAAGTTTGCCGGGACCCGGTACGGCGCAGCGGAGTTGCTCGATAGCTCAGGGAACGTGCTGGCAACCGGCTACGTTCAAGGCACCGGCGTGGGCCCGCAGGTGAACTTCCTGCCCGGAACCGAGATCATAATCGCCCCCGATTTGGCATGGTCCGGCGGGATCGCGGTGGATGGGAGCGGCAACGTCTATATCACCGACTACAACCAGCCCGAAGACACCCGGGAGCTTATATATAAGGAGACGTTTTCAGGGGGCAGCTACACGCTGAGCACAATCCCAACCAACACCCAGGAAGAGCCCGGTGGAATCGCAGTGGATGGCGCCGGCGACCTCTATGTTGCCTATGGCGGCGATTTGCTTGAAGCGAATTCCATGATCTTGAAGGAAACCCCGTCGCCGGGTGGTTACATCCAGAGCATTGTCGCCAGTTCCACCTCCAGCAATGTGAGCAGCCCGTTTGGGGTCGCAGTGGATGGCAGCGGCAACGTATTTTTTTCCAGTAGCTGGGGCGCCGTCTACAAAGAAACGCTGACGGCAGGCAGCTACACACAGAGCACCGTTGTCACTGGTCTGCCCAGCGCCACTGGGGTCGCGGTGGATGGTAGCGGCGCCGTCTATATCGCCGTGAATGAAACGAATGGCTGGGTCGTGAAGGAGACGCCTTCGGCGGGTGGATATACCCAGAGCACGATAGCGGTTGGCAATGGGGGCGTGCCGTTTGGAGTCGCTGTAGATGGAAGTGGCAACGTGTATGTCGCATATACCGACAACAACGGTATAGGACAGGTGTTCAAGGAGACCCCAACGGAAGCTGGCTACGTCCAGAGCATAATACAAACGAGTGGGTTGAATCAGCCCATGGGAATCGCGGTGGACGGGAGCGGTAACGTCTATATCGGCAATTCCGGCTATTACTCGGTATTGAAAGAAGACCTCGCCGATCCGCCGAGCCTCGCCTTTGCCACAACCGGCGTGGGCACGGACAGCCCGCAGACGGTGACGGTGGAGAATGTTGGCAATGCCGCATTAACCTTTCCAATTCCAACAACCGGGAGCAATCCGAGCATCGCGACGAGCTTTACCTTGAACAGTAGCGGTTCCTCTGCGTGCCAGGTGGAGAATTCCGGCACCGAGTCGGCCGAAACGCTGTCGCCCAACGCCACGTGCGATCTGGTAATGAGCTTTGAACCGGAAATGACAGGGACGCTAAGCGGCACGTTGGTGCTGACGGATGACAATTTGAACGCTTCTGCGCCGGGGTACGCATCGCAAAGCATCTCACTGAGTGGCACTGGCATTCAAGTGACACCGACGATCAGTTGGGCAGCCCCCACGGCCATTACATACGGCACACCGCTGAGCGCAACCCAACTGGATGCCACTTCACCGGTAGCCGGAACATTCACGTATTCACCGGCAGCAGGCGCTGTGTTGACCGCAGGACCTCAGACGCTGACGGCCACATTCACACCCACGAATCCAGTGGACTACACCACAGCGACGGCGACCGTGACGCTGACGGTCAACCCAGCGACTCCCACGATCACCTGGCCGACGCCGGCTGCGATCTTCTACGGCACCACTCTGGGTGCGACACAGTTGGACGCGACGGCATCGGTGGCTGGAACCTTCACTTATTCAACAGCAGCCGGAACCGTGCTGGGTGTTGGGTCGCATACGATCACGGCGACTTTCAGTCCAACCGATTCGGCCGATTACACCGGGGCCGCCAGTAGCGTGACGCTGGTAGTGAATCAAGCTACGCCGGCGATTACCTGGCCGACACCTACTGCGATTACCTACGGCACAGCGCTGGGCGCTACGCAGTTGAATGCAACTTCGCTTGTGGCTGGAACGTTCAGCTATTCTTCGGCGGCTGGAACTGTGCTCGGTGCGGGCTCGCATACGATCACGGCGACCTTCATTCCAACTGATTCGACCGACTTCACGGGAGCCAGCAGCAGCGTAACGCTCGTAGTGACTCAGGCTACACCGACGATTCTTTGGCCGGCACCGGCCGCGATCACCTACGGCACGGCACTCGGCGCCGCTCAGCTGGACGCGACCACTCCCGTGGCTGGATACTTTGCCTATTCGCCGGCTGCGGGGGCTGTGCTCGTTGCCGGGTCGCAGACCCTTAAGGCGACGTTCACCCCCACAGACACGACGGACTATTCATCTGCGACGGCAACCGTGACGCTGACGGTGAATGAGGCCACACCGGCGATCACCTGGCCGACACCGGTGGCGATCACTTATGGTGCTGGACTGGGTTCTGCTCAGCTCGACGCGACTTCTCTTGTCCCTGGAAGCTTCGCCTATTCACCCGCTTCAGGAACCGTGCTCGGTGCCGGGCCGCAAACGCTCACGGCAACCTTCATGCCCACCGATGCGACGGACTACGCAACCGCAACGAAAACCGTAACGCTGACGGTCAATCAGGCCACGCCGACAATCAACTGGGCCACACCCGCGGCAATCACTGCCGGGACCGCGCTCACTGCAACGCAATTGGATGCGACAGCCTCGGTGCCTGGAACCTTCGTCTACAATCCTGCGTTAGGAACGACACCTCCGGTGGGAAATGACACCCTGTCTGTTAGTTTTACCCCGACAGATAACGTCGATTACGCGGCCGCAACAGCGAGTGTGACCCTGACGGTGAACGTCCCGCTCAATCCTCTACCGTTACTGGGTAACATAACTCCCGCGATTGCCGATGCCGGCGGCGCTGGTTTTACCATCACCGTCAATGGATCTGGATTCCTGGCTAACTCCACCGTGTACTGGGGCACGAGTGCACTTACCACCCAGTTTGTAAGTTCAACTCAGCTGACTGCCACGGTTACGGCGGCTGACATTGCCAATCCAGGAGCAACTGCAGTGAACGTGCAAACACCTGCCCCTGGTGGCGGAACTTCAGATATATTGCAATTCGAAGTGGATTCGGCTTCGGGTGCGACAATCGCGCCAACCGTCCCCAGCACGGTGGTGACAGTTACCGCTGGAACAACCGCAACGTATTCGATAAGTTTCCCGGCATCCATAACCAACGCTACCGCGACCTGTCTGAATCTGCCTGCCGGCGCAATATGCAGTTATTCCTTTGCAACAGGCGTGTTGACGATTTCAACCTCTTCGACAACCCCGTCTGGGACGTACCAGGTTACAGTTGTCTTTGCCGAGACCGTTGCCAGCACGTCCTCAGCGCTAATTCTGCTGCCTTTCCTGCTGCTCCCACTGTTCTTCTTCCGCAAGAAGCTGGCTTCGCGGGGACTCTGGCCTGCTGTCGGGCTAAGCTTGATATTGTTGGCTGCTACGGCTTTTAGCATCGGCTGCGGAGGGTCTAGCTCTACCACAAAGACCACAACTACCCAAACTGTAACGAGTTCAGGAGTAGTCGGCATGACGGTTCACTAGGAGTATGTCGGGAATTGCGAGTCTCCCGGCACCGGTTTGAGCGAGGTTGCAGGTGGAAACGGGCTATACGCTCCAGTGGCCGCCGTCTATTGGAGCCTTGCCCGATTAGATAGAGAAGGGCTGGCGACGAAAAGGTCATCCGAAAGCCTATATTACTGCTTTTGGGTCCTTCATGCAGTTACTTGGCATCCGCCGTATCGGAACAGCTTGAGCAAGTTCGAAGTCAGGCACACGAGTTTCCATTCGCAACGGACGTTGTCCTCTCCGCGCAAGCTGAAGCGGCGAAAACCTCGTCGCTCTTTGATATGTCCGAAGACCGGTTCGACGATGGCCTTTCGCATTTTGTAAACGGCTCGACCGGCTTCGGTTCGCAATTTGTGATGCATGACTTCTTTGACCGTCGCCTGTTCCGGGGGCGGGCCGCTGGCCGGCACTACCACTTCTCCGTGTTTCATGCGCCCCGTGGCTATATGCAGATTGATCTCTTCCGTGCTTTTGTCGGTAACATTCGTCTCGCTCCAGTAGCCGGCATCGGCGCTGACGTTCTCGGGCTTACGGCCCATGTTGGTTTCTACTTGCGCCAGCATCGGCAACAGTTGCTGCTTGTCGTTGGTTTCGATCGTCAAGTCCGCGGCTACGATGATTTGTGTCTGGGCATCCACGGCGATCTGCGCGTTGTATCCCTGCACGAAGCTGCCCTTGTTAGCGCCGTCTGGCATGATCCGGCTTTCCGGATCGGTGAAGTTGCGTTGCGCCTTGGGGTCAGGCTGTGCCTGCTCCGGTACGGGGATCTGCGGTTTGCGGCCGCTCTTCTTCTTGCCCGTCTTCTCTTCTTCTTCCCGGCGCTCGGCGAGTTTAACTTCAACTTCGGCACGCTTCTGTTCCGCATCCTGCCGGGCCTCTTGCTCCAGATCGGCCTTGGCCTTTTGCAGTTTGGCCAACCGCGGCTGGCGCCGTCTCAACTCCGCGGGCAACTCGTCGCCGCGCTGGCCATTGCCGTACTCTGCATCCTCGGCCGCGTCGGTCTCCTCCGCCTGTTTCAACAGATCTGCGATCTCTTGCTTCAAACGCTGCTCGGTCTCGCCCATGCGGTCGTAGCTCATCGCCTTGTGCTTGCTGGCGTTGGCCTTGATCTTGCTCCCGTCTATCGCCACGTGCCCCAGCTTGACCAGGCCCGCCTTCTCGCACAACAACAACGCTTGCGTAAACAAACCCGCAAGTGCTTCCAGATGCCGCTTGCGGAAATTCGCTATCGTGTCGTGATCCGGATGCTCGTCGGCGGAAAGAAAACGAAAAGCCACATCTTCGTAGGTCCTCAATTCGATCTTGCGCGAGCTATAAACTCCGACACAGTAGCCGTAAAGCAAGAGCCGCACCATCATCTCCGGAAGATAGGCAGCCTGCCCGCGGCCGTCCTTCGCCTCGTAAGAGGCATAAATCGCGCTCAGATCGAGCATCTCCACCACATCGACCAGAAATCTCGCCAGGTGCTTCTCCGGAAGCCAATCGTGCAGCGATGGCGGCAACAGCAAGGCCTGATTCAAATCGTCGGAACGGAAACTCTTGCTCATGTGTCTCATTATAAAAGCGATATATGTAATAATCGCGCTTCTTCTGCCTCTTTTGACGAAATCTATTTCCGACACACTCCTAGAGGGAGAAATATGTGGCATTTCGCTGGAGTTCGTTCGTTTCGGGCTTGGTTTCAGGGGCATGAATGCCCCTGCTCCCTCCGAAAGCTGGTGCGATAATGATGCATACCAACAAATTTCCCTCCCAGACCTGGTGAACCCCCTTGATTGTCGAAATTGAAGCCCTGACCAAGATCTACGAGTCCAAGCTTCGCGTTGTCGCGGTCGACGGCATCGATCTGGAACTGAAGCAGGGGGAGATCTTCGGCCTTCTCGGCCCCAATGGCGCGGGAAAGACCACCACCATCAGCATTGCTACCACCCGCACGCTCCCCACCAGCGGCGCCGTCCGCATCGCCGGCATCGACGTCGTCAAGCACCCCGCCCATGCCCGCCGCCACATCGGAGTCGTCCCCCAGTTCAACACGCTCGACCGCTCCCTTTCGGTTTACGAGAACCTCTACTTCCATTGCCGCTACTTTGGCTTCTCCCATTCCCAGGCCAAGTCCCGCTCGCTCGAACTCCTCGACCAGTTCCTGCTCACCGAGCGCAAGAGCGTAATGCCCAGCCAACTCTCCGGAGGCCTGGCCCAGCGCGTACAAATCGCGCGCGCCATCGCCCACAGGCCCGCCGTCCTGTTTCTCGACGAGCCCTCAGCCGGCCTCGACCCGCAGAGCCGCCTGGCCATGTGGACCGCCGTCGAAGGCCTGCGCAACGAAGGCATCACCGTTCTGCTCACCACGCACTACATGGAAGAAGCCGACGCGCTCGCCGACCGCGTAGCCATCATCGACTATGGCCGCGTGCTGGCCCTCGGTTCGCCTGAAAAGCTCAAAGTCACCTTCGGCGCGCAAACCATGTTTGACTTCAAGCTCAAATCCCACGCTGCTCTTGAGCCGCTGCTCTCGAGGCTCAAGGCGCGCCCTGACGTCACCAGCGCCGAGGCCACGGCTGACGGCCTGCGCGTCATTGCTCCCACCTCCGACGGCCTGCTGCCCGACCTGGTCCAAGCCGCCTCCGGCTTCGGTCTCCGCGACCTGGCCATCACCGAGCCCAGCCTGGAAACAGTCTTCATCCAACTGACAGGGAGGGACCTGCGTGAATAGCACAACAGAAACAGGGAACAGGGGTCGGGGAACAGGGATCGGTTCAGGACTTACCCTCCGCGACTCGTACGGCTCTGCCATTTTCATCAAGTCATTTTTCGGCCTGTTGCAGCGCGACCTGCGCGTGCTCATGCGCGAGTTTGTTCCCTTTCTGCTGCGCGTAGGCATGCAGCCCCTGCTGTTTCTATTTGTTTTTACGTTCATCCTGCCCCGCATGGGCGGCGGCAACCCCATGGCTTCCGGCGGAGGTGTGGACTTCGGCACCATCATTCTGCCCGGCCTCATGGCAGTGGCCATCATGTTCTCCGGCATCGCCGCCGTCGCCCTTCCGCTCTCATCCGAGTTCGGCATCACCCGCGAAATCGACGACCGGGTGATGTGCCCCTTGCCGCTCTGGGCCGTGGCGCTTGAGAAAGTCTGCTTCAGCGCCATGCAGAGCATTGTGGGCGCACTACTGGTTATTCCCATGGCGTTCTACATTCCCGCTGTACCGGTCCACGCCGATCTCAATCGCTGGTTCTTGCTGGCTCTGGTTCTCGTGCTCTCCAGCCTGCTGGCAGGTTCCCTGGGCCTGGTCATTGGCTCAATCGTAAACCCAAAGCACATCGGGCTGGTCTTTTCCATCATTGTTGTGCCGATCACATTTTTGGGATGCGTCTACTTCCCCTGGGCCAAGCTGGACAAGATCCGCTGGCTACAGGTGGGCGTGCTCTTCAATCCCATCGTCTATATGAGTGAAGGCCTGCGCGCCGCCGTCACCCCCGGCATCGCTCACATGCCCTGGTGGGCCATCCTTCCTGCGCTGGTGCTCTTCACGGCCGGGCTGGGCAAGCTGGGTTTGCGCGGGTTCCTGAAACGAGTTCTGACCTAGCACCGTGACTGGGTAATTTCGTAATCGAGAGCATTTTCGGAAATAGTGTAGTCCTGGATTTTATTGGTATCCCACCCTTTCCCGCAGAAAAAAACGGAAAGGATGGGGCGCGGAAGTCTACAGAAAAAGCGGAAATGCTCTAGAGCGCAGCCGCCCCGTCCATGAGAACCTTCGCCGGGCCGGTCACTCCACCGTATGCCTCGATCGTCAATTCGGGAGCATGTGCGGTCACAGCATCCTTGGTGACGTTGGGGGACGTAACCGATGTGTGGCAAGCGGAGACAGCCGGAATTCAAGTCAAATAGGTACTACAGGAACAAGGGCGCCATCGCAAAAGTCACGGTGCGGAGCAGCTTGATCTGCAGGTGCGGCCATATTGTGCGCAAAGAAAACGCCGCCCATTTTCAGGCGGCGTTTTCTTCGATCTTCAAGACAGAAATCAGTTGCTATCCCTTGGATTCAATCCTCATTCCATAGAACGATCTCCGCACGAAGAACACCGACACCAGGAAGAATACGACTGCCAGACTGTGTGTAAGCAGCGGATTGTTCGCACTGAGTGTCACTGCCAGCTCCACAGCAAGTAATCCGAACAACGTCGTGAACTTGATAATCGGATTCATTGCCACAGAAGAAGTGTCTTTGAACGGATCGCCGACGGTGTCTCCGATCACGGTCGCGTCATGCAGAGGCGTACCTTTCTGTTTCAGGTCGACCTCTACGACTTTCTTCGCATTGTCCCAGGCACCCCCGGCATTCGCCATGAAGATCGCCTCGTACAAGCCGAAGATCGCAATCGAGAACAGGTAGCCGACAAACAAGAACGGCTCCATGAATGCGAACGCAAGTGTAGAGAAGAAGACGGCGAGAAAGATGTTGAACATTCCCTTCTGCGCGTACTTCGTGCAGATCTCCACCACCTTCTTGCTGTCATTGACCGATGCCTTCTCCGCCCCTTCCAGGTGGATGTTCGCCTTGATGAACTCGACCGCCCGGTACGCGCCGGTGGTGACCGCCTGCATCGAAGCGCCCGCGAACCAGTAGATCACCGCGCCACCGCAGATCAACCCAAGCATGAAGGGCGCGTGCAGCAGAGAGAGCTTTTCAACATTAATGGTCAGTCCGTGGGTCAGGGCCATGATGATCGAGAAGGTCATCGTGGTTGCGCCCACCACGGCTGTGCCGATCAGCACCGGCTTGGCCGTAGCCTTGAACGTATTGCCGGCTCCATCGTTGGCTTCGAGCAGGTATTTCGCGCGTTCGAACTTCGCGTCGATGCCGTAGTCCTTCTTCAACTCGGCTGCAATGTTCGGAACCTCTTCAATCAGCGACAACTCGTAAACGGATTGAGCATTGTCGGTGACCGGTCCGTAGGAGTCCACCGCAATCGTGACCGGACCCATCCCAAGGAAGCCGAACGCCACGAGACCAAACGCGAAGACTGCCGGAGCAAGCATCAGGACTTCCATGGACGGGCCCGTACTGAAGAAATAGCCCAGTCCCATGAGTGCGACCATGCTCAACCCAAGCCAGTAGGCTGACATATTGCCGGCCACAATTCCCGACAATATCCCGAGGGAAGCTCCACCTTCCCTTGCCGATGTCACGATTTCTTGCACGTGGCCCGATTTGGTTGAAGTGAAAACCTTGACCAATTCGGGGATGAGCGCGCCCGCCAGGGTTCCGCACGAGATGATGGAAGCCAGCTTCCACCACAGTGTTCCGTCGCCGAGCGTGGGGATCATGTAGTACGTCACGATGTAAGTCACGATGATGGAAACGATGGACGTAATCCACACCAGCGAGGTCAACGGCGCCTCAAAGTCCATCTCGTCGGCGTGTGCATATCTCGCCTTGGCGATTGCGCCATTCACGAAATAGGCGAGAGAACTGGAAATCAGCATGGCCACGCGCATCACGAAGATCCATACCAGCAGTTGCACCTGCGTGGTGGGCTCCTTGACGGCCAGCAAAATGAAGGTGATCAAGGCCACGCCGGTGACGCCGTAGGTCTCAAAGCCATCGGCGCTCGGGCCAACGGAGTCGCCCGCGTTATCTCCCGTGCAGTCTGCAATGACGCCCGGGTTACGCGCATCGTCTTCCTTGATCTTGAAGACGATCTTCATCAGGTCGGAGCCAATGTCGGCGATCTTGGTGAAAATGCCGCCGGCAATACGCAACGCCGCGGCGCCCAGGCTTTCGCCGATCGCGAAGCCAATGAAGCATGGACCCGCAAAATCGCGAGGGATGAACAAAAGGATGAACAGCATGATGAGCAGCTCGACAGATATCAGCAACATGCCGATGCTCATGCCGGCCTTCAGCGGAATCGCAAAGCATGGATACGGTTTGCCGCGCAATGCCGCGAACGCCGTCCGGGAGTTCGCAAATGTGTTGACGCGAATTCCGAACCATGCCACCCCGTAGCTGCCCGCGATGCCGACCAGCGAAAACAACAAAATTACCGTCAGCGTTTCCCAAATGGGTTTTCCCGGAACCGGCGCCAGAACGCCGAAGTACAATGCGATAATCACCGCGATGAAAGTCCAGAGAAGAAGAATGAACTTGCCCTGCGTCACCAGGTACGTCTTGCACGTTTCATAAATCAGCTCCGAGATTTCGAGCATCGAGCGATGAACCGGCAGGTTCTTCAACTGCATATAGATTGTCAGTCCGAACAACAGGCCGAAGAAGCAAATGACCAATCCATAAATCAGAAGCGCATGTCCGTTGATGCCGAGAAAATTCACGCTCGACAAATCCGGAAGCACCAAGTTGGCTTCCCCTCCGCCCGCGTGCTCCTGCGCGCTGGCGAACGTGGGAAGCAGCAGGCCCGTACCAAGAAGGGCCGCCACCGTCATGTACCGGCGCTTCAGAAACGCCGCGGTGACGGAACCTGCCCCGGTCACCTGGCGCGCAAAGAAGAAGGCCACAAAGAGCGAAAGAACGCTCACAGCCAGAAAGAATTCCACCCAATTCGCTACAGTCACATGTCCTCCCGAACAAAGGTTTGAAGCCGTATCTCGAACGACCCCCAGAAAACGCGACCTCTCAAAACGCTGGGGAAAAGTCACCGGAAGCCTAACACCCGCATTGCCACCTGTCGAGTGATTGCAGTCACACGGTTCCCCAACCCCTGCATTTCCCGCGGAAAAGCCCTTCCCCAAAGGCCATTTCAGGGCTGAATCCACGGCAAACTGGCACTTTCCCGCCTTGGCTCCGATTCCCGAAAAGGGACGGAACCGTCTCTCTTCAACGGCCGGACACGGCAGCAGCCCCTTATTGCAGCGGAATATCGAATTTATCTTCAGGAAATCGCTCTTGCAGGTTCTGGTCTGCCGGGTCATATACCCGGCCCCCAGACCACGGGTGCAGCTTGAACAGCACCAGTACGTCCCGGTCGGGATTGTCGAAGGCGCGAAAACTGGCCACCTGCTCCACATAGTAGCGGCTATGCAGATCCTCAATCGCACCCTTGTCAATATTGTTCCAGGCCGCATACCAGCCGGGCCGGTAGTAGCCCAGCTTCCCCACCAGGTCCGTCATTCCCGCGGTCGGCGTCACAAAAATATCGTTGATCGCCGGCAAATGCGCGACCATCGCGATGTCATCCCCACTCACCGATACCAGCAGTCGATTCCCGTTGGGATGCTGGTCGATATACCGCGTCAGCCGCTCCGCAGCATCCACAAACGTGTACTCCGGATGCGCCGCGTAATTCAGCGTCCACGCCCCATTCATCCCCACCGCCAGCGCGACCAGGCCCAGAACCGCCCAACCCAGCCAACGCTCCAGCCCGCGGCGAATCCGCTGCGCACGGCCCTGCAACTCGCCCCCGGAATCCGCAACTCCCATCAGCGCTCCCGCCCCCTGCGCCACAATAAAGAAACAGAAGACCGCCACCAACGCAAAGTAGCGCGGCTGCGGATGATTCTGGTAAGTCATGAACAGGACGTAACCTACAACCGCCAACACCGACGCCCCAAAAACCGGGTCGAGCAGCAGCCTCCGTCCCGGCTTGCTCCGCCACGCCAGCACCGCTCCTACCACCACCAACCCGGCCAGTGGAACCAGGATGTAGTCCACCCATAGCCCGCCATGAAACGACCACCAAAAGCTGATCAGCGGCCAATAGAACTCCGTCGGCCTCGGATATTTGTTCACGAAAAACAGGTATTTGTAATCCACCAGCAGTCCAGCGCGAACCACCACAGCCATCCACAACCCATAGCTGATAGCAAAGGCCGCAGCCGCAATTCCAAGGCACCGCACGGCCAGCCTGCGCCTCTCCCAAAGCGGCACCACCATTGCCCATCCCAGTGCCGGCAAAAGAAACACCGCTGTAGTCTTGGTCAGCATCATCAGCGTGAACAGCAGCCCGATCCCCACCGCAACCCAAACCGGCCGTCGAAAACCAGCCAGCCGAATCCCCAGGTTCAACGCTCCCAGCATCAGCGCCGTCAGCATTGGCTCCAGAATCGCCAGCCTGCTGAAGCAATAAAGAAACGGACTCGTCACCAGCATCGTCACCGCCAGCAGCGCCATCCACTTGGGCCCCCGCGTCTTCAGCAGCGTGTAACTCAGCAGCAGATTGACAAGGAAAAACGCAATTGCCAGCCCCCGCGCCGCCTCCACCGTAACCCCGGTAAAGAAGAAGAGAATCCACTCCAGAAACGGCCACACCGGCACCGCCGCTGCGGGGTTGAAGTCCCCCGGCAGATACCAGTTTCCAAACAGGTGCGCCCGGATCGCCGCGTTCCCGTACCAACCCTCATCGGTGTATTTGGCCCAGTCCGTATACCACGGCGAGTGGTTAGGAAAATCCGCTCTCAAGTGCAGCGCATGAAGCCCCGCAAAACCGCAGATCAGCAGCAACCAGGCCCAGTAATACCAGCGTCTTTCAGACAGCATCGGCTCCATTTCTCCGTCCGGATCAGAGCAATTCAAAAAGTCGTCATGCAGAATTCATCCGAGTATACCGCGCGCAATCGCGCCTCGACCTAACCGCGATGCAATATCCGGTTCTCAAGGACGATGTTTGGCGGGTGGCGCCGGTTCCGGTGAGATCTCCAGCCCAGGGCCACCCGGCAACGGTTCACCGATCCGCCGACAAGAGATATTCAGCTAGCGCCCATAGCCGAAACCACTCATCGAGCCGCGTGAGGAACTTCCGCGATTCCCTTCGGATGGTTGACCATCCCGAGTTTCGATCCCCCCCAACACCCCGCCAAGTATAATGTCCTTGTCGCAGCACGGAGACCCCACCTCTTGCAAATCAATCGCTTTACCTTCACGTTGTCGCTGTTTTTAGCGGCCACGCCTGCCTTTTTTTGCCAAAATCAAATTCCCAGCGCCGCATGGCGCATCCCCATCGGCGCCGCGCCCTCCAACCCCGGCACGCAGCGAGCCGAACTCCACGGCGTCAACATCGACGATGGCTATTGGCAAGGCGCTCCCGTCGGCGGCTTCGGCGCCGGCACCTTCTCCCGCAGCGAGCGCGGCCACTTCGAACGCTGGCACATCAAGGGCGGCATCCATAAATACCAGGACGTCCCCACCAACCAGTTTGCCGTCTTCGCGCAACCCGAGGGCGGAGCGCCCGTATCCATGGCCCTCGCCGTTGGCCGGCCCAGCGGCGGCGCGCTCAGCGGCTGGAACTGGAACCTGCCCGCCGGCGACGGCCAATACGCAGCCCTCTATCCCAAAAGCTGGTTCGTCTACGGAACGCGCGCGCTCCCCGTCAAGCTCACCGTCGAGCAGTTCTCGCCCATCCTTCCCAATAATTACAAGGAAACCAGCTATCCTGTCGCCGTCTATCGCTGGACCGCCGAGAATCCCACCAACAAACCGATGACAGTCTCGATCCTTTTTTCGTGGACCAACATGGTCGGCTGGTTCCGCGACCAGTCGCGCGGCTTTGACAACGCGTCCAATCAGCAGAACTTCAACAAATTCGTTTCGGAAAAAGTCGACGGCGCACCGGGAAGCGGTCCGATGTCCGGCATAGTCTTCGACCGCTTGCGTCAGGGCTCCGTGCAGGAAGAGTGGGACGGCCAGTTCGCCATCGCCACCCTCCCCGGCGACGGCGCGGAAGTCACCTATCTAGCCACCTATCCCGCCGCCACCGACGGCTCCGCAATCTGGAAGACTTTTTCGCAGGACGGCCGCCTTTCCAACGAGGCTCGGCCCATTGCCTCTGCCGGCGATGTATTTGCCGGAGCATTTGCCGTCCGCTTCACCCTCGCCCCGCATGAAAAGCGTCTCGTCCCCATGGCTCTCAGTTGGGACCTGCCTGTCGTCCAGTTCGCCGGCGGCCGCAAATGGAATCGCCGCTACACCCGCTTCTTCGGCACAGAAGGCACGCATGCCTGGGAGATCGCCCGCACCGCGCTCGAGCATCACGAGGAATGGAGCAAGGCCATCGACGCATGGCAAAAGCCCATCGTCACGGATGAAAAGAAACCCGCCTGGTATCGCGGCGAGCTATTCAACGAGCTCTATTTCCTCGCCGACGGCGGCACACTCTGGGGCCACGAGCGACCCGAGCCTGGCCCCGGGACGGGCATCGATGCAAAGTTGCCGGTAAACGACAGCTTCACACACATGGAGTGCTTCGACTACCCCTTCTACGGCAGCCTCGATGTCCGCTTCTACGGGTCGTTCCCGCTGCTCCGCTTCTGGCCCGAAATCGAGAAGCAGGAGATGCGCGAATACACCGCCACCATTCCCCAGTCCAACCCGCAGCACTATATCTGGGGATGGAAGTCCGCACGTGAAAATAAAGTCGTCGAGTACACGCGCAAAGTCCCCGGCGCAGCTCCTCACGACCTCGGCTCGCCCCGCGAAGATCCCATCCTCAATCCCAATCAATACGACTATCAGGACGTCTCCAACTGGCGCGATCTGAATTCAAAATATGTGCTCATGATCTGGCGCGACTTCGTCCTCACCGGCTCTACGGACGATGCCTTCCTGCGCGATAGCTGGGCCGCCGTCAGGCAGGCCATGGAGCACCTGAAGCAGTACGACACCGACGGCGACGGCCTCATCGAAAATGGCGGCTTTCCCGATCAGACTTACGACGACTGGATAGCCACAGGCGAGAGCGCCTACACCGGCAGCCTCTACCTCGCCGCGCTCAAGGCCACTGCGCGCATGGCAGACAAGCTCGGCGAACCAGCGACGGCCAAAGAATATGACGCTCTTGAAACACGAGCCGCCTCAGCCTATGTAAAAAAACTCTGGACCGGCACTTACTTCCGCTACGCCGTCCAGGGGCAGGACACTGAGGCCGTGATGGCCGAGCAGTTAGCCGGCCAGTGGTACGCCAGCCTCACTGGCCTCGGCGATCTCGTTCCCAAAGAGATGCGCCTCTCCGCGCTGCACAAGGTGTATGACAACAATGTCCGCAAGTTCGGCAAGGGCGAAATGGGCGCGGTGAACGGCATCGGCGCCGACGGGACTCTGCTGCATAGTAATGACCAGATCGAGGAAGTGTGGACCGGCGCGACCTTCGCCATCGCCAGCCACATGATCGCCGAAGGACTCGTAGACGAGGGCTACGCCACCGCCAAGGGCGTCAACAACGTTGTCTGGCGCGACCGCGGCTACTTCTTCCGCACCCCGGAAGCCTACGACATCCACGGCCTCTTCCGCGCCAGCATGTACATGCGCCCCGGCTCCATCTGGTCCATGGAATACGCCCTGGACAAGAAATAGTTCGATAACAATTCAAGAAGCAATCAACTTGGGCCACGCCAAATCCGCTGCGGCTCCAGGTTTCCCTCATCGCAATTGCTAGAGTGCTTCTCAAAAGGTCATATCGAGAATAGATTTGTCATCCCGGTATATCTGAATAAGCGGCATAAATGACGGAAAATGTCGCAGTGGCGGCCCGTTGGTATCGGTCCCCCGCCCGCCGCCTGGGCGAAGCGCAGCGAAGTCGAAAGCCTGCCCTGAGCGTAGCCGAAGGGGATCTGCTTCTGCTTTTCGGCCCACTCCACACCGCACCCCCTGCTATCCTTTACCTGCCTGATATTCTAAGAATTGCCCGGTCCCGCCCCCCCTTTGCGGGCCGATGGAGGAAGAAAGCAAGCATGATCAATTTGGCGGGTAAGACGGCCGTGGTCTTCGGGCTGGCCAACAAGCGTTCCATCGCATGGGGCATCGCCCAGAAACTCCACGAGGCCGGCGCAACCCTGGCCATCTGCTACCAAAACGAGCGCATGAAGCTCGAAGCCGAGGGCCTCATCGCCGATCTGCCCGGCGCTTCCGGCTTCCAATGCGACGTGTCAAACGATAATGAGATCGAGACCCTCTTCGCCGCCCTCAAAGACAAGTACGGCAAGCTTGAAATCCTCGTCCACGCCGTAGCCTTTGCTCCAGCCGCCGACCTGCGGGGCGACTTCCTCTCGACCAGCCGCGAAGGCTTCAGGGTAGCCCTCGATGTCAGCGTCTACTCGCTCATCGCTGTCACCCGGGCGGCAGCCCCGCTCATGACCGAGGGCGGCAGCATCATCACTCTCAGCTTCTACGCCGCCGAGAAAGTCGTCCCCCACTACAACGTGATGGCCATCGCCAAGTCCGGCCTCGAATGCACCGTCCGCTACCTGGCATCAAGCCTGGGCGGCAGAAACATCCGCGTCAACGCCATCTCCGCCGGCCCCATCAAGACGCTGGCCGCCCGCGGCGTCGGCGACCTGAGTGAAATGCTCAAGTCCCACGCCGAGCGCGCCCCGCTCCACCGCAACGTAGACCAGCTTGAAGTAGGCGGCGCAGCCTTATTCCTGGCCAGCGACCTCTCCAGCGCCATCACCGGCGAAGTCATGTACGTAGACTGCGGCTACAACATCATGGGCTTCTAGCGTTCTCTCCACTGAACCCACATCATGCACTGCCATCCTGAGCATCATGACTTGCGTTGCAAGTTATACCTGCAATGAACTCCGCACTGGATCTGCCACAAAAGCTCCGTGCCCCGTTCTTGCGACTCTTTTCTGTCGCAAGGGCGGGAAACCTCGAACCCCACCCCGCCCAATCAGTACCTCCACGGAGCCCATGCGGCGCAAGCCGCGTTTGCCGCACCGCAGGTGCCGTCTGCCCCACCGCAGGTGGTCACTGGTGGTAGTTCGGATAAGCCGGCCGCTCCACCTTCTTCACCGGATGCTTCTCCAACTCCTCCAGCGCCAGCGCCACCGCCTTCTCCAATTGCGGATCGTGCCCTTCGCTCACTGCTTTCGGGTCCTGCTCTACAACGTAATCGGGATCGACCCCGTGGTTCTCCACATCCCACTCGCCCTTCGGTGAGAAGAACGCCACGCTCGGCGAAGTCACATTCCCGCCATCCATCAGCACTGGGATCCCACCGATGCCCACTAGCCCACCCCAGGTCCGCTTGCCCACCAGCGGCCCCAGCTTGGCCTGCTTGAACAACCAGGGCAGCGCATCCCCGCCGGAGCCTGAGAATTCGTTGGCGATCATCACCTTCGGCCCGTAGATGGCTGCATTCGGCGTGTGTTCGATGGCCCCGTAGCGCGGCGCCCAATACGACTCAATGTGCCGCCCCAACACCTCGACAAAATAGTCGGCCACCTGCCCGCCGGCGTTGAACCGCTCGTCGATAATCGCTCCCTGTTTCTCCGTCTGCGCAAAGTAGTAGCGATTGAAGTTCGTAAAGCCGCCCGCCCCCGTGTCCGGCAGGTAAACATACCCCAGCTTGCCGCCGGAAAGCTCACCCACCTTGCGCTGGTTGCCTTCAATCCAGTCGATGTTGTGCAGCGCTGCCTCGCTGGCCACCGGAATCACTGAAATATCTCGCGGATTCTTGCCCTCCGCACCCGCAACGCGCAGGCTGACCACCTGCCCGGCTGTCCCCTCCAGCGGTTGCTGAATGTCGCCGGCGGCCGTCAGGTCCTGTCCATTGATGGCCAGGATGCAATCGCCTACCGCCAGGTTCAGCCCCGGCTGCGCCAGCGGCGCTTTGATCTGCGGATTGAACAGCCCACCCGTGTAAATCTTCGCCAGGCAATAGCGGTTGTTCTTGATCGTGTAATCGGCGCCCAGCAACCCGCCCGGCACCTTCTTCGCCTCCGGAATCTTGCCGCCCGTGCCGCGCAAGTGGCCAACAGAAAACGCCCCCAGCATCTCCTGGAAGATGTAGTTCAAATCCGCGCGCGAAGCGATGGATGCAACATACGGCTCAAACCGCTTCTCGTCCGCCAATGTATCTGTGCCGTGGAAATGCGGGTCGTAGAAGAAAGCCCGCTCAATGCGCCACACCTCGTGGTACATCTGCGCCCACTCGGCGGAAGGCTCAACGCGCACCTTGAGTTCCGCGAAGGATAACGCCCCATCGCCCGGCTTGATTGGCGCATCGGCCGGCACAATCACCCATGAAGGCGGCCCTCCCCCACCCGGTGCATCATCCTCCGGCTTCTTCTTCGAAATCGCCAGCAGCATCTTCTTGCCGTCGGCGGAAAGCTCGAAGTTCATCACGCCCTCGGCCAGCTTTTCCGTCTTGCGGTCTTCCGGCGTCCAGCGGTTCAGCGTTGCCCCGCGCTCGGCAAAGCGCCCTGACAGCGAGCGCTCCAGGAAGTAAACACTTCCCTTCAGCCCCGTCTCAATCCCAACATAGACAGACGCCGGCAGCGGCAGCGCAACGATGCGATTCCCAATCCCCTCCAGATCCACCTTCACCGGCTTGGGCGGCTTCGGCGCGGCAACTTTGTCGGCCTTGTCCTTTTCGTCACTGTCCTTCGCTGCGCCCCTTGCATCGCCGCCGGCTGCCGCGTCTTTCTTATCGTCCGCCTGCTTTTCTCCCGGCGTCTTTTCATCTTCCAGTTCCGGAGCAATCGGCGAAGCCTGGTTCGTCGCCAGCACCGCTGCGTAGATGTTCGAAGTCACCTGGTAAAGATCGCTGGTCATGTCCAACCCGTCCGACGTAGCACCCGCGTTGGTGCTGGCCGTGAAGTAGAGATACTTGCCCTCGCGATCGAACGCCGGGTTATCCGCATCCGCCATCTCGCTCGTCACCTGCGTGGACTTTCCCGAATCCACGGAGTACAGCATGATCGCGTGCAGATGGTTCTCAACCGAGCGCTCGTACCCCAGCCACTTCGAATCCGGCGACCAGGCAAGTTCGTAGCTCTGGTTCGAGAAGCCCCCAAATGCGTTTTCGTTGTCCACCGTCGACAGCTTGCCCGTCGCCGTATCCAGCATCCAGATCTTCAGCCGGTTGTCGCGGAAGGCGATGCGTTTCGAATCCGGCGACCACTTCGCATCGAAGTAATACGAGGGCTCCGTCGCCAGCGGAAACTTCTTCACCGCGACGCTGCCGGCCAGTTCCGTGCCCGTCTGCGGAGCCACGTGCAAGGCGTACATGCCGGACTCGTCGGAGAAATAAGCAATCGATTGTCCATCGGGCGACCAGGCCGGCTCACGCTCCATCGTGCCCGGCGTGTTGGTAATGTCGCGCGTGGGCCCGTGCTTGGCGGCCACCGTCAGAATGTCACCGTGAGCCTCCACAGCAACCCGCAAGCCCGTCGGCGAAATAGTGACGTGCTCAATCTCGTCGGCCACACTCTGAATCCGCGGACGCACCTCCGGCAGATCGGCATCGATCTCAATCGGCACCGCCTGGCTCTTGCCCGTCGCCGTGTCGAAGAGATAAATCTCGCCCAACTGGTCGTAAACCAGCGTCGTCCCCTCGCCCGCCAGCGTGCGAATATCGGCCCCAGTGTTGTGCAGCGCCTCGGTCACCTTCTTCGTAGCCGGATCGTATTTAAAGATCGAGATCGGCCCCGCGCGCCCGGAGAGAAAATAAATGCTTTCGCCCGCGTAAACAGGCGCAAGGTCCGACGCATTCTCATGAGGAATTTCGACAGAATCCAGTCCCGGCAGCGTGGTAATCCAGATCGTGCTGGCCCGTCCACCGTGATAGTTTTGCCAGGACACATACGAGGTGTAGTTGAAGACGAATGCCGGCGGCAGCGGTGAATACGCAATCTGACTTCCGTCCGGCGAATACTGCCCCTGGTAGGCCATCGGCAGCGGCAGCATCTTGGCAATGCCTCCATGCGCCGGCACCGTAAAAAGCTGTGTAAACCGGCTGGTCGCCTGCCGGTCTGAGCGGAACAGAATCTCCTTGCCGTCCGGGCTCCAACCCACCACTGAATCGGTTGCCGGATGATAGGTCACGCGGAACGGCACGCCCCCGGTCACGGGAATCGTGAAGACGTCCGTGTTGCCGTCGTACTCACCGGTGAACGCGATGGTTGCGCCGTCGGGCGAGAAAATGGGGCTGGTCTCGGTGCCCACACCCGTCGTCAGCCGCGTGGCCCGGCCACCTGTGCGCGGCACAGTCCACAAGTCTCCCGCGTATCCAAACGCAATCAGGTCGCGGCTGAGCGCAGGCCGCTGAAAAATGTGCGGAGTGGAAGCAGCGTTGGCAGTGGTTGGGTGCATGCCAACAGCGCAGGCAAGAATGAAAGTGAGAATCGCGGCAACTGAGGTTTTTGCAATCGCAGGCATCCGAGCCTCCAGGGAAGATGCAGAAATCTTACACGGTCAGGCGCTGCCAATTGACAATTGTTCTCGCTCTCCGCAGAATCCATGCGCTTTCCTTCTGAGGCGTGTTCTGGAATCGGTCCTGAATTGAGGAGATCTTTGGCTGCAGCACCGGCGAAGTGATGTACGTTGATTGCGGCTACAACATCATGGGGTTCTGAGGTTGCGGAGAAACTCAATCAAAGCTCAGTTTTGAAAGGGCACGACTTCAGTCGTGCCGCAAAACTGAGGGACGTCTTGATTGAACT
>Ga0302156_10001460_pt1 | contig 20925 bp, 19 predicted proteins | sample I_Bog_N3_2_FD_193503 | JGI IMG/M metagenome (GOLD analysis project Ga0302156, IMG submission 193503) | Peat permafrost microbial communities from Stordalen Mire near Abisko, Sweden - I_Bog_N3_2 | ecosystem: Environmental > Terrestrial > Soil > Wetlands > Peat | place: Sweden: Abisko, Stordalen... | reverse complement strand
CCGGGCTGGGGCTATACGGGGCGCAAGGAAGCTACGCGCGACGATGCGGTCAGCGTGGCTGGCTACAATCTTTTCAAACTGGGCGCGCGTTATACGCCGGGCGGCGAGCAGGGGCGCGTGACGCTGCGGCTCTATGCCGATAACATCACGGACAGGCGCTACTGGAAGGATACCGGGGCAAGTTATGGCGATACGTTTATCCATCTGGGCGCGCCGACGACTGTGAGGCTTTCGGCGCACTACATTTTTTAGGGGCTCTGTAAAGAGGTTCTTTGGATACAGGAGCGATTCCCTCAGGGGCTGAAGCCCACCTTGATTTTGCGGTGCTACCGGCACGACTGAAGTCGTGCCCTTTCAAAGCAAAGGATCAACAAGCGATGAGCACGACGGCAAAGGCGCATGGATTGGACGGCACGCTGGTCGAGCCCGATTGGCCGCCGCTTACACTTGCCGAGGTGCGCGCGTTGCTTGCCGAGTTTCCGGATTGTGAAAAGCCATCGAGGATTCTTTCGGTGAGTCCGCGGCCGTTTTCAGCGGCCAGCGTGGTGAAGGCGGGCAGCAGAGATGTGTTCATCAAGCGCCACCACAGAACGGTGCGCGACCGCGAAGGATTGCTCGAAGAACATCGCTTCCTGAATTATCTTCACGCGCGCGGCGCGCCGGTGCCGCGGGTCTTTGCAGCCGCTTCGGGTGAAACCGCAATTGAGCGCGGCGAATGGACCTATGAGGTTCATGAGGCGCCAAAGGGTGTGGATATTTATGAGGACGCGCTCTCGTGGACGCCGTTTCGTTCGTCGGCACATGCGCGCTCGGCGGGAGAGACGCTGGCGCGGCTGCACCTGGCGTCGCATGGGTTCGACGCGCCAAGGCGAAAGCCGCAACCGCTGGTTGCCAGCTTCACGATCTTTGGGGCTCAAGACCCAGTTGTAGCGATGGAACGCTACATGGCTGCGCGGCCCGCGCTTGACGAGGATGCGGTTGCGCGCGCAGCCTGCGATGAGGCGCTCGATCTGCTTGCGCCCTTTCATGCGGAGTTACTTCCGCTATTGCCGGCGCTGAAGCCATTGTGGACGCACAACGATCTTCATGCCTCAAATCTTCTGTGGAGCGATGCAAGCGACGAGGCGCACGCTGTGGCCGTGATCGACTTTGGGCTTGCCGACCGCACCAACGCCGTGCATGATTTGGCGCAAGCCATCGAACGCAACATCGTCGAGTGGCTTGCATTGCGCGAAGGAACGGAAGCCTTCGACGACGTGCCGGTGCACCTCGATCATTTGCATGCTCTGCTCGACGGCTATGAATCGGTGCGTCCGCTGCGCGATGAAGAGGCAACTGCGCTCAAGCCGATGACGGCGCTCTGTCACGCGGAGTTTGCGCTGACAGAAGCGGATTATCTTCTGGGTGTCCTGCATTCGGAAGAGAAGGCGCGGGTTGCGTCGATCGATTACCTGCTCGGCCACGCGCGCTGGTTCCGCGGCGCAGGCGGAAAGAAACTTCTGGAAGCAATTGACAGATGGGCAGAGACGCGAAAGCCGCGCGGCGCGGCGCCGATGGGGGCCGAAGAGTGATGCATTGGAGCGCTATCGCGAATTACCTTGCCGTGAATTGGTTAGAGAATGTTGCAGCCGTCATTACCCTCGTCGGCATTTGGCTGACAACGCGCCGCACCCTTATATGCTGGCCGATTGTATTGATCTCGGACATCCTTTACTTGGTGGTTTTTTATCGCGAAAACCTGAAGTCGGATGCATTTCTCCAGGTATTCTTCATTGCTTTCACCCTTTACAGCTGGTGGAACTGGGCTCGCGGGGTGCGCCTGCAGGGCGAGGTGCGAGTGGTTCCAATGCGCCTAACAGGCTGGCTCGGGGGTCTGATAGTGGGCGCGTTGGGCAGCATATTGGTGGGATGGTGGATGGCCAGAATTGGTGCGGCGCTTCCACACCTGGATGCCACTTTAGCCGTCTTTAGTCTCGTGGCCAGTTGGTGGGAGGCGCGCAAACACACGGCCAACTGGTGGCTGTGGATTGTGGTCGATGCTGTGTATGTTGGCGAGTATCTCTACAAGGATATGTGGACGACGGCTATGCTTTATGCAGGATTCGTCGCGCTCGCAGTGTTGGGACTGCGAAGTTGGCAGCTTGCACTTTCTCAGGCCTCGGAAGCGAGACCTGGGGCACCCAGCGTTACCGATTAGATTGCTGCTTGAACGACGTTGTGCAGCGGTTCACCGGCAATGTAACGGCGCAGTTCATCCGCCGCAGTGCGCATGGAGCGGGGACCGAATTGCGGGCTTGATCCTGCCACATGGGGCGTGAGCAGCAGATTGGGACAACTCCACAGCGGATGGCCATCGGGCAGCGGCTCCGGATCGGTAACGTCGAGCGCGGCGCGAATGTGGCCCGAGTTAAGCGCTTCGACCAATGCGTCAGTGTCCACGATGGGCCCGCGCGCGGCGTTGACCAGCAGCGCGCCCTGGCGCATCAGCGTGAGCTGGCGGCTGCCGATCAGATGATGCGATTGAACGGTCGAGGGCAGAATCAGAATCACAATTTCCGCTTGCGGCAAGAGGCTGTCGAGTTCGGCGACGGCATGAACAGCCGGTTCGCTGCGCGCGGTGCGCGCCACGCGCACGAGTTCGACATGAAAGGGCGCGAGCATTCGCTCGATCTCCCTGCCAATGGCGCCGTAGCCAACCAGCAGCACGCGTTTCCCAGTAAGCTCCTCAAGCATGACGGCAGGATGAAGGGTGCGCGCATCGCCCGTGATGCGGGCATAGTGAGCGTTGGCTTCGAAGCGGCGCTTCCACTGGCCGGTGCGCTGCACGTCGTAATAGATCGGGAAATACTTCAACATAGCCAGAATGGATGCAACGGTCCACTCGGCAGTCGAGATGTTATGCGCGCCGTGCGCATTGCAGATGGTAACGTGCGGCCCGGCCACGCCCGGTATCCACTCCGTACCGGCCATCAGCGACAGGATCAGCCGCACACCGCGAAGATGCGGCCAGATCTTCATGGCCCGCTTCGGATAAGGGTCCGGAATCCAGACATCGATCTCAGTCTCGCGGTCGAGATCGTCGGGCAGGGAAATAAGCTCGACTTCGGCGGGGAAATCGCGCAATAACTCCGCGTCCAGGGTGGCTGAATATCCGACTCGCAGCATGAGTTCGCGGGCCCTTGGGGTACGGGCGCCTTGCTCTTATGCTACACGGGAAGGAGCGTTCCACTGTCGAAAAAAGTGAGGGCCCATGGGCGCCGGGCGAAACAGAAAGTGAGAATGGTCACTGACCGAACCCGGCGGAATAGGGCATTCTGTAAGCATGAAGCTATTGCGCTGCGGATTGCACTTATGCGCCTGAAGGCAAACAAGACGTTGTCGCAGCAGCAGCTTGCGATCAAGCTGCGCGTGGAGCGCGAGGAGAACCCTGGGTTCCTGACCTGGGAGCGCCGGCGCCTGCTGATTCATGCGGCAAAGACGGCCCTGGCGGCCGCGCTGTGCTGGTGGATCGCCATGCTCTTTGGGCTGCACGACGGCTACTGGGGCGCAATCAGCGCCATCATCGTGCTGCAATCGAACTTCGGAGCCACCATCTCCGCTTCGCGCGATCGCATTCTCGGCACGCTGATAGGCGCGCTGCTCGGCTTCTCGTTCACCGAGTTTGGTGTGCTGCCGTGGAATTACATTCTGGCCGTGCTTGCGGCTGTGATCATTTGCGGATTGCTGGGTCTGCGCAGCAGCTCGCGGCTGGCCGGAGTGACCATCACGATTGTCATGCTGGTGCAGCGAGGCGGCTCGCACTGGACCGTCGCGCTGGATCGCGTGCTGGAGGTCTTCCTGGGCATCGTGGTCGCGGTCCTGATTTCGACGCTGGTCTTTCCCGACCGTGCGAGGCTGCGCCTGCGCGACGGGCTTGCGCAGGAGTTTCTCGTGCTGGGCGCGTTTTTCGAGGCAATCCTCGAAGGGTTTCGTGGCGCGCCCGCGGAGAACCTGCCCGCGCTGCGCGAGCAGGCGCTGAGCCTTCTTGGCCGCAACAACCTCTTGCTGGAAGCCTCGCGAAACGAGCCCTCCGGCGGCCCCGGATGGCGCGAGGGGCTGGGGATGCTGGCGCAGTTTGGCCGCTCGCTCTTTGATGCGCTAGTGGCGCTGGAGTTCTCAGTCAAAGACAGCCATGAGGATGGCTATGCGCAGCAGTTGGAGCCGGCCCTGGGACGCCTGGCCGTGGACATTCGCACCGGATTTCATTATGTTGCCGAGTGTATTCACGAGTGGCGCTTTCACATTCCACCGCCTGGATTGCACCTGGAGGAGGATATTGCGCAACTGGAAGCGCGCATGGCCGAGGTGCGGCACACCGGCTTCCAGTTTCCGCAGGCCGAGATCCTGCGCGCTTATGCGGTGCAGCTTCATTTGAAGCAGATTGCGCGACTGCTGCGCGACTCGCGCGTTGAGACCAGCCGCGCCGTCGGCGAGGCGCAGCGGTAATTCAGACCGCGAGCAGCTCGGTGTAGACCGCCATGCCGACCACCGCATCCGCGCCCAGGACGTCGAGCGCATCGACCTCCTGTTGGCTGCGAATGCCGCCGGCGACGATGAGTTGGCGCTGGGTGAGCTTGCGCAGGCGCGCTGCTGTGGCGATGGGAAATCCTTGCATCAGCCCTTCGCCGTCCACATGCGTGTAGAGGAATGCGCTGACGTGCGGTTCGAGCTGCGGAATCGCTTCGTCGGGAGTCAGCGCGACATGCGCCTTCCAGCCTTTGACGGCAATGCGGCCGTTCTTCGTGTCGATCCCGGCGACGACGCGCTCCGCGCCAACACTGGCAGCTAGCGCCGCGGCGAAGTCGGTGTTGACTGCGCCCTCCCCGGAATCGTTTCCGGAGAAGAGCGCCGAGCCAATGATGACGCGCCTCGCGCCAGCATCAAGCACCTGTTGCGCCCGCTCGATGGAGTGGATGCCGCCGCCGGCCTGCACTGGAAGGCGCTTGGCAATCTTCGCAACCAATGTGGAGTTGTCGCCCTGGCGCATGGCCGCGTCGAGATCGATGAGTTGCACAAGCGGGAAGCGCGAAAACTTTTCAATCCAGTATTCGAAGTCATCGAAGGCCAGCCGCAGTTTTTCGCCCTGAACAAGTTGAACGATGCGCCCGCCCAGCAAATCAATAGAGGGAATCAGCATGGAAGCCTCACCGATACGCCAGCCTTGGCCAGCTCTTCTTTGAGCGAACGCGCGCTGGAGATGCCGAAGTGAAAGATGCTCGCGGCCAGCGCGGCGTCGGCCTTGCCGCGACCGAAGACATCGACAAAATGCTCCACGGTTCCCGCGCCGCCAGAGGCGATGACGGGAATGTTGACCGACTCGCTCACCGCCGCGGTCAGTTCGCAATCGAAGCCTGTGCGCGTGCCGTCGCAGTTCATGGAGGTGAGCAGGATTTCGCCCGCGCCTCGGGCTTCGGCCTCGCGCGCCCACTCGACTACGCGGCGCCCGGCCAGTTTGCGCCCGCCCTGGACGAAGACTTGCGCATCGCGCACGGGGTCGGCTGCTTCGGGGTCGCGGCGCGCATCGATGGCGACGACAACGGCCTGCGCGCCAAAGCTGCGGCCAATGGCATCGATCAATGTTGGATCGGCAAGCGCGGCGGAGTTCACGCTGACCTTGTCCGCGCCTGCTTCGAAGACCTGCGCCGCATCATCAGCGGTACGAATGCCGCCGCCGACGCAGAAGGGAACGAATAACTCACGCGCGGTGCGGCGCACCGTGTCGAGCAGCGTCTGGCGGCCTTCGAGCGTTGCGGTAATGTCGAGCAGCACAATCTCGTCCGCGCCCTCGCGGGCGTGACGCGCGGCTTGTGTGGCTGGGTCGCCAGCATCGACGAGATCGACAAACTGTACGCCCTTGACGACGCGACCGTCGTGCACGTCTAGGCAGGCGATGATGCGCTTGGTGATCATTTCTTTCCCTTTGGCAAATGGCGGGCGACAAGGTCGTTGAGTTCGGCGCGCTGTTCCTCAGAGAATAGCTGGGTTGGAACAAAGAGGAATCGCGCTTTTGCTACATAGAAAAGCGTTACTTTCTCGTTCTGCGCAAATCGAACGATCGCTGTCCAAAGCAATTTGCTTTCGCTGAAGCCCGGCATTTCCGAGATGATCCGCCCATCATCAATATCGATTGACAGAAGCTGGTCAGTCTGGCCATGGGGAAACATGTTCCCAAACTGCTTCTTCATTGCGTAGGAATAGAACACTGGCAAAAGCAAAAAGAAGATCGGAACAGCTAACAGCCCAGGCGGATTATGCGCGAAATAGTCATCCTGAGCAAAGTATCCGATAACAGTACAGCAGATTAGCAATGCGCCAATAATTGGCATTACGGTGAACAAACCTAAAGGTGATCTCCAATTGCCCCTCTGTCTGTAATGTAGCTTGAGCGCGGCCTTATAGTCGGCCAAACTGAGCTTATAGCTGATCTGCATTACTTTACCTCCAGAAAGTTCTTGAGAATCTTCAGCCCCGTTGCGCCGGACTTCTCCGGATGAAATTGCACGCCCATCACATTACCGCGCTCCACCGCTGCCGCAAAAGGCTCGATGTAAAACGTAGTGGCCGCAGTGTCGGCGGTCACGGGAGCGCGATAGGAGTGCGTGAAATAGACATATTCGCCCGGCTCAACGCCCGCCAAAAGCCGCGATCCCTTTCGCACTTCCAACGAGTTCCAGCCGACGTGCGGGACTTTTTCTCGGCCTTCAGAGAATCGCACGCAAGATTCGGCAAAGTAGCCCAGGCCCGATTGGTTGGGCGCTTCGCTGGAGCCGGCATAGAGCCACTGCATTCCGACGCAGATGCCTAGAAAGGGAGCTCCACGGGCAATCGCCGCGCGAATCGCGGATGTAAGGCCCGTCGCGTCGAGCCGCTCGGTTGCCGCAAAGTGGCCCACGCCGGGAAGCACGATGCGCTCGGCGGCTTCGACAAGCGAAAGATCGCTGTCCGTCACGACCGCCTCCGCGCCCAGGTGGCGCAGCGCCTTGAGCACTGAGGTGAGGTTGCCCGCTTTGTAGTCGATCACCGTTACGCGCATCACAATAATCCTTTGGTGGAGGGCAGCATCTCGCCCAGTTGTTTATCCTTTGAACAGGCTACTCGGAGCGCGCGCGCGAAGGCTTTGAAAATTGCTTCGATCTTATGGTGATTGGAGCGGCCGTACATCGTCTTCACGTGGACGTTGGCGCGTGCGCCACGAGCGAAGCCTTCGAAGAAATCGGTGACCAGTTCGGTTTGCAGATCGCCAACAAGTCGTGTGCGGACTTTGGTTTCGACGGCGAACGCCGCGCGGCCGCTGAGGTCGATGGCCGCGATGGCGAGGGTTTCGTCCATGGGCATAAGGAAGTATCCGGCGCGCAGAATGCCGCGCTTGTCGCCCAGGGCGCGGTCGAAGACTTCGCCCAGCGCGATGCCTACGTCTTCGACGGTGTGGTGCTGATCGACATCGAGGTCGCCGTCGCACTTGAGTTCGAGATCGAATGCGCCGTGGCGTGTGAAGAGTTCCAGCATGTGATCGAAAAAACGAATGCCGGTGGAGATCTTGTATTGGCCGCTGCCTTCGATGGTGAGCTTGATACTGATGCGCGTCTCGGTGGTGTCGCGTGCGAGGCTCGCGGTGCGCGGGGCGACAGGTTGCGCGTCTTCTTTGGGCGTCATTGAGCGCCTCCTTCGATTCTGAGTGTTGCCAACGCTTCATTGAGCGCCACAGCGGCCTGGCGCATCTGCTCGCGAGTACCGATGGTAATGCGCACGCGGCCATCGCAGCCGGGATCGCTGGAGCGGTCGCGGACGAGCACGCCAGCCGCGCTCATCAAGCGCGTGAACTCCTTGTGCTGCGCGCCGATTTCAATCAGCACAAAATTCGCGCAACTCGGCCAGCGGCGGACTCTAGCTTCGTCAAGGGCGGCTTCAAACTCGGTGCGTGCGGCAAGTACCTCGGCGACATACCAATCGAGATAGGCTGCATCTTCGAGGGCGGGTGGCAAGCAGGCAAGCGCCAGAGAGTTCACGCTGTAGGGTGAGAGCACGCGGCGCACCCAGCGCATCAGCTCCACGGCGCCGGCAAGCAGGCCGAGGCGCAGACCGGCCAGGCCATAAGCCTTGGAGAAGGTGCGCGCAACGATGAGATTTGGCACAGTGCCGATGAGATCGATCACGGTTTCGCCGTGAAAGTGGAAGTAAGCCTCATCGACCAGCAGAACGGCATGAGGCGCGCGCGCGGCGAATTCCAGTAACTGCGCGCGTGTTGCCGCGGAGCCAGAGGGGCTGTTGGGATTGGCGATGGCGACGACCTTGGTGCGCGGGGTGATCGCGGCAAGCAGGCGCTCGAAGGGAAAGGCCAAATCATCCGCGGCCTGCACGGAGACCACGCGCGCATCGGTGGCCGACGCATAGATTTCATACATCGTGTAAGTAGGCACGGGCAGCAGGAGCTCATCACCCTCTTCAAGGAAGGCTTCAAAGAGCACGTGGATCGCTTCATCGACGCCGTTGGTGAGCGCAATCTGCGCGGGCGCGAGGCCGAGATGCGCGGCGACGATGGCCTCGACCGGCTCGCGCTCGGGATAGCGCGTGAGACTGCCCGCGGAGATGCAGCCGAGCACCTCGCGCACTTTGGGCGAGCAGGCGACGGTGTTCTCGTTGAAGTCCAGGCGCAGCGTGTCGCGGTTGCCGAGCGGAGGGTGATACTCCTTCATGGCCTGTACGCGAAGGCGCGGCGCGGGGACCAGTGTTGTTGCGGCTTCAGACACGGGGCCTCCTCTTTGTCGTGCGTGTGCGAATCGCTTCGGCGTGGGCGGTGAGGCCTTCGGCTTCGGCCAATAATGCGGCAGGCGGGCCAAGGGAACGGATTCCCTTCGCAGTGTACTCTTGCACGGTGATGAGCTTGACGAAGTCGTTGACGCTCAAGCCGCCGCGCACACGCGCCATGCCGCCGGTGGGGAGCGTGTGATTCGGGCCGGAGATGTAATCGCCCATGGGCTGCGCGGACCAGCGGCCTACGAAAACAGAACCGGCATTTTGCACCCAGTCAAGATCGCTTGCCGCATCGACTGTGAGGTGCTCGGGGGCAAGGCGATTGGTGATCGCGCGCGCCTCCTCAACGCTCGATGCAACGATGACCAGTCCATTGCGATCAAGAGCTTCGCGCGCAACTGCGTTGTTGCGGCTGCGGGACTTGGCTTCGGCGATGACCTCTTTGGCGAGATCGGCGCGCGTGGTGATGAAGATGGCCAGCGCTTCAGGATCGTGCTCGGCTTGCGCGACCAGGTCGGAGGCGATCTCGTTCGCGTTGCCGCGCTCGCTTGTAACCACGATCTCCGTGGGGCCGGCGAGCATGTCGATGGCGCAGTCAAAGGCCACGAGGCGCTTCGCGGCGGTGACGTAGAGATTGCCGGGGCCAACGATCTTGGCGACACGCGGGAGGGATTGGGTTCCATAGGCCAACGCGGCCACGGCGTGCGCGCCGCCCAGGCGATAGAACTCCGTGATGCCGAGGTGGTGCGCGGCGGCGAGAGTCTCCAGAGCGGGCTTGGGAGAAACAACCACGATACGCTCGACGCCCGCCACCTGCGCGGGGATCGCAGTCATCAGCAATGTGGAAGGCAGCGGATGACGGCCGCTGGGCACATAGCAACCCACCGAGGCGAGAGGACGAACGAGCTGGCCGGTAGTGAGGCCGGGGATGGGTTCCTTACTCCACGAGGCGGGGAGTTGTTCGACGGCGAAGGCGCGAATTTGATTGGCGGCAATGGTGAGAGCCGAGCGCATGGCCGGAGTGATGGCTTCCCACGCAGCGGTCATCTCACCGGACGTGATGCGCAGGTTGGCTGCGTCTGTGAGTCCGTCAAATTGAGCAGCGTAGCGGAGCAGCGCGCGTTCGCCCTGCTTGCGCACACTGGCCACGATGCGCTGAACCGCGGGCAGCACGGCATCGAGCGCCGCGCCGCCACGATCTTCGAGGGTGGCAAGGATCTCTGCCGCTTCTCGAGCGCCTTGGCCTTTGGTTCGAATCAGTTTCATTCGTTGCCTCCGGTTCAGAGCACAACCTTGTTGAGCGGATACTCGACGATGCCTGCTGCCCGTGCTGCTTTGAGCTTGGGAATCACGTCGCGTGCCACGCGCTCTTCAACGATGGTGTTGACCGCGACCCAATCTGAGTTGCTGAGCTGGGAGATGGTGGGCGAGTTGAGCGCGGGCAGCACGGCCAGCACCGCATCGAGATCGGCGCGCTGCACGTTGAGCATCAGTCCGACCTGGGATTGAGCGTCGATGGCGCCGCGCAGCATGAGTGCGATCTGGTCGAGCTTTTCGCGCTTCCATGGGTCGGCCAGAGTGGCCTGTCCGGCGATCAGATGAGTCTCGCTCTCCATGATGGTGTCAATGATTTTGAGATGATTGGCCTTGAGTGAGCTGCCGGTCTCAGTGACTTCGACAATGGCGTCGGCCAGCATGGGGGGCTTGACTTCCGTTGCGCCCCAACTGAATTCGACCTTGACGTTGACGCCCTTGGCGGCGAAGTAGCGCTTGCTGACCTCGACTAACTCAGTCGCCACGATCTTGCCTTCCAGATCTTCCGCCTTTTCAAAACCGCTGCCTTCGGGAACAGCCAGCACCCAGCGCACCTTGCGGCGGCTCTGCTTGGCGTAAGTGAGCGTGGTGACGCTGGTGACGTCGAGGCCGCTTTCGACGACCCAGTCGATGCCGGTGAGTCCGGCGTCCAGGACGCCGTGATCGACGTAGCGGGCCATCTCCTGGGCGCGAATCAGCATGCACTCAATCTCGGGGTCGTCAATGGAGGGGAAGTAGGAGCGGCCGTCGGCGTAGATATTCCAGCCGGCGCGCTTGAAGAGGGCAATGGTCGCATCCTGCAAACTGCCTTTGGGGATGCCGAGTCTGAGCTTGTTAGCCACGAGTTACCTCTTTCTGTGTGTCAGATTGCTCTTTGGGTTCGTTTACGCTTACCGGTTTGGTGAAGCAACTTACAGTACCTTCGTGGCAGACCAGTCCGTCGCCCTCGACGACAACGCGAAAGAGCAGCGCGTCATTGTCGCAGTCGGTTGCGGCGGAGACGACACGCAGCCGGTTGCCGCTGGTTTCGCCCTTCATCCACAGCTTCTGGCGGGTGCGGCTCCAGAAGGTCACGAAGCCAGTCTCCAGGGTCTTGGCATAGCTGGCGGTATTGAGAAAGCCCAGCATCAGCGTCTCGCCGGTGCGCGCATCCTGCACGATGCCGGGGACGAGGCCATCCATCTTGTCAAAATCGATTGTTGGATTCAAATTGCTCATTGTTTTCCTTTTTCAGGTTGGGGTTTTTGTCGGGGCACGAAAAAGCCCGCCGGTTTGATTGCCGGCGGGCTTTGTGTGTTTCTTGAGATCTCTCTGGCCGTTTTAGCTCAGGCCATGGCAGTCCGCCGGCATGGGGTTCCCATGATGGTGGTGATGACCGTGATGGCGGTTGCTCTGCATCTGATTCAAACCATAAAGGAAACGGCGCGGCGGTGTCAACTATTGGCTTCCTTGCAGGCGCGAACCATGGCTCAAATCTACAGCTCATGGCCTCTCAATCGTCCCCTTCCCGCGGGTCTCGGCCGGAGGCGCTGGTGTGCTCTCCATATGCATCAATTCGATCACATGTTGATACAAGCGGTTGCGCACTTCGAAGCGCTCCGATGCGCGGGTCACATAGCGGACGCGGAGGTCGATACCAGAGTTGGCGGGACGCTGATTGACCACTGGCGCCGCGCTGAATCGGCTCAGACCATCGCCGCGCATACCGCGTTTCCACTCTTGTTCTGCTGCTTGGGCACTCTCTTCCGTTTCTTTTTCCACCGCCTTGCGAATCTTTTCCACCAATTCTTGCGTGTCGCCGGATTCCGGGATGTCGACGGCGATCTCATCCCACATCCACTGACCGGCAGTGGAAAAGTTGAAGCACTTGCCGCGAATCGCGAAGTTGTTGAGGAAGGTGATGCAGCGGCCGGTTGGATGACCTCTGTCTGCCAAATCTCCCGTTTCAAGCAGGGTGGTGCTCATGAGGGTAATCTCGGTGACCTCACCGCCCACGCCGTTGATTTCAACCCAATCGCCGACACGAATGCCGTTCTTGCCCATGAGGGAGAACCAACCGAAAAATGCAAGAATGTAATCCTGCAATGCAATGGTGAGTCCGGCGGTGGTCAAGCCAAGAACTGTTGACATCTGCTGCGGCCAGCCGAAGACAACAAGCAGAACGAGCAGGCAGCCGGCGACCTGTATTGCCAATTGCAGAACGGAGCGCAGCGTCTGAGTCTGCCTCCTGTCGAGCGCGGGATTGGCCAGGAGCCACCGCACAAGGGCATCGCACAGCACAATACAGATGAGGATGAAGGCGATCAGCGCCAGCGATTGCAAAATCAAATGCCACAGAGTGCGGTGTTGCAGGAGCACCTGGGTAGACCACTTGCCATAAACGGCGGCAAGCTGCTGCTCGGTTTGAATGCGGTCATTGCAGATCGTGAGAAGCTGGCGCTCCTCGGTACGATCGATGATGGCGGCCAGTCTCGATGCATGGTCCGTCGAATTGCCGCCCGGCGCGGCCGTGCTTGCATTGGTCTTGACCTCAAGTGCCTTGTGTTCGGCAGTCAAAATGGCTATATCGGCCTGTGCCTGCTGCACGGCCTGCTGGATCGATGCGTTGCGGTCAAGCTGGCTCCTCCACGCCTTCACCCTGCCTGCCAGCGTACCGTGCCGCTTGGCGGAGAGAACTGCTACCTCTCCAGGGTTGTGTGATTGGCTATCGTACTTGGCCATTAGCGCTTCATGTGCTGTAAGCTCCTCTTGAATCCGGGCGCGGTCATCGCCTGAAGCGCGATCAAGCTCCTGCTGCGCATCCTCCAGTTCGTCGGTATCGAGGCCGATCTGGGCCTTGGCAACCTCAAGGTCGTCGCCGGCCTCTGTTGGCTTCGCGGCGTCCTTCGGTGCAGTTGCAGTGGAACCGGATGCGGCGGTCAGGCGATCGACCAGCGCCTGGTCTTCCTTGATGAGCTGTTGAAGCTGTTCGACCCTCTGCGAGAGTGCGAGCGCCTCGCCCGTAAGATTGCGATGCTGTGCCTGCGCGCTGGCCAGGCGCAACGCCGAAGCAAAGGCCTGGTCCACTTCGTGATCGGCCAGACGTTCGGCCTCGTGCGCGTACTCAGTCTCCTCGGCGGTTACGGCCAGTGGCGCCAGACTCTCGGCCGTTTGCCAGGGACGCAGATCGACGAGGGTCTTCTGGCTCTTCCCAAGGCTGCGGACGTTACCCCGCTCCGAGAGAAAAGAAAGATGCATCATGGCATCGCGCGTGGTCCAGGAGAAAGCCAGACACAGAACCAGCAATACAACCAATGCGAGAAGCGAGATGAGACTGATCTTGCCAAAGATGCGCTTGCGAACCAACTTGCTGGAAGCGGGAGCAGCGGGGGATATTGCCATGCGTCAATTGTTGCAGGTCAAACGCGGATTTTCGAGCTTGAAGATGACGATCTGGGTCCATTTTTTTGCTGCCGGCTTGCAGGCGGTGCGCCGCAGGGCGGAGAATGGAGCCGTGCGAGCGGGAAAGCGATTTGCGGTTTTCGCAGCGGCGATGCTGGGCATTTGCCTGTTGGGGACCGCGCAATATCAGGACCGGGACACTCGCGGCGTGCCCAAGACATCAGAAGCTGCGCCGCCGCCGGAGGCGCGCATCGACATTAATCACGCCGGCGTGGATGAGTTGCTGAAGGTTCCCGGCATGACGCGCAGTTGGGCCGGACGCATCGTGCGCTTTCGGCCTTACCGCACCAAGCAGGACCTGCTGGAGCGCGGGGTGGTGACCGGCCAGGTCTACGACCGCATCAAGGACTATGTGATTGCGCATCAGAAGGCGCAGTGAACTCTGGACCCCATCAGCCCCTGGCCCAGGCAATCACTCCAGAACCAGCAAGTGCTTGCTGTACCGCTCCCCGGCTAAAAACTTGAACGCCTTGTCCAAAGTGACCAGAACTCCGTTTTCTTTTATCGCGAGCCCGAGCAAATATGCGTCAGTGATCTGCTGATGTCCGTAAATACGTTCACGAAAAGGCTCGGCAAGGACTGACCAACCGGCCGTAATCGGCCAATACCGGTAGCCAGGATGCTTTTCTAGAGCTTTCAGGATTTCGGACGCTTCCCGAACAGATACTTTGCCCACATTCGAATTCGCCGTGACTCGAAGCAGGCCTGCTTCGGAGAAGGCGCACAGGCCCCAATCGAGTCCAGGAGCATTGAACCATTTCATCACCCTCTGGTGATGCACATGTCCTTGCTCGGTAAGAGCGATCAAGACGTTAACGTCAAGCAAGTATTTCAGCTTACTCAAAATTCGTCCTCTTCCAGAGCTGCTTTCACCATCTCGGAGGTGATGACCCGGCCGTCAGAGGGGATAATCAGCAGGCCGTTAGGCGCTCGTTTCAGGCGCGGGGACGGGCTGGTTGATTGCATGGCCTCAACCCCCTTGCGCGCCATCTCGCTGATCGCGGTACTCAAAGTCACTCCCCGTCCCTTTGCATAGAGCGAGGCAAGCTGGTAGACATCTTCATCGAGCGTGATACTGGTTCTCATAGAAGCATTATGCATCATTCTGCGAAATGGTGCAAGGATACAATTTGGTGCAGTAACTCTAAAGTGCACCATGCCCTCGGCGTGATCCAGCTCCCTTCGGCGGCTGGAGTCTTCCGCGCTCAGAAGTCATCTCATGAGCCCTGCTGGGCCCAGGTAGGAGGACCCGCAGTGGCTAAAGCCCCCGCCCTTTGCGGCCTTTTGCGGCACGGCTGAAGCCGTGCCCTTTCAAAACCGCTTTATGAGAAGGGCTCTATGTTTCGGCCGGCTCCGTTGCGGGAGGCGTATCCGGCGTTGGCGCGTCGCCGCGCCTGAGCAGCCGGCTCAGAATCACGTAGAGCACGGGGATAAAGAACAGGTTCAGCACCGTCGAGAGCAACATTCCGCCGACGACGGTTGTGCCGACGGAGCGGCGGCCCAGCGCGCCCGCGCCGGAGGCAAAGACCAGCGGTAAAACTCCAAGAATGAAGGCGAACGAGGTCATCAGGATGGGCCTTAGACGCAACTGGCCGGCCTCGGCGGCCGCATCGGCGATGGAGCGGCCCTTGCGGCGCAACTGCTCGGCAAATTCGACGATAAGAATTGAGTTTTTGGCCGAGAGGCCGATCAGCATCACCAGGCCGATCTGACAGTAGACATCGTTCGATTGGCCGCGCAGCGAGACCAGGCCCAGCGCGCCGAGGACCGCCATGGGCACCGCGAGAAGAATGATGAAGGGCAGCGCGAAGCTCTCGTATTGCGCCGACAACGTGAGATAGACGACCAGGATGCCGAGGCCGAAGATCAGCAGCGCCTTGCCGCTGGATTCGATTTCGTCCAGCGTCAGGCCGGTCCACTCGAACTTCATGCCAGGCATCATGGTGTTCTTCGCGAGCTTCTCCATCGCCGCGAGTCCCTGGCCGGAGCTGAGGCCAGGCGCGGGCGCCCCGTCGATTTCGACCGAGCGGAAGAGGTTGTAGTGGCTGATGACCGGCGGGCCGGAGCTCTCAGTCACCTTGACCAGATTGTCCAGCGGCACCATCTGGCCGGAGTCGGAACGGACGTAGTAGCTATGCAGATCGCGGCCCGACATGCGGAAGGGTTGATCGGCCTGAACGAAGACGCGATAGGTGCGGTTGTTGAAGTCGAAGTCGTTGACGTACTCCGAACCCATGAAGACGCTGAGTGTGCTGGTGATCTGGGAGAGCGGAATGTTCATCGCCTTGGCCTTCTCGCGATCGATGGTGACCAGCACCTGGGGATCGTTGGCCGAGAATTGGGTGAAGAGGCCGGTGAGATCCTTGCTCGCATTGCCCGCGCCCATCATCTGGTGGGCGACGCGGTCGAGATCGCTGAGGGTGTTGGCGCCCGTGTCCTGGAGCATGAACTGGAAGCCGCCAAAGCTGCCCACGCCGTTCACGGCCGGCGGCTGAAAGGCCTGCACGATGCCGCCGTCGGGAGCAAACATCAACATGCCAAAGTTCTTGTTGAGGCTGGCGACAATGTCGGCGGCTGAATGGCCCTTGGCGCGGCGCTTGTCGGCGGCCGTGGTGGAGACAAACATCATGCCGGCGTTGGAGGCGCTTCCGGCCAGCGAGAATCCCATGACGGAGAACGCGCTGCTGATGTCGTGATTCTGGTAGAGGATGGCCTCGGCGCGATCCGAGAGCGCCGTCGTATAGGCCAGCGACGAGCCGGGCGGCGCCTGCACCACAACCATGAGGAACTCCTGGTCCTCCTGGGGAATGAAGCCGGTGGGAACGCGGTTGTAGACGTAGACGGTAGCGCCCAGGCCGGCGAAGAAGAGCACCAGGAACAAGTAGCGCAGCTTGAGCGCTCCGTGAATCGCTTTGGCGTAGGTGGCGCCCAGCCAGGTGATCTGGCGGTCGGTGGCGTGAATGAATGCCGAAAAGATCCGCGAGACCGCCGCGATATGGAGGAAGTCGAGCTGCTTGGGACGATCCTCTTCGCCGCGCAGGAAGAGGGCCGAGAGAGCCGGCGAGAGCGTAAGCGCGTTGAAGGCCGAGATGGCGATGGCAAAGGCGATGGTCAGCGAGAACTGACGATAGAGAATGCCGGTTGTGCCGGGGAAGAACGAGACCGGGACAAAGACCGCGATCAGAACCAGCGACGTCGCGATCACCGCGCTGGTGACCTCGCCCATGGCGCGCGAAGTAGCTTCATGGGGATCGGAGTGCTCCATGGCGATGTGGCGCTGCACGTTCTCGATTACCACGATGGCATCGTCCACCACCAGCCCGGTGGCAAGCGTAATGCCGAACAGGGTGAGCGAGTTGACAGAGAAACCGAAGATCTTGATGAAGGCGAAGGTTCCGATCAGCGAGACAGGAATGGTGACGGCGGGAATGATGGTGGCGCGCCAGTCCAGCAGGAAGAGGAAGATGACGGCGATGACGATGAAGATGGCGATGACGAGGGTCTGGAGCACTTCGCGGATGGAGTCGCCGACCACCGTCGTGGTGTCGAAGGCGATGGCGTATTCCAACCCCGGCGGAAAGCTCTTCGAGAGTTCCGCGAGCACCGCCGCGGCCTTGCTGTCTACTTCAAGAGCGTTGGCGTTGGAGAGCTGCAGGACGCCGATGCCCATCGCAGGATGTCCGGCGAATTGGAGCGAAGTGCTATAGTCCTCGGCGCCCACCTGAGAGTGGCCCACATCCTTAAGCAGGATCAGGCCATTGGCGGAGTTCTTGACAATGATGTTGTCAAACTCCTGGGGACTGGTGAGCCGGCCCACGACGCGCACCGGGATCTGGAAGGCTTGCCTGGGATCCGCCGGAGGCTGACCGAGCTGGCCAGCGGGAATCTCGACATTCTGCTCCACCAGCGCGTTGACCACGTCGGTAGCTGTCAATCCGCGGGCGGCCAGGCGCTCCGGATCAAGCCATACACGCATGGCGTACTTGCGCTCGCCAAAGATCATCACGTCGCCCACGCCGGGCACACGCTTGAGCGCATCCTTGACGTAGACATCCAGGTAGTTGGAGATGAACTCGGGCGAGTAGCGGCCGTCGCGGGTGAAGAAGCCGGCGCCGAAGACGAAGTTAAAGCTCTGCTTCGAGATGCTGATGCCGGTTGCGTTCACCGCTGCGGGCAACCGGCCCGTTACGCTGGCCACGCGATTCTGCACGTCCACGGCGGCAATGTCCAGGTCGTAACCGGTCTGGAAGGTCGTGGAGATGGAGGTGGTGCCGCTGTTCGTGCTCGAGGAACTGATGTAGCGCATTCCTTCGACGCCGTTGATGGCTTCTTCCAGCGGTATGGTAACTGCCTCTTCAACGGTTTCGGCATTGGCGCCCACGTAATTGCAGTCCACCGACACCACGGGAGGCGCGAGTGTGGGATACATCGCGACCGGCAGGGTGGGGATGCACACCGCGCCGGCAAGAATGATCAGCAATGCGCAGACCGTCGCAAAGACTGGCCGATGAATAAAGAAATCTACGAACAAGAGTTGCCTTCCTTCCCAAAATAGCTGTCATCCTGAGCAGCTCGACTCGCCGCGTCGCGTTACAGCCAACGATGAACCCGCCAACTTGCTAACTCGCAATCCCGCGAAGCGGGGCTAACCTGCTAGATTGTTTACCCGTCCTTCTGCATTCTGGCCGAATCAAGAAGGTCCTCCGCCACATGCATCCTCTTCATCAGGAGCGGAATTGGGCGCGGATCTTTGCGCCAAACGGTGTCGAAGGATCCGCTCTTCGCCGGGCATCCCATCCTTGCGATCTCTCTTTCGCAAGGTGAGTCTCCGTAGCGCCCGGTGACCCCTGCTCTACGCTCCCGGCAGCGGCATCACTGGCATGTCCTTCACCAGGAACTGGGTGTTGGAGATGATCACCTTGTCGCCCGCGTTCAGCCCTGAAGTGACAGCGTAGTTGTTGCCCACCGTATCGCCTAGCGTGACCGCGGTCTGGCGGGCTACAAAGCCGCCTTCCTGCGGCTGGGCCACGAAGACGAAGGTCTGTCCCCCCTGGCGAGTCACCGCCAGCACCGGCACAACGGCCATCGGAGCGGTGCTCCAGATGACGCGCGCCTTGATCATCTGCGCGTTGCGCAGCACCTCTGGCGTGGCGTGCACCGGGGCCTTCACCAGAATGCCCTGCAAGGTGCTATCCACCTGCGCTGAGAGAAAATCGATCTTCGTCTTTTCCAGCAGCTTGCCGCCGTTGTCCATCAGTTCCACATCCAGCCCCTGGCGCACCTGGCCGGCACGCTCCGTGGGGACGTAGATGTAGGCTTCCAGATCCTTGTTTTCATCCACCGTGGTCAAAATCGTCGGCGGAGAGCTGGACGGCGAAGCGTAGTCGCCCACATGGACTGGAATATCGCCCACCACGCCGTCGAACGGCGCGCGGATGCTGTAGTAGGCCAATTGCTCTTCCTGCGTCTTGCGCAGCTCCACGGCCGACTGGTAGTCCGCTTTGGCGTTGTCATGCGCCTGTTTCGCCTGGTCATAGGCGTCGCGGCTGGTCACGCCGGCATCAAACAGCTTGCGCTGCCGCTCGATCTCCACCGCGTTGTAGTCGTCGACGGCCTTCTTCTGCCGTTCAGTGGCGCGCGCCGATGCGACGGTGGCCATCTGCAGCCGCGGATCGATCTCCATCAGCAGTTGCCCGGCCTTCACATGGTCGCCGGAACGGACGAGTATCTTCGTCAGCAGCCCGCTCACCTGCGGCATCAGCGTGGTCGAGCGGCGCGACTTGATGGTGGCCACATACTCGCTCGACTGGGGCACCGGAGCCAGACTTACGGTCACCGTCCGCACCGGCATCGCCCGCATCCCGGCCTTTCCCGACTGTGGTCCTTTGGACTCGCAGCCGGTGGCCGCCAGCCCCAGAAGTACAAGACAAACTGCTCCAAGAGTGCGTTTCAAAGCGTTCTTCCTCATTTTGTTCTTTCCAGCTATATGAGGCCCGAGATTCAGCCCGGCCCTCCGGTTTGTGCCGGATCCACTACATTCGCGAACGGCGGGAATTGATCGACAGCAGCTTGGCCTTCCGTGCGGATGCCGGGCCGAGAGTGCGCCGCGCGTCCGCGGAAGATCGATTCAAGCCGCTTCCTGTATTTTGACACCTGAAGGCGGAGATTGACGCAAAAAATCGCTCTCCGGCCAGGCTGCGCGGATCGGAACGCGGGAATGAGCCTATCTCTTTGACACGACCCCGCTGAGTTGGTAGCCTCTATAAGGACGAGTGTGGCAAATTGAGGCCTCTTCCTCGCCCTCTTTGCGTCCCCGTCGTCTAGCCCGGCCTAGGACACCGCCCTTTCACGGCGATAACACGGGTTCAAATCCCGTCGGGGACGCCAATAGAATCAGCGAGTTGCAAATCCTCTCTAGATTTTTGTAGGTCCGTTATGGTCCGATAAGCAAAAGTGCTCTCGCTGGGCTGCGCTCTGCGCAGACGGTTGTCGTCAAGCACCATGGTCACAATGCGGCTTTGAGCGTCACGTTTATTCTGCGTGACTGCCTGTGCATGCAGGTTCATCGTCACAAGACTGTTGGCATGGCGGAGCAGTTCCTGCACCGTCTTCACATCCTCACCGTTGGCCTTGAGGAGTCTCGCGTAGGTGCGCCGGAAGGTGTGCCAGCCAACGCCCTCGATGCCGAGAGTTTTGGCTGCCGGTAAGATGTGAGCTCGGTAGAATGCTCCGGGACAGTAGGGCAATTGTCCGTTGGAATGCGGGCTTGCGAGAATCCAATCCTCGGGCCGCGGATACGGGCTCATCATCCGCCAGGCGCAGAGAAGTTTTGATTTTATGGAATCGAAATCAGGCTGCCGGACGGCAAGAGTGCACCTTTGCAAGATCGGGGAGCATTTTGTCGATAGGGACAATGACGCTGGCTTCATCGGAAGATGCAACCGATAGCGATGCGATCCAGCCCTGCTCGCACATCTGCAAAGCCGACAATGAAAATGTTGTCAGTTAGACCTTGCATTTTCAATAAAGACATGGTATCTAATAAATGAAGGACCGAAACCAATGCGCGTCATCTTAGTCAACTCTGATCGCCTCTCATCGTCCAGCTATCTGCTGGAATCGGGAGGCTTCGTGCGCTGACGCCATTGGAATGGTCAGAATCGAAGCCCTCCGAGAAATCGGGGGGCTTTTAGTTTGTGCGGGATTGGCGAAACGGAAGCCGCGCTCGACTTAAGATCGAGTGTCTTCGGACGTGTAGGTTCGAGTCCTGCATCCCGCACCACGAGCTTATATTCATAAGCTCGACGCGGCGACATGCAACGTCGTCATAGGTGAGTTATGCCTTCAAGAGTTATACCCGGATGGTGGAATGGGAGACAA
>Ga0302156_10001448_pt1 | contig 20988 bp, 19 predicted proteins | sample I_Bog_N3_2_FD_193503 | JGI IMG/M metagenome (GOLD analysis project Ga0302156, IMG submission 193503) | Peat permafrost microbial communities from Stordalen Mire near Abisko, Sweden - I_Bog_N3_2 | ecosystem: Environmental > Terrestrial > Soil > Wetlands > Peat | place: Sweden: Abisko, Stordalen... | reverse complement strand
AGCGGGCGATGCGTGCCTTCTTCGTGGGCGAGACGGCGAAGATCGCGGTGGTGATCGTGCTGTTCGTGGTGGTGTTGAAATCGATGAAGGTGGTTCCGCTCGCGATGCTCGGCACGTACGTGGCGACCTTTCTCGTGTTCTGGGTTGCATTGGCCAACGCACTGCCGCCCCTGGGCGGCGCGTCGCGCCATGCGGACGCGGACAAATAGTGGCAATCGGTGCGATATCGCTTTAGCGCGTAAGACTTCATGATGACAGCTGAACAGCCAACGACTCCGAACGAATACATTCTTCACCACCTGACGTTCCTGTCCAACAAGGAACCGGCGGGGGTGGTGGATTTCTCGGTCATCCACTGGGACAGCGTGTTCTTCTCGGTGCTGCTCGCGCTGCTGTTCGCCGGCTCGTTCTTCTTCGCCGCGCGCACGGCCACGGCCGGCGTGCCGGGCAAGTTCCAGAACTTCGTCGAACTCATCGTCGAGTTCATCGACACCCAGGTCAAGGACAGCTTTCACGGCACGAACAAGCTGCTCGCGCCCCTGGCCCTGACGATCTTCTGCTGGGTGTTCCTCTTCAACGCGATGGACGTGCTGCCCGTCGATCTCCTGCCCATGCTCGCGCACGGGGCGGGGTTCGAGCACTTGAAGGTGGTCCCCAGCACCGACCTCAACATCACCTTCGCGATGTCGTTGACCGTGTTCGTGCTGATCATCTACTACAGCATCAAGGTGAAGGGCCTCGGCGGCTTCCTCGCCGAACTCACCATGCAGCCGTTCACGGCCAAGAATCCCATCGTCAAGATCCTGCTGATTCCCGCGAACCTGCTGCTCGAGATCGTGCCCTTCCTGGCGCGGCCCATCTCCCTGTCCCTGCGTTTGTACGGCAACCTGTTCGCCGGCGAGATGATCTTCATATTGCTCGCGCTGCTCACGCTCCACGGCATGGCGGGGCTGTCGAGCGCCAGCGGCTGGATCTTCCTGGTCTTGCAGTTCGTGCTGTCGTTGCTCTGGGCGGTCTTCCACCTGCTCGTCATCACGCTGCAAGCCTTCATATTCATGGTGCTGACGATCGTTTATCTGGCGATGGCGCAGGAACACCATTGATGTCTCGAGTCCGGTAACCCACAGCTTTTTTCGCGTCTGTTTCTCTTTAGGAGGATTGAATGGAAAATTTCGCACACGTCCAGGCCATGACCGTGCTGGCCGTCGGGATCATTTTCGGTCTGGGCGCGCTCGGCACCGCGATCGGCTTCGGCATCCTCGGCGGCCGCTTCCTGGAAGGCGCCGCGCGCCAGCCCGAGCTCGCCCCGATGCTGCAGGTGAAGATGTTCATCGTGGCGGCCCTGGTCGACGCGGTGGCGATGATCGGGATCGGCTTCGCGCTGTTCTTCACGTTCGCGAACCCGTTCACCGCCGGGTTGACGCACTGAAGACGGCTGCGGCAACCGCGCTGGTCAGGAGACTACTGTGAACATCAATCTCACGTTGATCGTGCAGATGCTCGTGTTCATCGCCCTCATCTGGTTCACGATGAAGTTCGTGTGGCCGATGATCCTGGGTCCGATGGAGGAGCGTTCGCGCAAGATCGCGACGGGGCTCGCCGCCGCCGAAAAGGGCCAGAAGGACCTGAGCGAGGCCGAGGAGCGTTCGAAGGAGCTCATCCGCGAAGCGCGGAACAAAGCGGCCCAGATCCTCGATCAGGCCGGCAAGCGCTCCAACGAGATCGTGGAGGAAGCCAAGGGCACCGCGTCGACGGAAGGGCAGCGTCTGATCGCCCACGCCAGGGACGAGGCCTCGAGGGAGAGTTCGCGGGCGCGCGACGGATTGCGGCGCGAAGTCGGCAAGCTCGCCGTGGACGGCGCCTCGCGCCTGCTCGGCCGGGAGATCGACCCGAAGACCCACGCGGAGCTGCTCGACAAGCTCGCGGAGGAGATCGCGAATGGCTGAGCGAGCGACCATCGCCCGGCCTTACGCGAAAGCCGCGTTCGAGTATGCCCGCGACGCCAATGCGCTGCCGCAGTGGTCGGAGGGCCTGAAAATCGCGGCCGAGATCGTCGCCGACCCGCGCGTGGCCGCTCTCGCCAAGAATCCGGCGCTGTCGGCAGCCGATGTGGCAGGGCTGATCGCCGACGTGGCGGGCTCGCGCCTCGATGCGGGCATGCGCAATTTCGTGGGAGTGCTCGCGGAGAACCACCGGGCGCTGCTGCTGCCGGAGATAGCGGCGCGCTACGAGGCCGAACGGGCGGAAATCGAGAACACCGTGGACGTCGAGGTCATCTCGGCCGTCGCGCTCGACCCCGCGCAGCAGGACAAGCTCGACCGCGCCCTGAGCGGACGCCTCAAGCGCCGGGTCCGGATGCACAACACGGTCGATGCGAGCCTGATGGGCGGCGCGGTGGTGCGCGCCGGCGATCTGGTCATCGACGGATCGATAAAGGGTCGCTTGGAACAACTCGCGACGGAATTGAGCGGTTAGTCGGGATTTTACGCGCGGGCCCGGCAACGGATCCTCACGCTTAAGGGGTTTGATATGTCCATCAAGGCATCGGAAATCAGCGACCTGATCAAGGCGCGCATCGACAAGTTTCAGTCCAGCACGGAGGCGCGCAACGTCGGAACGGTGGTGAGCGTCACCGACGGCATCGTCCGCATCCACGGCCTCGCCGATGCGCGTTACGGGGAAATGCTCGAGTTCGACGGCAACCTCTTCGGTCTCGCGCTCAACCTGGAACAGGACTCGGTCGGCGCCGTGGTGCTCGGCGAGTACAAGGGCATTTCCGAGGGCGCGACCGTCAAGACGACCGGGCGCATCCTCGAGGTGCCGGTGGGCCCCGAATTGCTCGGTCGGGTGGTCGATGCGCTCGGCAACCCCATCGACGGCAACGGGCCGATCAACGCCCAGCGGCGCTCGCCGCTGGAGCGCGTGGCGCCCGGCGTCATTTTCCGCAAGAGCGTCTCCCAGCCCGTTCCCACCGGCCTCAAGGCCATCGACTCCATGGTGCCGATCGGGCGCGGCCAGCGCGAACTCATCATCGGCGACCGTCAAACGGGCAAGACCGCCGTGGCGATCGACACCATCATCAACCAGAAGAGCACCGGGATTAAGTGCATCTACGTCGCCATCGGCCAGAAGCAGAGCTCGATCGCCAACGTGGTGCGCAAGCTGGAAGAGCACGGCGCCATGGCCCACACCATCATCGTCGCCGCCTCGGCCTCGACGCCGGCCGCGATGCAGTACCTCGCACCCTATGGCGGCTGCGCCATGGGCGAGTACTTCATGGACAACGGCGAGGACGCGCTGATCGTGTACGACGATTTGTCCAAGCAGGCGGTCGCGTACCGGCAGATCTCGCTGCTGCTGCGGCGCCCGCCCGGCCGCGAAGCCTACCCCGGCGACGTGTTCTACCTGCATTCGCGCCTGCTCGAGCGTTCCGCGCGCGTCAACGAGGAATACGTCGAGAAGGTGAGCGGCGGCCGCGTCAAGGGCCGCACCGGCTCGCTCACCGGCCTGCCGATCATCGAGACGCAGGCGGGCGACGTCACGGCGTTCGTTCCGACCAACGTGATTTCCATCACCGACGGCCAGATCTTCCTCGAAACGGACCTGTTCAACGCCGGCATGCGCCCGGCCATCAACGCCGGCATCTCGGTGTCGCGCGTCGGCGGCGCCGCGCAGACCAACATCATCAAGAAGCTGGGCGGCGGCGTCCGCTTGGCGCTGGCGCAGTACCGTGAACTCGCGGCCTTCTCGCAATTCGCCTCGGACCTCGACGAGGCGACCCGCAAGCAGCTCGAGCGCGGCCAGCGCGTCACGGAGCTCATGAAGCAGAAACAGTACGCGCCCATGTCCGTGGCCCAGATGGCGCTGTCGCTGTACGCCGCCAACAACGGCTTTTTCGACAAGGTCGACCGGGTGAAGGTGGTGGACACGGAAGCCGCCCTGCAGGCCTTCGCCCGCAACTCCCACGCCGCCCTGCTGAAGAGCATCAACGACAAGCCGGACCTGTCGAAGGACGTGGACGCCGGCCTGAAGAAGTGCTGCGAAGAGTTCTTCTCGAGCCTATAGAGAAACGACATGGCAGGCGCAAAGGAAATCCGCGGCAAGATCTCGAGTATCAAGAATACCCAGAAGATCACCAAGGCGATGGAAATGGTGGCCGCGAGCAAGATGCGCAAGGCCCAGGACCGCATGCGCGCCGCGCGTCCCTATGCCGAGAAGATCCGCCAGATCGTGGGGCATCTGCGCCAGGTCAATCTCGACTACAAGCACCCGTTCACCCTGGAGAGGCCGGTGAGCGCGGTCGGGATCGTGGTCATCAGCACCGACCGCGGCTTGTGCGGCTCGCTGAACCTCAATCTGTTCAAGGCCACGCTCGCGGCCATCCGCGCGGCGAAGGCGCGCGACGCCAAGGTGTACCTCTGCGTCATCGGGTCGAAGGCCCTGCAGTTCTTCCGCCGGCTTGCGGGCGTCGAGGTGGTGGCGTCCACCACCCACCTGGGCGACAGGCCGCACGTGGACGCCCTCATCGGCGCCACGAAGATCATGCTGGACTACTACCGCGAGGCGAAGATCGACCAGCTGCTGCTGGTGCACAACGTCTTCGTCAACACCATGACGCAGAAGAGCACCGTGTCGCAGCTCCTGCCGCTTCAGACCATCGACAAGGATCAGCTGCAGGAACGCTGGGACTACATCTACGAGCCGGAATCCTCGGAGATCCTCGAGAGCGTCCTCATGCGCTACATGGAGTCGCAGATTTTCCAGGGCGCCGTCGAGAACGTCGCCTGCGAGATGGCCGCGCGCATGGTCGCCATGAAGAGCGCATCCGACAACGCCGGCAAGCTCATCGACGAGCTGCAGCTCATATACAACAAGGCCCGTCAGGCGGCGATCACGAAGGAACTTTCGGAGATCGTCGGCGGCGCGGCAGCGGTCTGAATTCAAGAGGGTTAGCAAGCATGTCCAGCGGCAAAATCGTGCAAATCATCGGCGCAGTCATCGACGTTGAGTTTCCGCGCGACCAGATTCCCAAGGTCTACGATGCGCTCAAGCTGGACGACGTGGGTCTGACCCTCGAAGTGCAGCAACAGCTCGGCGACGGCATCGTGCGCTGCATCGCGATGGGCCCCTCCGAGGGCTTGCGCCGGGGCCTCACGGTCGCCGGGACGGGCAAGGGAATCTCCGTGCCCGTGGGCGCGGGCACGCTCGGCCGCATCATGGACGTGCTGGGAGCGCCGCAGGACGAGCGAGGCCCGATCAAGACCGACACCTACCTGCCGATTCACCGGCCGGCGCCAGCCTACGACGAACAGGCGGGCGGCCAGGACCTCCTGGTGACGGGCATCAAGGTGATCGACCTCCTGGTGCCGTTCGCCAAGGGCGGCAAGGTGGGTCTGTTCGGCGGCGCGGGCGTCGGCAAGACCGTCAACATGCTCGAGCTCATCAACAACATCGCCAAGCAGTACAGCGGCCTCTCCGTGTTCGCGGGCGTCGGCGAGCGCACCCGCGAGGGCAACGACTTCTATCACGAGATGATCGAGTCGGGCGTCATCGACAAGGACCACCTCGAGAACTCCAAGGTGTCGATGGTGTACGGCCAGATGAACGAGCCGCCCGGCAACCGCCTGCGCGTCGCCTTGACCGGATTGACCATGGCGGAGTACTTCCGCGACGAAAAGCAGGCCTCGGGCAAGGGCCGCGACGTGCTGTTCTTCGTCGACAACATCTACCGCTACACCCTCGCCGGCACCGAGGTCTCCGCGCTGCTGGGACGCATGCCGTCCGCGGTGGGTTACCAGCCGACCCTGGCCGAGGAAATGGGCGTGCTGCAGGAGCGCATCACCTCCACGAAGACCGGATCGATCACCTCGATCCAGGCCGTGTACGTGCCCGCCGACGACTTGACCGACCCGTCGCCGGCGACCACCTTCGCGCACTTGGACGCCACCGTCGTGCTGTCGCGGCAGATCGCCTCGCTCGGCATCTACCCGGCGGTCGATCCGCTGGACTCGACCAGCCGCCAGCTCGACCCGCTGGTGGTGGGCGAGGATCACTACAACACCGCGCGCGGCGTGCAGGCCATATTGCAGCGCTACAAGGAGCTGCAGGACATCATCGCGATTCTCGGCATGGACGAATTGTCGGAAGAGGACAAGCTGTCGGTGTACCGGGCCCGCAAGATCCAGCGCTTCCTCTCGCAGCCGTTCAACGTCGCGAAGGTGTTCACCGGCCAGGACGGCAAGATCGTGCCGCTGGCCGACACCATCCGCGGCTTCAAGGCGATCATCGCGGGCGAGTACGATCACCTGCCCGAGCAGGCGTTCTACATGGTCGGCGGCATCGAGGAAGCCGTCGAGAAAGCCAAGACGCTTTAAGCTGGAGGGCACGCATCATGGCGAACACCATTCACGTCGACATCGTCAGCGCCGAGGGCCAGATATTCAAGGGCGATGCGACCATGGTGTTCGCGCCGGCCGCGGGCGGCGAGATCGGCATTGCGCCCCGGCACGCACCGCTCCTGACGATGCTCAAGCCGGGCGAGGTGCGCGTGCAGGTCGAGGGCCAGGAGGAGCAGTCCTTCTACGTCGGGGGCGGCGCCCTCGAGGTCCAGCCCAATTCCGTGTCGGTGCTCGCCGATACGGCCGTGAGAGCCCACGACCTGGACGAAGCCGCCGCCCTGGCGGCCAAGCAGCGCGCCGAGGAGGGCATCCGGGGCCGGGCCGATCAGATCGAGATTGCGGAGGCGCAGGCGGAACTGGCGCGTGCCGTGGCACAATTGCGGGCGATCGAGCGCATTCGCAAGAAACGTTGATCGACGCCTAATCACCGGGAGCAGCCGTGCCGCTTTCCGTCGTCATTCTCGCCGCGGGCCGCGGCAAGCGGATGAATTCCGACCTGCCCAAGGTACTGCAGCCGCTGGCCGGGGAGCCTCTGTTGCGGCACGTGGTGCGCACCGCGCGCGAACTCGGGGCCGACCGCATCCTCGTCGTCTACGGCCACGGCGGCGAGCAAGTCCCGGAGGCGTTTGCCGAGAGCGGCGACCTCGAGTGGGTGCTGCAGGCGGAGCAACTGGGCACCGGCCACGCCGTCATGCAGGCCATGTCCCGCATCCCCGACGATCATACCGTGCTCGTGCTGTACGGCGACGTGCCGTTGACGCGGGCGGAGACGCTGCGGCAGCTGGTCGGCGCCGCCCGGTCCGGCGGTCTCGCACTGCTCACCGTCGCCCTGGAGGATGCCGCGGGGTACGGGCGCATCCTGCGGGACTCGCAAGGCGGCGTGCGCGGCATCGTCGAGCACGCGGATGCCAGCGCCGAGCAGTTGCTGATCAGGGAGGCGAACACCGGGCTGATGGCGGCGCCCGCCGCGCGGCTGCGCGCCTGGCTCCGGGCCGTGAAGGCCGACAATGCGCAGCGCGAGTATTACCTCACCGACGTGGTGTCGAGCGCCGCCCACGACGGCAGTCCGTTGACCGCCGTCCCCGTGCCGGCGGCCATCGAGGTCCTGGGCGTCAACGACAAGATGCAACTGGCGGAGGTCGAGACGGGCCTGCGCCGGCTGCGGGCCGGGGAGCTCATGCGGGCCGGCGCGACGCTGGCCGACCCGGCCCGCATCGACGTTCGGGGACAGGTCACGGTGGAGCCGGATGTCTTCATCGACGTGGGCGCGGTCCTGATCGGCCGGGTGCACCTGGGCGCTCGCGTCAAGGTGGGTCCGTACTGCGTGATTCGCGATGCGCGCATCGGCGCGGACACGGAGATCAACGCCAACTGCGTCATCGAGGAGACCGAGGTGGCCGGGAACTGCCGCATCGGGCCGTTTGCCCGCCTGCGGCCGGGCACCGTGCTGGGCCACGATGCGCACATCGGCAACTTCGTCGAGGTCAAGAACTCCCGGATCGGCGACGGCAGCAAGGCGAATCACCTGAGCTATGTCGGCGATGCCACCGTCGGAGCGGGCGTGAACGTCGGCGCCGGCACGATCACCTGCAATTACGACGGCGCCAACAAATGGCCCACGGTCATCGCCGACGGCGCGTTCATCGGCAGCGGCAGCATGCTGGTCGCGCCCGTGCGAATCGGGGCCGGCGCGACCATCGGCGCCGGTTCGACCATCACGGAGAGCACCGCGGACGGCAAGCTCACGCTCACGCGCGCCCGGCAATCCACGGTCGAGAACTGGAAGAGACCCGCGAAGCTGCCGGAAGACGAGAAGACAGTGGCCGTCCGCAAAGCGCTGGATCCCAAATCGACGTGAGCGCCCGGCCGCCGGCCCCGGATGGCGCCGAAGGGTCGTTGGCGGCGGGCAGCGGGCGCCCGAACGCCGGCCGCCCCGCATCCGGCCGGCTCCCGGGCCCGGGGTAAGAACGTTGTCACGGGGCCCATGCGATAATCCCGTCTCTTTCTTGCCGGGAGCCTCAAGGACATGTGTGGAATCGTGGGCGTCGTGGCGGAGCGCAATGCGGTACCCATCCTCATGGAGGGGCTGCGCCGCCTGGAATATCGCGGCTACGACTCCGCCGGCCTGGTGGTGTTGACGTCCGATCAGCGGCTGGCCCGGGTGAGGGCCGTGGGGAAGGTGCAGGCGCTGCAGGCCCTGCTGGATGCGAACCCTCTCGACGGGCACGTGGGCATCGCCCACACGCGCTGGGCCACGCACGGCGTCCCGACGACGAACAACGCCCATCCGCACATGTCCGGAGACGGCATCGCCATCGTTCACAACGGCATCATCGAAAATCACGAGGCCCTGCGCGCCGGCCTGATCGAACTCGGATACAGCTTCGATTCGGAGACCGACACCGAGGTCATCGCGCACCGCATTCATCATCACCTGGGGCGCTCGGCCGATCTGTTCCAGGCGGTGCGCAGCACGGTGGCCGAATTACGGGGCGCCTACGCCTTGGCGGTCATTTCCCGGAACGACCCGGATTGCCTGGTGGTGGCCCGCGAGGGCTGTCCCGTCGTGATCGGGCTCGGGATCGACGAGAATTTCGTGGCTTCGGACGTGGCGGCGCTGCTGCCCGTGACCCGGCGATTCATGTTCCTGGAGGAGGGGGACGTCGCCCTGGTGCGGCGCAAATCCATCAACATCCTCGATCGGGAGGGAGCGCCGGCCCTGAGGTCCGCCCATGAGAGCGATTTGCCGGCGGACGCGGTGGAGCGCGGCCAGTACCGCCACTTCATGCTCAAGGAAATTCACGAGCAGCCGCGCGCCATTGCACAGACCCTCGAGGAGCGCATCGCCGGCGCGAGGCTGCTGGACGCCGCCTTCGGGCCCGGGGCGCAGCAGGTGTTCAAGCGAGTCAAGGCCGTGCACATCGCCGCGTGCGGCACGAGCTTTCATGCCGGCCTGGTGGCCAGCTACTTCATCGAGCAGATCTGCCGCATCCCGGCGCGCGTCGAAATCGCCAGCGAGTACCGCTACCGGAATCCGGTGGTGACGCCCGACACCCTGTTCGTCACCATCTCGCAGTCCGGCGAAACCGCCGATACGCTGGCGGCGCTGCGCAATGCCAGGCGCGCGGGCTACCTCGCCACGCTCACCATCTGCAACGTGGCCGAGAGCTCGATGGTCCGCGATTCGGACCTGGTGCTGCTGACGCGCGCGGGCCCGGAGATCGGCGTGGCCGCGACCAAGGCGTTCACCACCCAGCTCACCGCGCTCGGCATGCTGGTGGTCGCGCTCGCCAAGCATTGCGCTCCGCGGGCGATCGACGAGCGGGATCTCACCACGCAGCTCCTGCAGCTGCCCGGCCTGGTGGAGCGGACGCTGGCGCTGGACGACACCATCCGGGCGCTGGCGGAGATCTTCGCCGACAAGCACCACGCCCTGTTCGTGGGCCGCGGTCCGTTGCACGCCATCGCCATGGAGGGCGCGCTGAAGCTGAAGGAGATCTCCTACATCCACGCGGAAGCCTATGCGGCGGCCGAGCTCAAGCACGGCCCGCTGGCGCTGGTCGACGAGGACATGCCGGTGGTTGCGGTGGCGCCGAACAACGAGCTGCTGGAGAAATTGAAATCGAACCTGCAGGAGGTGCGGGCGCGCGGCGGGAAGCTCTACGTCTTCGCCGATCCCGAGACCGGCATGGAAAGCGCGGACGGCGTCACCGTGATTCGCCTGCCGGTCAAGGTCACCGCCCTGCAGGCCCCGGTGATATTCGCCGTGCCGATGCAGCTGCTCGCCTATCACGTCGCGGTGCTGAAGGGCACGGACGTGGATCAGCCGCGGAATCTCGCCAAGAGCCTGACGGTGGAGTGAGGCGCGGCGGAAGAGGACTATTTCTTACGCCCCTATCAGAACTTCTGCCCGAACTTCACGCCGATGGTGCGCGGCTGGCTGGGAAGGCTGTATATGGCGATCTGGCCGCAACTCGCCACGTCGCATTCCGCATAACGGTCGAGAATCGCGCGCTTGTCGAACACGTTGCTCACGTACAATTCGCCCGTCATTTTGTCCTTCTCCAAACCGGCGGAAACATCCGCGGTGGTATACGCAGGTTCCTCGCCGAGGCCCGCGGCAGCCACCGCACGCAAATCGGCGGTGCGCGAACCCAAGTGGAACACCGACGCCTGGAAATTCGCCTTGTACCCATCGTCGAGCGCGAATGTGTAGCGAGCGGTGACGTCGCCCTTGAATTTGGGCGTCACCGGCAACGGCTGCCCGGCCGGGGCATACTGCTCATAGCCCGGCGTCGCGCACCGCGTGGGATCATCGCAATATTCCTGCGTCAGCTTCGGCTGCAGCAGCGAGAAACTGGTGGACAACGTCAAGCCCTGCGTGACCGCATATTCCACATCCGTTTCCATGCCGAGGATGCGCGCGTTGCCGGCGTTCGCAATGATGGTGAGCGCATTCGGCCCGAGGTACGCGAACTGGAAATTCTTCCAGTATTCCGCAAAGAACGCGCCGTTGAATCGCAGACGGTGGTCGTCCCAGGTAGTCTTCCAACCGATTTCATAGTTGGTCAGAAAATCCGCCTGGTACGGCGGCAACGTTCCGCCGCCGTTGCGGTTCACGCCACCCGGCCGAAATCCCTTCGAGTAGGTCGCGTAGATCAAATGGTCCGGATCAAACTTGTACGTAAGATTGACCTTCGGGGACGTTCCCGAGCCCGTGGTTCGGCCATTGAGGTCCTGGCACGGCGCTCCATGAAAGGGCACAAATGGCGTGAAACAGGTGGCGGTTCCCTCCGTGGAGGAATAATTCGCGTTGAATCCGTAGAATCCCTGCAGTGTGTTGTTGTACGTGTAGTAGCGGGCGCCGGCCGTGGCGGTCAGATTCTCGAGAATGTCGTAGGAGAATTCCCCGAACACCGCGGAATCGCGATCCACGCGCTCTTGATCGGTGAGCCACAGCGAACCGGGCCAACCGGGGATCGACAGCGAATCGGCGAGCGGATCGCCGTTGTTCACCACGTAATCCTGGATGATCTCATGCACCTGGCGCTGCAAGAACAGGCCGCCCACGAAGCGGAACGGGTATTGCTTCGGCGATGAGACGCGCAGTTCGTTGCTGGTCTTGGTGTAATGATCCGTGCCGACGATGTGCTGCGCCGGGTTGATGAGCTTGCCCGAATTGTCCGTGAAATAAGCGCCGGACCCATAGGCTCGGTCATAGAAATAGGAGTAATCCGTGTAGTCCGACGACTCGTGGGTGTTGCGCGTCAGGTAGGCGCCGGCGTATACGATGTCGAAATCGGCGATCTTGCCTTCGATGGTGAGCGCCGATTGAATCCAGGAATCGTGCGTGGTCTCCGGAAAATATTGCTGTATCTTAAGATCTCCGACCGCCGGGTTGTAGGAAAAATTGCCTCTGACCCATTGGTCTTGGCCCATGACGGTGGGCAAAATGGTCCAGTTATCGTTCAACTCGATCTTGACCGAAGCGCGACCGCCCCGGGTATCGACGTCGTTGAAGTTTTTCTTGACGTAGGCCGCGTTGGTAAAGGTAATGCCGGAACTGGGAAAGGTCAGCGAGCCCGGCACATTGTCGATGTAGCCGGCGTCGTGCTCATCCCACCCGACCAAGCGAATCGCCGCAAATGACGTGAGCGGCAAGTTCACGAAACCCTCGACCGTATAGCCGTTGCCGCCGTACTCCACCGTGTTGCCTTGCACATCGTAACCGGCCGAGAAGCCACTCAAATCCGGCTTGTTGGTAATGACGCGGATGGTTCCGGACTCCGAACTCGCGCCATAGAGCGTGCCCTGAGGCCCGTTCAGCACCTCGACCCGCTCGATATCGTAGATATGGATATCGAGATTGCCGTCGATGGTCGTCACCGGCTGCTCGTCCAAATACATGCCGACGCTCGGCAGCGAGCCGGAATGGTTGCCGTCGCCGCCGCTCACCACGCCGCGAATATAAGTGTGCTCAAATCCCGGGCCGGCGGTTTGAAAGGAAACGCTCGGCAGATACTTCGCGAAATCGTCGAAGTTGGCGATGTGCAATTCCTCGAGCTTCTCGGTGTTGAGCGCCTGGATGCTGATGGGCACGTCCTGCAGGTTTTCCGTTCTCTTCTGGGCAGTGACGACCACCTCGTCCAATATGGCCGCCTCGCTCGAATCCGCGGCATAAGCCGCCTGCATGCAGGCGAGCAGCGCTGACGCCACGGATAGGGTGCGGCGCACGGCTGGCGGACGCTCATGTGCCTGAAGACGCCGTAATTTGCGTAATTTACTGCGAGTCATTATTGATCCCCATTTGCATTCTTATACTGTCGGCAGATCAGCAGCTTAGTCATTTCGGTGAGCGACGTCACCTCCCATCGGACGGCGGTCGGCGAGGAATTTCCATTTCGGATTGGGGTGATCGTTGGGATCGGTCGCTTCGTGACGCGACCGGCCCATAGCGTGCATTGCCCAGATTCGATTGACTTCCACAATCCGGACCACCAGCATGCCACGATAAATGCGCAAGCGCACGGACACGGACCCATCGTCTACCGCAGCTTGTCGGAACCAACCATGGAAAGCAAAATTCGCCGGAAGGCCTCCGCCCCAACCTGGGTCGGTCTCGCTATCGCGCAATTACGGGCGAGATGCACTCCAATTGGCAGGTGTTGGGAAGAGAGGCTGCGATTGTTCTAGCGGTAACAGTCGGGCTCTATCTTCTTCTACGCCGGGTTGGCGTTCATCTCGGTGAAGATCATCGAAAGGTTGCAAAGCCTCACGGGCAGCAAGCTTTTGGCGTGGCTGGTACCGCTAATGATATTTGCGTTGTCGCATTACCGGCAGGGTCTGGGCGGCATCGTTGCGGGATTCGTTCTGGGTGGAGTTCTTACGGCGCATTTCCTCGGAGATTTCGTGCTCAACATTGTCCTTCCTCTCGTCAGCGGCAAATGACGGATAATGTTGAATCAGCTTCTTCGGCCTCGTCGGGTAATGATACCCTCTGCCGCGGGGAGTAAATTCCCGTGGCTTCGAACAGATTGCGACACCGGATGCCCGCTTGCACAGGGCTGTAGGGTGCCACCAGCACCCGCTCTGCAAGCGCCGACACACATCAATGAGACCTTTCGTGACCAGAATGTCCACCATGCAAGACCTGCTGCGCGCTGTCGCCATCGCCTTCCCGATCCTTGCCGCCGCCGTTTCGGCACCGGCTTTCGCCGAGGATCCGACGCTGCCCACAATCGCGGAAGCACGGCCGGCGCACCGCGCGCCGCATGCGCCGCTGCCGAGCCGCCTACCGGCGCCGCAGGAGATCGGTGATTCCGCCACCCGTCTGCAACGCAGCTACAGCGGCACGCCCATCGACGTCACAACGTACCATTACGACCTCAACCGCACCGGCTGGAACCAGACCGAAACCGATCTGACACCCGCCACGGTCGGCTCGGCGAACTTCGGCCTGCTGACGACCTTGAATGTCGACGGCAACGTGCTGGCCCAGCCGCTCCTGGTTTCGGGCTTCGTCATGCCCGACAAGAGCACCCATGACGTGCTCGTCGTCGTCACCGGCCACAACTCCGTCTATGCCTTCGATGCGCAGAGCTATGCGACACTCTGGAACGTCAACCTCGGCACCGCGCAAAAATCCAACGACGTCGGCTGCGGCGATGTCCAGCCGGAATACGGCATATCCAGCACCCCCGTCATCGTCCGCAGCGCCGCCAATAAGGCGACGCTTTATGTCGTCGCCGCCACCGAACCCTCGCTCGGGCAATTCGTCTCCACGCTGCACGCGCTGGCGCTGGGTACCGGCGCCGACACCGTCCCCCCCAGCGTCATCGCACCTTCGGCCAAACTCAGCGATGGCTCGACCGTCGCCTTCGATCCGCAAAACCAATGGAATCGGGCCGGCCTCGCCTATGACAACGGCTCGCTCTACGTCGGTATCGGTTCGCATTGCGACAATAATCTGGACGGCATCACCGGCTGGCTTTTGCGATACAACGGCAGTCTGAAGCTGCAAAGCACCTTCCACACCGTCGAGACCGCCGGCGGCACCGAATTGGCCAGCATATGGATGACCGGCTTCGCGCCGGCGATCGATGCCACAGGGAATGTCTTCGTCGTCACCGGCAACGGCGACTTCACCAAGGGCAAGAAGGATTGGGGCGAAAGCGTCCTGAAGCTGCCGCCGACGCTCAAGTCTGTCGCCACCTACTTCACCCCGTCGAGCTTCATGTCGCTCAACAACAGCGACGAGGATTTCGGCTCCGGCGGAGTCATGCTGGTGCCCACGGTGCCAGGCCAGACGGCGCCGCCGCTGGCGGTCGCCATGGGCAAGTCGAGCATTCTTTATCTTCTCGACCAGAACAGCCTCGGCGCCCTGAAGCCCAAGGATGCGGGCGCGCTGCAGGCGCAATGGGACGGCGGCGGTGGACTGTGGGGCGGGCCGGCTTTCTACAATGGCCCTGCCGGCCCGACCGTCTTCACCCAGAGCAACGGCGACGTGCTGAAGGCCTGGACGCTCGCCACCGTCGGCCACCCGTCGTTGACCGTTGGCGGCAAAGGCACAAGCCACGCCGGCTACGGCGGCTCGCTGCCCATCGTCTCATCGAACGGCGCCACTGCCGGTACCGGCGTCGTATGGCTCATCGACCGCGCCGAAGAACCCTTCTCCATCGAGGCCTATGACGCGGTGGCGCTCGGCAACCCGATCTTCACAGCGCAGATCGGCGCCTGGTCCAACCCTGGCAACGGCAACCCCTTCCTGACACCGATGGAAGCCAATGGGCGCGTCTATGCGCCCGGCTACAAGGTGGTGCAGGTCTATGGGTTGACGCCGTAGGCGGTGCAGGCCCCTGAGCGCGCTTTCAGCGGATGCCAACCTGCCCGCGTACCGATTCGATCAGCCGGCGAGAATCGAAGGCAGCGCCATCTTTGAAAACGATTTCGACATTCTCGATGTCCGAAATGCGCGCGGACGGATCGCCTTTGACCAGCATCAGATCCGCACACTTGCCAGGCGCCAGCGTTCCGATGTCTTGCTCGCGACTAAGGCGCGGATCAGGCTCGTAACGCGCGGCCCGTCGATCGATTCCGTGAGCCAGGAGGATTGCCGATCCTGTGGGTTGGGGCAATCGTCGGCCTGCTTACCGGCCACAAATTCGCTATCGGTAGACATAGGTCCGTGTTCGAAGTCGTCGATGCCAGCCGCAATCGCCCCGGGCCAAGTCACAGAACACAAGTGTCCTGTTATCTTGAAGCCGCGGCGGTGCGCCTCACTCGCGGCCGCGTGCCTCCTCCGCACTGGCAAGTTCGTGCATCTGCGCGAAGGCTGTCCTCTTGCCTTCGAGGTAAGGGGCAGTCAGGTCGAGCTTGGGTCCGGGCATGAGACCGGCCTCGATGCGTGAGCGAACCCTGAGGTCCGCGTAGGGCTCGATGCTGCCGGTCGTGCGAAGCGTGGAGACGCCCGCGGCGAGGTATGCGGGGGACTAGTCGCACCCTCTCCGGAAACAAAGAGGATTATTGCTTTTGCAAAACATCGGGGGTTTGATGCAGTCCTTCGATCCATCGGTCCCGGCCCAACGCTCTCGCGCCGAGAAATACTTGGGCACGCCAAATCACAGGCGTGCAACGGGATGAGCGTTTACATCTATCGCACTGTGGGTGATAAAGAGATTGGCCATGCAAATGCCTATTCGTGTCCAAGTGGCTACACAGCGCTGCCGTGGCACGACACTTGGCTCGAGTTTACGGATGACGAAAGGCGCGTCATTCTTGACGCACTTCGGATTTTCATCGAGCAGCAAATTGCCGCGGCGCTTGTGACTCTAAAACTTCAACCTCACTAGCTCGCGTGCGCCTGATAGCCGACACTCGCGATCGACCCCTCCGGGTCAGGTTTTTCAGTTCGAACGACGTTCTCGGTGGCGCTGCCGGCGCTGCTAACGCAGTCGCTGAACGTCAGCGAGCTTGGCGAAATTACGGTCAAACGTCCCTACCGGCAAATGCCCGGCCTTTCTCGCAATCTCGAGCACCAGGCAATCCGAGAAGTCCACCGCCGACCGCGAACGATAATGAAGCAGCGCCGACGCGACCACCTCGGCGTCTTGCAGGGTCAGATCTTGGTGATTGAGCAGCATATCGACGGCGGTTCCGATCCGCGCCCGCGAAAGCTCGTAGACGGAATCGAGAACCCAAAGGGTCTCTGCGAGCACCAAGTGGGATATCCAAGCACCCTTTCGTACGAACTGTTCAGCCGCTTCGACTTGGTCGCTATCGTCTCGGACGACGAGGCGAACAAGAATGTTCGTGTCAATCGCGAGCATATCGTTGGCGAATATGCCTTCGAATGGCTTCCTTCACGTCGGGAATCGATTTGGCGCTCGGCGTGCCACTCGCAAAGAGCGCCCGGTGTAAGTCCAACGAACTGAAACGCCCGGCCCTGCGGACTACGACACTACCATCCTGTTCGTGCCACTCAATAACGGATCCCGGGCCTATACCAAGCTTCTTCCTTACCTCTACGGGTACTGAGATCTGGCCTTGAGCCGTGACTTTCGACTGGGCAATCGTCATATTGCTACATTACCCCGGTAATGGATCGATGTCAACCCACTTTCCAGTGCCAATTGTCGACGCCGGATACCGGTCGTTCGCGGATGGCCGCAACGGGTCAACTTCGCTCGTTGCCGGTAACCCGCTGAATTGCCGCAGTTAAATTCCAGAATTTGAACGGCGGCTCTGGCAGCCGGAAACCCGTCATTCCGCGACGCGACCGGCCACTTACTGTCATAGGTAACCAATAACTGCCTGCCCTAATGCGGCCGTTCACGGGTTGCGATAGTCTTGGCAAACCTGTGAATCATAGCAATCGGAAGGACAATATGAGAAAGCGGACATGCGCTCAGCATATGGTTGCGTGGGCCCTCCTCGGAATGCTCGTCAGTTGTGCGACTACAGGCACTACGCCTCGCGTCACCAATACAGTTCTTACAAAAACAGCCGATTTAGTCACCGCACGGCGTGTGCCTACGGCCGTGTTTTCGCCCGAAGACTCTGTAGTCTGTTACGTTTATTTCCAATGGGACGACGCAACCAAGGAAGCAGGCCATCACGCGGTAGAGTGGCGCTGGTATCAGGATGATAGATTAGTGTCGCGAAGCCAAAAGCGATTGCACTTCAAACGGACTCCTTACACGATCTGGACGCAACGGTCAGCTGGAGCTTTAGGGGCGGGCCATTTCTCTGTGGCCACAGTCGTAGACGGCGCGGTAGTCTCGACTAGTAATTTTGAAATCCGTCCATAGGTGTTGCGGCCCGAGAACATAAATCGCAGGACCCGATAACATCGCGAATTTGGGCCCAGATTCCGTGAGAATATCGGGCCGCTCAGGATCAGATTAATTGAGAATGGGCCCAGAATAACTGAGAACAGCCCGACAACATCGGCCAGGACCCAGATTAAGCGCGAATAGTGCGGCGGCGGCGAAGTTCGCTTTACTCATCGGCCTGGGGTAATTCAAACTCTGTTTTCGGCAACCAGTTTTTCGAACTCAAAAACCAGCGACTTCCCGCAAAGCGGTGCGCCGGTGCCAGGGTTCGAAGTAACGATCGTTTTTTCGAACCGATGAATTTGGACTACCAGGGGTAGGAGAGGCGCAATTCCTATGTCGCGACAATCGAAGGGACAAGTGCGCCTCATCGAACCAAAAGGTCGGCCGCACATCGAGTGCCCGAAATGCCGTACGTGCGTTGTTTGGCCGTCCTCGCTCACATCCGCAGAGACCGCAGCGTTTGCGGTTTCGTCGCGACGCAGTACGTTGGAAGCGGCGCGCTACGCCCATGAAAACTTAGGTCTCGATTTACGAGAGGCAAAAGCATTGGCTTTCCACATCACCAGGATCAAAGGCTTTTGCCATCGATGCAATTCCAAAATCAGTGGCTCGGAATCTCTTTGTGGGACCTGCCGCTCTGCGAACTTGGACTGGTAGCGACCGAGTGGGCACCTGCAGACGACGCGAAGCCATTCTCGGCTAATGTGGGTCCTGGCCGATGTTGTCGGGCTGTTCTCAATTAATGTGGGCCCGTTCTCACGTAATGTGAGCCCGAGTCGGCCGATGTTCTCAGCTAATGTGGGCCCAAATCGACCGATGTTATCGGGTCGAGGAGTTTATGTTCTCGGGCCGCTACACATAAGGTACGCGACTGGAAAGTTAATCGACACGGATCGCTAGGCTAGCCAGCAGTCTTGGCTCCCACAAGCAGACGCTCATGGGGGACTGCTCGGGGTCAGGAGCGTAGATTGACTGCTCGACGTATATGCGCATATAGTGCGCATAGGAGAAATGACTTATGAAAGCCAATACTGAGACCACATCAAGAAAACGACCCGTCAATCTGACCCTCAGTGAGGATTTGGTGAGCCAAGCTAAATCCTTGACCGACAATCTTTCCGGCGTAGTGGAATTGCTGCTCTCGGACTACGTCAGCCGCGAGCGGCAAGAGCGATTGCAAAAGTCCAAGGCCGTAGAAGCGGCAGTTGCTTCGTGGAACAAATTTAATTCCAGGTCTGGCTCCATCGCGGACGAATATACGACGTTGTAATGCCGCAGTTCGATGTCCACCGCAATTCCGGGAAACACAAGGACACGATCCCTTTTGTCGTTGTCGTCCAATCCTCTCAGTTCGATTCTTATCGGCGTCGTGTGGTCGTTCCCTTAGTACGAACCTCGGCGATTGGAAAGATTAGTTACGCAGCCTTCAATCCGACCTTCAAGATCCGGGGTGCCTCTGTTGTACTGCATCCCTTAGAGATCGTTTCTGTGCCTGTCGATCAGCTCGGCGAAATCGTGGCATCTCTGAGCGATGAGGGTCAATCGATTGTTGCGGCTTTGGACGAACTACTCACGCGCGCCTGGAAGTAGCTTCAGTCCCCGTAAACGGACATTCGCGAGAGGCCGGATTGGGTCAAGAGTTCGCATTGGTCGGCTGCTGACGGGCGACGGTCTCTGGACGGCCCAATCCGGACATTGGACGTGCCGAACTGCCTTCCAGAAAGGTGTCACCCTAACGGTGTTTGACGAGCCATGCAGCAATCGGTCTATTGAGGGTAAGCGGGCGCAGGGGGCGAGCGAATGTTGGCATGCAACTTTGCTGCGTTGATCGTTGCACGACATTTCCGTCGTCTAACGAATTGTCAGGTGACATGAAGGAATTATTGTGGCCACGTGCAACGTTACGTACTTCGAAGGCGTCGTTCGTCGCGCAGTCCGGACGTTTTTCTGGCGGCGCTTCAAGACTCCACTCGGAGTTCTCTATTTGGGTTCCTTTCCCATTCTACTCGGTGCCATTGGCTTCGCGTATTCGATTGATGGCCCGAATTGGTTTGTTGGCGCCGTGGGACTTCTCCTCGTTTTGAACATCATAATCCAAGTGACCCCATATTTCGTGTTACCCAAGGCTTTCGCAAAGCGCATAGCTGATCCTGCGAAACGCAGTGCCGAGGTTGAGACTTCCACCGAAGGCGTTCGGGTAACTAACGGTCCCAACGCCGCGCTTCTGCCTTGGAAAAGGTTCAAATACATTTGGGTGTATGATCAATACATAATACTGGCGGTCAGGCCCCCAATGCTGATGTTCGTTATTATCCCTACAGAGGGAATGACATCTGATGTACGCCGGGATTTCGAGGAAGCTGGTGTGCGGTCGATCACCTAACAACTCTCTTCTACAGATCCGCGCATTGAAGCCGCAAAGCCGCCGGTCGCCAAGGTCGCTGAGGATCAACACCGGGAGTTCACAAGCGTCGGGCGACCGTCGGCCAAATGCGGTCCGAGGCAATTGGGAACGAGCAGCCATTTAGCCGGCGTTCGTTGATCGCGGTAGACTCTGTGGAAATCTCGAGTACAGACAGCGAATTTCCCCCCGAATGGCCAGTGACTCGAATATCAAAATACGTGACGTTCGCGCCGATGACGCCAAGGCGATCATGGACATTTTCCGTAGTTCCGTTCGGATCATCGCAAGACGAGATTACACGCAGGACCAAGTATTGGCATGGGCACCAGACGAAATCGATATTGCTGGTTGGGAAGGCTACGCCACGAGACGAGCATTCGTTGCGGAGGACGAAAAAGGCGCGGTTGGATTTGCTGATTTGGAGGCAGATGGCGCGGATGTCTCCTGGGGGTGGCGGGCGCGGCCACCGTTGGCGACGACCGGCTTCGGGCCGACAGCAGAAGTCAATCCAACACCCGGAATTGATAGCACGGGACTATTCGATGACTTTACCCATACGCCCCCATCTGATGGTCCCGTCGGCATAGGAAAACCATATCTGCCGAACCCGACCCACCACATCGGCCAGAGGCACAGTACCGAAGCGACGTGAGTCAATGCTGTTATCTCGATTGTCGCCGAGCGCGTAGACCTGGCCAGCGGGGACCTTCACGTCGATTTCCGCGGACGGCGATTCGTTGGTAGACCACGTGACCTGCCAGCGGCGGACTTCGTCTCCCTCGGAAACTTGAAGCGCACCAACCCCTCGTGTCTCACTCAGGGTTAAGGAACGTCCGTTGATTAGGATCTCTTG
>Ga0302156_10001442_pt1 | contig 21013 bp, 20 predicted proteins | sample I_Bog_N3_2_FD_193503 | JGI IMG/M metagenome (GOLD analysis project Ga0302156, IMG submission 193503) | Peat permafrost microbial communities from Stordalen Mire near Abisko, Sweden - I_Bog_N3_2 | ecosystem: Environmental > Terrestrial > Soil > Wetlands > Peat | place: Sweden: Abisko, Stordalen... | reverse complement strand
AGTGTGAGGAGCGTGGTCCGTGGCAAGATAGTCCACCAGTCCATTGCGCAGCGCCGCGATCAGCGCCAGCCTGTCTTCTCTGCCACGCAGCGGCGGGTTCATCCGCAGCCACAGACGATTCTCGTCCGTCAGCATGGTGTCGTCGAAGAACAAGTGGTGCGGCGCAGCCTCGGCCGTAACGCGAATGCCCCGCGCTTTGGCTGCGGCAATTTTCTCCAGGCCGCCATTCGTCGAATAATGACACAGCTTGCCGATCAGGCCGTATCGCTCAATCAGGGTGAGCGCAAACTCCGTCGCCGCGATCTCAGCACTGGCCGGACGCCGCAGTTCATGGGTCGCCGCACCCATGTTCTCTCGCAGAATCGTAGGGTCTTCGCAGTGGAAGCTGACATTCTTGCCGCGATACTTGGCGATCACGCCTTCAAGTTGCTCCCGCGAAGTGAAAAATAAATCTCCCACCGACGGCCCCATGAACGCCTTGTAAGGAACATGACGCAACAGAGGGCTGGTTTCCGGCCCAATTCCCGCATACAGCGTCACATGCACGGCCGATTTCGCCGCCAATTTCTCCTTCTCCGTATATCTTGCATCGTCGACCGGCGCAACAGGATTGTTCGGCATGTCCGCAACATGCGTCACCCCGCCATGGATGGACGCGGCGGAGATGGTTGCAAAGTCCTCTTGATAGACCTGCGATTGGCTTGCGTCTTCCCTCGCGTGAATATGCAGATCGCCAAAGCCCGGGAAAATAATCTGTCCATGAAGATCAAGATCGCTCTTACCCGTTACTGGCCCCACCCGCTCAATCAACCCCGACTCTGTATTAATCTCTATCGCGCCCTCAAACTCGCGATCATGATTGGCAATCCTTCCCTCAACGCGCAGCATGGGCAGCCTTTCTGGCAGCGTTGATCTCATCGCGAAGATCACGCGCCGCAGATGCGGGATCATTGCTGAAAATTATTCCTCGCGAGCTGCTGATCAAAAGCCCTTTTCCCTGCGCGTCCAGGCCCGCGGAAACAGCCGCCGCAACATCGCCGCCCTGCGCGCCCACACCCGGCACAAGAAAAGGAATCGCCGGCGCGATCGCGCGGATTCTTTTCATCTCCTCCGGGCAGGTGGCTCCAACAACCAACATGCAGTTTCCCGCGGCATTCCACTCCGTGCTCACGCGCTGCGCTACCGTTTCCCAAAACGGCCTGCCATCCGACTTGAGATTCTGAAACTCGCCTGCTCCTGGATTCGATGTCCGGCATAAGATAATGCACACTTTGTCGCGCCTCTCCAGAAATGGCGCAAGCGCTTCTTTGCCAAGATAGGGATGCAGTGTTACTGCATCAAAACCCATCACATCAAAGATGGAAACCGCATACCCACGATTTGAATTTCCGATATCGCCGCGTTTTGCATCGCAAATCGTTGGGATCTCAGGGTATTCACTGCGCAAATACTCCATCGTCAACTCGAGTTCTCTGATTCCCTGCGCTCCTCGGAGCTCATAAAACGCCATGTTGGGCTTGTACGCAGCAGCATAAGAATGAGTCTGTTCAATAATCCACCGATTGAAGGCAAACAGCGGCCACTCATCGCCCCTGAAGCGCGCGGGGATGCGGTCGAGTTCGGGATCCAGCCCGATGCACAGCAGCGACCCCACCGCCTCCGCGCGCCGATCGAACTTTTGCATTGCAGCGTTCATCGTCCTCTATTCAAAACCATGCCGCTTAGCCCACGAATGTGGTTCTATGAGCCAGTCGCGCACCACCGCCGCGCCAGCCTCATCGATCAACCTGCGCTCCAGCGCGCTCCCCAGCACCGCCTGAAATGTCGTTGCCACATGAAGTCGTATGCCTGCGCTTTCGAACCGCTCCACGGCCTCTGGAAAGTCATAGCTGATAATGGCCGCGCAATCGCTGACAACCGCGCCCTCGGCGCGTAGAGCTTCAATCGCCGCGATGCTGCTGCCACCGGTCGTCACCAGATCCTCGACCAATACAACCCGCCTGCCCGTCACATCGCCGCCCTCGACACGCTTTTTTGTGCCATGCTCCTTCAGAGTTTTTCGAATAAAGACCGACGGCAAGCGCATCGAAAAACCAAGCGCCGCGCTGTGCGGGATGCCCGCAGCCTCAACGCCCGCAAGAACGTCTACTGGAATCTTCCGTTCGGCAATCAGAGCTTCAAAGCCGCGTATCACTTTTGCCCACTGTTCCGGCCAAAATGGAAACCGCCGATTGTCGCAGTAAACCGGCGACTTGATACCGGACTTGAAGGTAATAGGCGCCGCAGGCAGAAAGGACACGCCCTCAATCACAACCAACGCGTCAGCGATCTCGCGGCTTCGGGCCTCATAGCTCATGCGCATGTCCTTGACGTGATTTGGGACTGTGATTTGTGACCGTGTTTTGGCGGGCTTTTTGGGGGAGCAGAAGTTATGCCGTCGAAGAGACCGAGCGGGGCGCGCACAAAGTAGTCCAGACTGGACTTTGTTGGGGTGTAAAACGGCTCAGAGGACATTCGCCATTCCCCCTATGCGCATAGTATAGCGTATTGATTTCTGAGCGACTCGGCATCCCGTTGAGTCTCGATTCGTTGCAAACGTGTGCGGGATTGCGCCTTTGGGCGGATTTTAATCACAAGCTTGACTTTTTATGTCGAGTGAGTAGTCTGTTGGTGTCAGGGCTGCTTTCCTGGCCTGCAAATCTTCTTTGTCCCCAGAATTATGTACGGTTTTTCCTCATCTGAATTGGAGATTATTCCTCATCTGAATAGGAGATGATGGAAGAGAGCGATTCTATCGACCTGCGATAGATCAAATGACCTGGTCAACCTGGCTCCGCTCAACCCTTTCGCTGGACCGATTACTGAACGTACTGAGGGAAAGCGTCAACTCACTTTTATTATCCCCGCCGGTGGCATTCGTGATGAACATGAATGTACTCCGGCTCCAGCCAGACAGTGAGGCACCATGTGCGGTATTGTCGGCGTCTTCGGGCATAGCGCGGTAAGCTCGGTTCTCTATGAAGGCCTTTCCATGCTTCAGCATCGCGGTCAGGATGCCGCTGGCATCGCCACGTGCTTTGAGGACCGGTTTTACCTTGAGAAGGGGAATGGACTGCTCACGGATGTCTTCGTGGCAGGAAATTTGGCGCGACTGCTGGGCAACATGGGCGTCGGTCACGTGCGCTACCCAACTGCGGGGTGTTCTTCGGTTGCCGAGGCGCAGCCGTTCTATGTCAACTCGCCGTATGGCATTATCTTCGCGCACAATGGCAACCTGACAAACGTTTCGGAGATCGTGGACAACATCTTCCAAACGGATATGCGGCACTTGAACACCAACTCCGATTCCGAGGTAATGTTAAACGTCCTTGCGCATGCGATGGCGCGTCGCGGCGCAGTCAAGCCCAACGAGATCGATATATTCGCGGCCGTGGAAGAAGTCCACCGGCGCTGCAAGGGCGGGTACGCGGTGATCGCGATGGTCGCCGGAGTGGGCATGATTGCATTCCGCGATCTGCACGGTATTCGGCCACTGGTGTTCGGAAGTCGAGGCCAGGGCAAAAACGCTGAGTACATGATCGCCTCGGAGAGCGTGGCGCTGCAGGGGGGCGGGTTTGATCTGGACCGCGACCTTGCGCCGGGCGAGGTGATTTTTATCGATATGCAGGGCGTCGTCCACTCGCATGTAAGCCCGCAGGCGTATGAGAAGACTCCTTGCGTCTTCGAGTTCGTCTATCTAGCGCGGCCGGATTCGGTACTGGATGGCGCGTCGGTGTATCAGTGCCGCATCAACATGGGGACCAAGCTGGCGGCGAAGATCAAGCAGGAGTGGGCGCAACTGCAGATCGATGTGGTGATTCCGATTCCTTCGACGAGCCGGGTAGCAGCGCAGGAGATTGCGACACAGTTGAACCTTCCGTACCGCGATGCGCTGGTGAGAAACCGTTACGTGGGCAGGACGTTTATCATGCCTGGGCAAGCGCAGCGCAAACAGTCAGTTCGCCGCAAATTGAACCCGATCCCCAAGTTCTTTCAGGGAAAAAATGTGCTGCTGGTCGATGATTCGATCGTGCGCGGCACGACGATTCGAGAGATTATCGCGATGGTGCGGGAGCAGGGCGCGAAGAAGGTCTATGTCTGCTCGGCTGCGCCTCCGGTACGCTTCCCAAATGTGTATGGGATCGATATGCCGGCGCGATCGGAGTTGATTGCCAGCGGACGGAACGTGCAGGAACTGGCAAAGGTTATTGGAGCCGACGAGCTGATCTTCCAGGACCTTGAAGATTTAAAAGAGGCAATTACCGACGCTGCACCAGGACTCAAACACTTCGACACGTCCATCTTCGATGGGATTTATGTCACCGGAGATATCACGGAAGCGTACCTCAACACGCTGGAACAAAAACGGAACGACGCTGCCAAACACACAGAAGATGTCGCAAGCTACATCACAAGAAATCTCTCCGCGCACCTTTAACGGCAAGACGGTGCGGGTGCTGCCCGGGCCGCCGGCCCTGACGGCGTTCGAAGCTGCGCGGATTGCCGCTCGTCTGCGCGCGATCGATATCAGCGTGACCGCAGTCGAGGCATCGTATCTGTACTTGCTGCTGCAGAATGAGTCTGCGAGCGGGGTTGATCACCAGAGACTGGCCGAATTGCTGGGCGCCGGCGTGGAGAGCGCGGCGGGGCAGCGCGTGTGGATTGCGCCGCGCGTGGGCACGCAGTCGCCGTGGTCGAGCAAAGCAACTGACATCCTGCACAATACCGGCTTTGGGGCGATTGAGCGGATCGAGCGCGCGCGTGTGGTGCGCATCGTTACTTCCCAGAAGGGAGGCAAAGCGGATCTCCGGGCGCTGGCGGCGGCATTGCATGACCGCATGACAGAGAGTGTGTTCTTCGAAAGCGCCGGCGAGTTGCAAGCATTGTTTGTTCCGCGCAAACAGAAGGTGCTCGGGCATATAGACGTTTTAGGCCTCGGAGCTGTGGCGATTGCCAAGGCGGATCGCGAGCTGGGACTTTCGCTTGCGTCTGATGAGATCGAATACCTTGTCGCGGAGTTTACGCGGCTGGGGCGCAATCCGACTGACGTCGAGTTGTACATGTTTGCACAGGCCAACAGCGAACACTGCCGCCACAAGATCTTCAATGCAGGCTGGACAATCGATGGTGTCCGGCAGTTGCGATCGCTGTTCCAGATGATTCGCAATACCAATGAAGTGTCGGGCGAGAATGTGCTCTCGGCTTATCGAGACAATGCGGCGGTGATTCACGGCGGGCACGGTGGTAGGTTTTTTCCTGAGCCGGCTGACGCGGCCTACGCATATCACGAAGAAGATATTCATATTTTACTGAAGGTGGAGACGCACAATCATCCGACGGCGATATCCCCATGGCCGGGGGCGGCAACGGGATCGGGCGGGGAGATTCGCGATGAAGGAGCGACCGGACGCGGAGCGAAGCCCAAAGCCGGGTTATGCGGGTTCACGGTGTCGAATCTGAATCTGCCGCAGGCGCCGCAACCGTGGGAGCGAGCGTATGGGCGGCCTGCGCATATTGCTTCGCCGCTTGACATCATGATCGAAGGGCCGCTGGGCGCGGCAGCGTACAACAATGAGTTCGGCAGGCCGGCTCTGTGCGGATACTTCCGCACCTATGAGCAGCAGAGCGTGAACTCTGCAGGGCAAAGCACGGTCTTCGGGTATCACAAGCCGATCATGCTGGCGGGCGGGCTGGGAAATATTCGCGCGGAGCATGTGGAGAAGGGTGCAATGAAGGCCGGCTATGCGCTGGTTGCGTTGGGCGGGCCGGCGATGCTGATTGGGCTTGGCGGCGGCGCGGCATCGAGCAGCGCGGGCAGCGGAAATACGGATCTGGATTTTGCTTCCGTGCAGCGCGATAACGCGGAGATGGAGCGCCGCGCGCAGGAGGTCATCGACCGCTGCTGGCAGCACGGCAAAGCGAATCCGATTGCGTTTATTCACGATGTGGGCGCGGGTGGATTGTCGAATGCATTTCCAGAGCTGATCAAGGACGGCGGCTGCGGCGGGAGTTTCGACCTGAACGCCATTCCGCGCGGCGAGGCCGGGATGAGTCCGCTGGAGGCGTGGTGCAATGAGGCGCAGGAGCGCTATGTGCTGGCGATTGCGCCGGAGAATCTGCATCTGTTTGAAGCTATCTGCGCGCGTGAGCGGTGTCCGTACGCCGTGATCGGGACGGCGGAACAGGAGCCTCATCTCACGCTCAGCGATAGTACGGCATCCGAAGAGACGGGCAAAGCGATCGATCTTCCGCTACATGTGCTCTTCGGAAAACCACCGAAGATGGAGCGCGGGTTCGCGCGGACGAAGATTATTACAGCGCCGCTCTATTTTACGGGCGTCACTGTTGCGGATACAGTTGAGCGGCTGTTGCGGCTGCCGACTATTGCGTCGAAGTCGTTTCTGATTACGATTGGCGACCGCAGCATTACCGGGATGGTGGTGCAGGACCAGATGGTAGGGCCGTGGCAGGTCCCGGTGGCCGACTGTGCGGTCACGCTGGGCGCATATGACTCTTTGTGGGGCGAGGCGATGGCCATCGGCGAGAGAACACCGCTGGCGGTGTTCGATGCGGCTGCTTCGGCGCGCATGGCCGTGGGCGAGGTGATCACCAATCTGGCAGGAGCGGCGATTGGGTACGAGCAGGTTGGCAGGCTCGGCGACATCAAGCTTTCGGCAAACTGGATGGCGGCGGCGGGCGAGGGGCAGGAGGATCAGAAGCTCTTCGACGCTGTTCATGCGGTGGGAATGGAGTTTTGCCCGGCACTGGGAATGACGATTCCGGTGGGCAAAGACTCGATGTCGATGAAGACCAGGTGGGTTGGTGAGGACGGCGAGACAAAAACAGTGGTCTCGCCGCTTTCGCTCGTCGTGTCGGGTTTTGCGCCGGTCAGCGATGTGCGCCGCACGCTGACGCCGCAGTTGTGCGAAGGCGATGCATCGCTGATTCTGATTGATCTCGGCGAGGGCAGGAATCGGCTGGGCGGCTCGTGTTTGGCGCAGGTGTACGGACAGGTTGGGGATGAGGCTCCAGACGCGCCCGCGGCTGAAGTGATGAAGGCGTTCTTCGCTGCGATGCAGCAGCTCAACCGCGAAAGAAAGCTGCTGGCCTATCACGACCGCAGTGATGGCGGGCTGTTTGTGACAATGGTGGAGATGGCCTTTGCCGGGCGGATGGGGCTGGAGATTGATTTGCCGGTTGCGGGCCTGGCAGAGCTATTCAGCGAAGAGTTGGGTGCGGTGGTGCAGGTTGCGGCGCAGGATGTCGCTGAGGTGATTGCACGGTTCAGCGCTGCCGGCGTTGCAGCGCAGGTTATTGGACGTGGCGCGCCGGGCAACGAGATTGTGATTCGCGGCGGCGGAGAGATTGCGTATCACAACACGCGCACCGCGCTGCACGCGATGTGGGCAGAGACGAGTTTTCACATCCAGTCGCTACGCGATAACCCGGAGAGCGCACGGCAGGAGTTCTCGTTGCTGCAGGATGCCGAGCGGCCCGGGCTTTCAGTGAGAGTGCCTTTTGATTTATCGGAACGGGTGAATGCGCCGTTTGTGCACACGGCGAGGCCGCGTGTTGCAATTCTGCGCGAGCAAGGCGTGAACGGGCAAGTGGAGATGGCCGCGGCGTTTGATCGCGCTGGCTTCGCTGCCGTCGATGTCCATATGAGCGATCTGCTGGCTGCGCGCGTGGACCTTGCGGAGTTCAAAGGACTGGCTGCGTGCGGCGGATTTTCCTATGGCGATGTGCTGGGCGCAGGCAGCGGCTGGGCAAAGACCATACTCTTCAATGACCGGCTGAAGGAGATGTTCACGGAGTTTTTTGCGCGCGCGGATAGCTTTGCGCTGGGCGTCTGCAATGGCTGCCAGATGATGGCGCAACTGCGCGAGATCATTCCCGGCGCCGCGAGTTGGCCGCACTTCGGGCGCAATGTGTCGGCGCGGTTTGAGGCGCGAGTGTGCATGGTGGAGATTCAGGAGTCTCCGTCGCTGTTCTTCGCGGGCATGGCCGGCGCGCGCGTTCCGATTGTGACTGCGCATGGCGAGGGACACGTGAGCAGCATCGCGGCGGACTCTCGGGTCGCGCTGCGTTACATTGATACGTATGGCCAGGTCACTGAGCATTACCCGCTGAATCCAAGCGGCTCCATGCAGGGAGTTGCGGGATTGAGCAGCGCGGATGGGCGAGCGCTGATTGTGATGCCGCATCCGGAGCGCGTTTTTCTGGGCGTGCAGCACACCTGGGTGCGGGACAAGATGCGCGAGCTGAAGGATAGCCCATGGCAACGAATGTTTGACAACGCGCGCAAGTGGGTTGGGTAGGAGAGAGCGTGAGTTCAAAGGTGGATTACAAGTCCGCGGGAGTGGACATCGAGGCTGGCAACGAGGCGGTGCGGCGCATCAAATCGCATGTGGCCGAAACCCACAAGCAGCATCCGTTAGCGGTGCTCACCGGGCTGGGCTCCTTTGGAGCGCTCTTCGCTCTGGGTGATGCGCTGAAGGGCCTAAAGGATCCGGTGATGGTGCAGAGCACGGACGGCGTCGGCACCAAGAGCAAGGTAACGGTGATGGCGGGCCGTTATGAAGAACTGGGCCGCGATCTGGTCGCTGCCGTCGCGGGAGACATCGTGGTGATGGGAGCGACGCCGCTTACGTTTCTGGACTACCTGGGCTTTCATAAGACAGAGCCGGAGATTGTGGAGTCGCTGGTGCGCGGAATGAGCGCCGCGTGCATCGAGGCCGGCATTGCGCTGGTGGGCGGAGAGACCGCGGAGATGCCCGCGGTGTATGCGGAGGGCGACCTGGACGTGGTTGGCTTCGTGACCGGTGTGGTTGATCGTGAGCGTTTGCTGACGGGAACGAACATCGTTGCGGGCGACGTTCTGTACGCGATCAACTCCAGCGGTCTGCATACTAATGGATTTTCGCTGGCGCGCAAGCTGATCTTCGAGATTGGCGGCTATGCAATCGATGCACGGCCTGAGGAGCTTGCCGGGGAATCGATAGCGGATGCACTGCTCGCGCCCCACACAAACTATGTTGCGCCGGTGAGGAGCATCCTCGACGCCGGGATTCCGATTAAGGGCATGGCGCATATTACCGGCGGCGGGCTGGTGGAGAATGTGCCGCGCATTTTGCCGGAAGGCTTAGGTGTTGTGATCGATCGTGCGACGTGGTCGCCGCAGCCTATCTTTGCGCTTATGCAGCAGTTGGGAAATATCGACGATCTCGAGATACACCGCACGTTCAACATGGGCGTGGGATTGGTTCTGATTGGGCCACCGGGGTTGCAGAGCGAGTTGGCGGCTGCGATTGCTGGCTTTCCCGCGTTGCGCGTCTGGGAGTTGGGGCGCGTGGTAGCCGATGCTTCAGGAGTGCGTTTTGGCGAGGTGAATTGAGATGGAACGACGAGTGCTGCTTGATGCGATTCCAAACTGCCTGACGGCGACCGATCTGCCGCTGACGGAGAAGTCTCTGACGGAGAAGTACGTGGGCAAGGTGCGCGACACGTACGAGATGAGCGATGGACGCCTGCTGCTGGTTACGACCGACCGCCAGAGCGGCTTCGATCGCCTGCTGGGTGCGATTCCCTTCAAGGGACAAGTGTTGAATCGTACGTCGTTGTATTGGTTTGAGCAGACGCGCAACATTATCGGCAACCATGCGATTGCGAGCCCCCATGCAAATGCGCTGATCGCGCGCAAATGCGCGGTGCTGCCCATCGAGTTTGTGGTGCGCGGCTATATGACGGGGTCAACCGATACATCGATCTGGACACAGTACCAGAAGGGCGTGCGGAATTATTGCGGCCACGCGCTGCCCGAGGGCATGAAGAAGAACGAGCAACTGGCGAAAAACATCGTCACTCCAACGACGAAAGAGACAACCCACGACCGGCCGGTTACGGCGGAAGAGATCGTCGCCGAGGGCTGGCTGACGGCGGAACAGTGGGAGTTTACTTCGGCAAAATCCCTCGAGTTATTTGCATTCGGTCAGAAGATTGCCGCTGAGCGCGGACTGATCCTGGTGGATACGAAGTATGAGTTTGGCGTGGCGGATGATGGCGAGATTCTATTGATCGATGAGATTCATACGCCGGATTCGAGCCGTTACTGGCTGGCCGACAGCTATGCGCAACGTCTGGCGGCGGGACAAGAACCCAACATGATCGACAAGGAATTTTTCCGGCTGTGGTTCCGCGAGCGTTGCGACCCATACAAGGACGCCGTGCTGCCGACGCCGCCGGACGATCTGATTGCAGAGCTTGCGGCACGATACATTCAATTGTTTGAGAAGATTACGGGAACGGCATTTGAGCCGGATCTGCGGCCGCTGGAAGCAACCGTGTTGGCGAGTCTGACGAGATGAGCGAGACGATTCTCATTGTCGGTTCTGGAGCGCGCGAACATGCGATTGCGGCAGCGCTCGAGCGCTCGTCGCCGCAGCCGAAGCTGGCGTGCTTCAGCGGCGCGCGCAATCCGGGAATCGCAAGCCTGTCTTCCGCCTATGGCTTAGGAAGTATTACGGCCCCAGCAAAGGTGGTGGCGTTCGCTCTTGCGCAGCATGTAACGATGGCCGTGATCGGCCCGGAGGCTCCGCTGGCAGCGGGGGTTGCGGATGCGCTCTGGGCCGCGAAGATTTCTGTAGTTGGTCCGACACAGAGCCTGGCGCGCATCGAATCGAGCAAAGGCTTTGCGCGCGAACTGCTGGCCAAGTACAAGATTCCGGGCAATCCATTCTTTCAACGTTTCGCGTCTCTCGATGGGCTTGACGAGGTCTTCGCGCGGTATGCGAATCGGCATGTCATCAAGGACGATGGACTGGCTGGCGGAAAAGGCGTCAAGGTCTGCGGCGATCATCTGCTCTCGCTCGAGGACAGCTTTGCGTTCTGCCGCGAGCTTGTTGCTCGTGGGCATCCGTTTGTCGTCGAAGAGAAGGTCGAGGGCGAAGAGTTTTCTCTGATGAGCTTCTGCGATGGAAAGACCTTGCGGCATATGCCCGCGGTGCAAGACCACAAGCGCGCGTATGAGGGCGACAAAGGGCCGAATACGGGCGGCATGGGAACGTACACGGACGCGGACCATAAGCTGCCGTTTCTGGAGGATGCTGACATTGCGGCAGCGCAGGAGATCAATCAGCGGGTCGCCGTTGCGTTGGCCGAGGAGTGCGGCGCGCCGTACAAGGGAATTCTTTATGGCGGATTCATGGCCACAAAAGATGGCGTGAAGCTGATCGAATATAACGCCCGCTTCGGGGACCCTGAATCGCTCAATCTATTGACGCTGCTGGAGACGGATTTCGTGGAGATCTGCCGCGCAATCGTGGACACGACGCTGGCTGACTGCGTGGTGAGTTTCGCGCCTGAAGCCAGCGTCTGCAAGTACGTTGTGCCGGAGGGCTACCCGGACAATCCGCGCAAGGGCGATGCAGTTCTGCTGCCGGCGGAGTTGCCGGAGGGAGTCACGATGTACCTGAGCGCTGTCGATGTACAGGATGGAAAGTTGATCGCGACCGGCTCGCGCACGCTTGCGGTGGTTGGAACTGCCGCGACGATTGGCGATGCAGAGGCTGTGTGCGAGCGTGTCGTGCGGCAGATCCCGGGGCCGTTCTTCCATCGCGCGGATATCGGAACAGGGCCGTCCATTGACCGGCGCATAGAACATATGAAGGCGGTGCGGCGGGCATGAGTTTGAAGGTCGGTGTACTTGGCTCAACTCGCGGCTCGGCACTGCAAGGGATTCTCGATGCGATTGCGGCAGGCACGCTCGATGTCGAGATTGTGCTGGTGGCATCGGATAAGCAGACTGCTCCGATCCTTGAGCGGGCCGCGAGGTGTGGAGTGCGCGCGCTGTTTCTCGATCCGGCAGGATTGAAGCGCGTGGACTATGACCTGCAAGTAAGCGAGGAGTTGCGCGAGGCTGGAGCGGAGTTGGTGTTGCTGATCGGCTATATGCGCATTGTCTCTGATCAGTTTGTTGAAACGTGGCGGGGAAGACTGCTGAACGTTCATCCGTCGCTGCTGCCTGCTTTTGGCGGGCTGATGAATATGAAGGTGCATGAGGCGGTGCTGGGCGCAGGCGTAAGCACGACCGGGTGTACGATTCATCAGGTGACCGAAGAGGTCGATGGCGGCCCGATTGTTTTGCAGAAGCGTTGCCCGGTGCTGCCGCGAGATACCGCGGAGATATTGCAGAGCCGCGTACAGGCGCTGGAGCAGGACGCTTTTGTAGAGGTGTTGCAGGGATGGAGGGCGTGATGGTGAAGACGAAGAAAAGAGTCGACGTTGGGATCATTATGGGGTCGAAGTCCGATTGGCCGACGATGGAAGCGGCGGCCAAATTGCTTGACGAGCTTGGAATTACGTATGAAGCAGAGGTTATCTCCGCGCACCGCACTCCAGACAGGGCGATGCAATACGCCGAAACCGCAAAGGCGCGCGGTCTGCGCGTGATTATTGCGGGAGCGGGTGGCGCGGCGCATCTGGCTGGATTTGTGGCAGCCAAAACGACCCTGCCTGTGCTGGGCGTTCCCATGAAGAGCAGCGCGCTGAATGGCCTTGATTCACTGCTGTCCATCGTGCAGATGCCAGCCGGAATTCCGGTGGCGACATTTGCCATCGGGGAGGCGGGCGCAAAGAATGCCAGTCTTTTTGCCGCGGCGATTTTGGCGCTGGAAAACAAAGCGATTGCGCAACGGTTGGAGAAGTTTCGCCGCGCGCAGACAGAGAAGGTCTTGAAGGGATCCAATCCGCGCAAATGACGGCAGCATTGAGACCGCGCTTTGGGATTAGCGCACTTTCAACCTTATGCGCCGCGGATTAACCAACCAAAGCGCTTCACTCAACAGTCAGCACCAACTTGCCAAAGTGCGTGGCTTGTTCCATGCGGGCCATGACTTGGCGAGCCTGAGACCAGGGGAAAAGCTCGGCGACAGGGCGCAGACCGGCCAGAGTGATGGCCTTGTTCATCTCCTCAAAATCCTTGCGCGAGCCAACGTAGATGCCCTGGATGCGTGCCTGCTTGTGGAGGATGAGGGCGAGCGGCAGAGATTCGGCAGCGCCGGCGAGCACGCCGATCTGGGCGATGACGCCGCCCATGCGGATGGCGCCGAGCGAGCGTGGCAGCGTGCCCACGCCGCCTACTTCGATTACCAGGTCCACGCCTTCGCCGCCGGTCTGCTCCAGCGCCCAGCGGTCCCAGGCTGGGGTTTCGCGGTAGTTGAGGCCGGCATCGAGGCCCAGCGAGCAGGCACGCTCCAATTTGGCAGCGGAGCCGGAGATGCCCAGTACGCGAACGCTCATCATGCGCGCCAGTTGAAGAGCAAAGATGGAGACGCCACCGGTTCCCAGAATCAAGACCGTTGCCCCCGATTTGAGGCTGCCCGCGGCCAGCGCATTCCATGCTGTGACTGCGGCGCAGGGCAATGTGGATGCCTCTGCAAAGCTGAGATGCTCGGGCAGCCGCACCAGGCCGGTATCCCTGAGAACGACGTACTCGGCCAGCATGCCATCAATGTCGCCGCCCAGTGCACCTTTGGCCTTGGCAGGAGTGAGCGGGCCGTCCAGCCAGTTTTGCATGAAGATTCCGGCTACGCGATCGCCCGTTTTCCATCGGGTCACGCCCTCGCCGACGGCAGCAACCTCGCCTGCGCCGTCTGAGCAGGGTATGCGCGGCAGCTTCAATTTGGGGTTGTAAAGTCCCTTCACCACCAGCAGATCGCGATAATTGAGGGAAATTGCATGGACGCGAACCAGCACCTCGCCGGGGCCCGGCTGGGGTGTCGGATGCTCCACAAACTCCAAGGAATCAACGCCAAACGACGAAAACTGACCGACGCGCATGGAAAATCCTCCAGTGTAGCCGGGATCAGCCGCGTCATCTGGCGGGACGCGACGCGGCCAAAGTCCCGTAGAATGAAGATATGGCTCGTGGATGGGAAAGTAAATACGTGGAGGAACAGATGGCAAGTGTCATGCAGCAACATGAGGTCGGCCCTGACAGCGGCTTTGTCAGCGAGGATACGCGGCGCCTGAACGACCGAGCGCGCACCGTGAAGGAGCGCCAGAAACAGTCGCTCCATCTGCAACGGGAGAGCATTCTGCATCAAACGATCTCTCAGCCGGCGCGGCGCCCCGCTCTGGAGGCCGCTCTGGCCCAGGTCGATGGGCAGATCGCGAAGCTGGGCTAAGAGGGCCTGAGTTTAGCGGGTACTTCCCTGCCCGCAGCCAGGTGTGATTCCCCTGCTGGCTAGGCTGTGCGATGAAAGAGTAGGGCGTTGGCCTGATGCACCGGGGTCAGCACCACGCGCGCAATGTTCACATGCTCGGGTCGGCTCGCGGCCCATACAATAACATTGGCAACATCTTCCGGGGTAAGCGGCTTGATGTTCTGATAGACCTTGGCGGCGCGCTCGGTATCGCCGTGGAAGCGCACCAGGCTGAAGTCGGTCTCCACCATGCCGGGGTCCACGCTGGTCACTCGAATCGGCGTTCCCAGCACGTCCTCACGCAAACCGTCGTTGATGGCTCGCTCGGCGGCCTTGCTGGCGCAGTAGACCGCGCCGTTGGGATAAGTCATCTCGCCAGCCACCGAACCCAGGTTGATCACGTGGCCGCGGCCCCGCTCCACCATGCCCGGCGCCACGGCGCGAGTCACATAGAGCAGGCCCTTCACGTTGGTGTCGATCATCTCATCCCAGTCATCGATGTTGCCTTGGTAAAGCTTGTCCAGCCCGCGACTGAGGCCGGCGTTATTGACCAGCACGTCGATGGCTGCCCACTCGGCAGGCAGTTTCTCGATGGCCTGCTTGACGGCGTTGCGGCTGCGCACGTCGAGGCTGAAGGTGTGAATGGCTTCTGCGCCGCTCTTGAGGGCGGCTTCAGCCACGGCGGCCAGCTTGTCCATACGGCGCGCGGCCAGCAGCAGGCGCGCTCCCTCGGCGGCAAAAGCGAGAGCAGTGGCCGCGCCAATGCCGGACGAAGCCCCGGTCACGAAAACAATCTTTCCTTTGAGAGTCATGGTTCTATCGTAACTAACTTTGGCTGGCTTTTGCACGCCTCTGCGCCATGCGATATTGGCCCACCGCCCAATCCTCGCCTCCAAGGCCGGATTGCTGAGCCTGGGCAAAGATTTCCGCCAGGTTGTCGGCGAGGCTGAGAGTGGTTCCGCGGCTCGCAGCGGCTTCGCGGAGAAGCCCCATGTCCTTGGCGCCCAGCTCGATGGTTGCGCCCACTTGCGCTGGCGGATGGAGCATGATGTTGGCGTAGGCCGCGTAAAACGGCGACTGGAAGAGCGCACTGTTGACGGCTTCAAAGAAGACACCTGGCGCGATGCCCTGCGCCTCGGCATAGACAAAGGACTCGCCCAGCGCGTGGATCATGGCGCTGATGAGGAAGTTGCCGCCGAGCTTGACGGCGTGCGCCTGTCGCGGCTCCGGGCCAATGACGGAGAGGCCGCGACTAAGCGGTTCCAGCAACGGACGTGCTCGGTTGATGGCAGCTTCCGCTCCGGCGGCGACGATCCACAAGCGGCCCTCCTCGGCGATGTTGGGACGGCCGAAGACCGGCGCGGCGACAAAGGCTAGGCCTCGACGAGCGTGCTCGGCGGTGAGGCGCTCGGAGAGCGCAACGCTGATGGTGCTCATCGCAATGTGCAGCGCGCCGGGACGCAGCGCATCGATTACGCCTTCCGGGCCGAAGAGGACGGCTTCGTTGGCCGCATCGTCGAAGAGCATGGTGAGGACCGCTTCAGCAGAGCGAGCGGCCTCGGCAGGCGAGGAAGCGACGATTGCGCCTTGAGCAGCCAGCGCATCGGCACGCTCGCGCGTGCGATTCCAGACAGTGACGTCGTGGCCTGCTGCGAGCAAGCGTCGCGCCATTGGCACGCCCATTTTGCCCAGCCCCAGAAATGCAATTTTCATGGTGAATGGTCCTCTGATCTCTCTAAGAAAGAATAGAACTTCAGAGCGCGAAGTGGCTGCGCGAAGAACTGATTGCCCAAGGACTTGATGGAGTTTCACCGCTTCGCGGTTGAGATCGGCCGGAAGCTGAATACGCCGAATTTGCAATTATCTGCAAAGGTAATTTTTGTGTTTTTGCGGGAATTTCTCTGGAAGTTATTGATTCCAGGAGTATTCATAATTATCTGCAAGGGAAAATCTTGCGATTTTGCGCGGGTTGTCTTCGCAAGTTGATGATTCCATGGAGGTTCATAATTATCTGCAATGTTTCAACAAGTTTTTTATTTTTTTAGAGGGGGTGGGGGTACCCTCTCAGGGGTATAAACCGGTGACGTCTCTGACAGATCAAAGAGGAGTTTGGCACACTTTTGTTCATTCAGTCATTGTGCGCTGGTGAAGGGTAATTATCTGCAAGTAAGCAGCGATGACTCGTCACCAAAGACCAAATTAATGCAACCTAAATGGTAATTTTGATGGTAAAATGGTATTCATGAATGCCATTGTGGAGATAGACAAGGCTGGACGGATCGTGGTTCCCAAGAAACTGCGCGACGATCTGCACCTCGTTCCCGGCACACGCCTTCGGATCGAACGCAGCGGCGACCGGCTGGTCTTTGAGCAGGCATCCTCTGAACCTCAGCTCATCAAGAAGGATGGAATGTGGGTTGTCTCCGGCGACCCAATCACTGAGGTAGATGTCTCCGAGCTGATTCGTCAGGGCTATGCCGAACGGATGGAGCGAATCCTGGAAGGCAGCGGGCTGGAGTGAAAGCACTCTTCGATACGTCCGTACTGATGGCCGCCGTGCGGGAAGCCGACCACCGTCATGAAATCAGCCACAAGCGATTGATTCAATTTGCCCCGCAAGAGGCTGCCTGCGCCGCACATTCGTTGGCCGAACTTTATGCCGCGCTGACCGGCATGAAACCGCCCAACAGGATCAGACCCGATATAGCGGAGCTTCTTCTGGAGCATTTCAAAAATAGTTTGCATTGCATCAGTTTGACGGCCGATGAAGTCCTCCAAACAATCCACCGCACGGCGGCGCTGAAACTTCCCGGCGGAATCATCTACGACGCATTGATCCTGGCCTGCGCCCGCAAGGTCCAGGCCGAGCAAATCTACACCTGGAACGTGAAGCATTTTCAGATGGTCGCGCCGGATTTGGCCGAGCGGATTGTGACGCCATAAATCATTTGCTCGTTTGACTTAAGAAATCGCATATCCGTCTACCAGATGCGCCGCACGCCGAATTGGTCGAATTGCGGATCGGGACTGAGGACGGCAACGTCGAGCGCCAGCGCCTGGGCGGCAATCATACGGTCGAAAGGGTCTTTGTGTTCAGCGGTTAGGCGACCGGCGCGCAGCGTGGACCCCGTGTCGATGGCCAGCAGTGTGTAGCCAGCCTCTTCCATCACAGCCAGGTAATCCTGTTCCAGTTTTTCCGCGCCGGGAAGTTTTCCCAGGCGCACCTTGGTCGCGATCTCCCACGCCGATGCTGCCGAGACAAGAATGACGTTACTCTCATTGTCCAGCGCTTTCCGCGCCTTATGGCTGAGGGCTGATGGAGACATCGTGGCCCAAATGACCGCGCAGGTGTCGAGCAGGACCTTCACTCGCCGCCGCCATTCCACAGGCGAAGCTCGTCCTCCGGCAGTGGCTCGAAGAACTTCTCGGAGAGGACGAATCCGGGGGTCAACAGAGCGCCTAGCCGTTTCTTCTGAATAGGTTGAACGGCTTCCAGGCGTGCAACCGGCGTCTTCCCCCGCCCCGATGTGATGGTGACCACTTCGCCCTTCTGCGCCTGTTTGACGAGCGAGGAAAAGTTGGTTTTTGCTTCGAATATAGTTGCTGAAATCATGGCCACCCCTATCCTGTCAGTTTATCTTAACCAACTTGCGCAGAGATTTCAACTCTCCTATACAAAAATGCAAAAATTGGTAGATAGACAAAAACAGCAGGTTAGCTTCCGCTTCGCGGAAATAGCGAGTTAGCGAGTTGGCGGCATTTCATCCAGTCGGGGCTTGCAGCAGCGAGTTGGGCTGCTCCCTATTCCCGCACGCTGATTCCCAGCGCCTTCATCTTGCGATACAAGTGGCTGCGCTCCAGGCCGAGCAACTCGGCGGCGCGGCTCATGTTGTTGCGGGATTCCTCGATCTTTTTGAGAATGAACTCGCGTTCGTAGGCGTCGCGAGCCTGTTGCAGCGTTGAAAACTCTTCCGTCGAGCGCGTGCCGGCTTTGTGGGTCAACGGCGGCAGGTGCTTGCGCTCGATATGTAGCGTGCGGGGATTGAGAATCATCACCCGTTCGATGACATTCTTCAGCTCGCGCACGTTGCCCGGCCAGTGGTATTGGGCCAGAGCCTCCAGCGCATCGTCGCTGATCTCCATGCGCGGGCGTCCGTACTGGCGGCCAAACTCGGCCAGAAACTCGCGCGCCAGCGGCGGGATGTCCTGCTTGCGCTCGCGCAGCGGAGGCACAAAAAACGGAACCACATTGAGCCGGTAGAAGAGGTCTTCGCGGAAGTTGCCCTTGGCAATCTCTTCTTCCAGGTCCTTGTTGGTGGAGGCGATCAGGCGCACGTCCACGTGAATGGGCTGCGTGCCGCCCACCGGCGTGAACTGCTGATCGTCGAGCGCGCTAAGCACCTTGGATTGCGTCTTGAGGCTCATGTCGCCGACTTCGTCCAGAAACAGCGTTCCGCCATTAGCGCGCTCCAGCGTTCCGCGCTGCTCTGGCAGACCGCCGTGAGAGCCAGGGCTGAAGCCCTGTCCTACCGCGCCGTGCTTGTAGCCGAACAACTCCGCCTCAATGTGCGCCTCGGGGATGGCGGCGCAATTCAGCTCGACAAAAATCTGGTCGCGCCGCAGGCTTTCGGCATGGATGGCGCGTGCGATCAGCTCCTTGCCGGTGCCTGATTCGCCGTAAATGAGCACCCGGCCGTTGGTGGGCGCCATCAGGCGAATCTGCTGGCGCAGGGCTTTCACGGGCACGCTTTCGCCGGTCAGCGCTGAACTGACGCAGAACTGCCGCTTGAATTCCAGGTTTTCCGCGCGCATGCGCCGCGCTTCAACCGCGTTTTTGAGCACGATGAGTGTGCGCTCCAACGAAAGCGGCTTTTCCAGAAAGTCGTAGGCCCCCAGCTTGGTGGCCTTTACCGCGGTTTCGATAGTGCCGTGGCCGCTGATGATCACCACTTCGGGGCGATGCTCGGCTCCCTGACGATGAATATCGCCCAGAACATCGAGGCCGTCGCGGTCGGGCAGCCAGATGTCCAGCAGGACGACGTCATAGAGCGCATCCTCCAGCAGCACCATCGCTTCGGCCGCCGTGGCCGCCGTGGCCACGCCGTAACCCTCTTCGCGCAAAATTTCTTCCAGTGAAGCGCGAATCTCCACCTCATCGTCCACCACCAGAATGTGATTCATAAGAGCGATCCCCCACCAGGGGCTAAAGCCCCACTTTCATTTTGTGCATTTGCGGCAGTCAGGGTTAAAACCCTGACCTACCAGTCGTGCCCTGACACTTCTTGCTGCTACGCCGATGGTTCCGAAGGAGCTTGCGCGGCGGACTCCGTCAACGGTTCCGGCACAGGCTCCATCAGCGGCAACTGCAGTAAAAAGCGCGCTCCTTTGGGACTGTTGGCCTCGGCACGCAGGCTGCCGCCATGCTCCTGCACGATCTTGGCAGCGATGGACAGCCCCAGCCCCGTGCCTCGCTGCTTGGTCGAATTGAAAGGCAGAAACAGCCGCTCGCGGATTTCATCGGTCAACCCGTGACCCGTGTCAGAAACCACGATCTCGACCGACCCGCCGTCCTCGCTCAGCGAACTTGCAACGCCGAGTACACGCAGCAAACTGCCCTGCATGGCCTCGGCGGCGTTGTCGATCAAGTTGGCCAGCGCGCGGCGGATGGCCTCCGGATCGGCCAGCACCGGCGGCAGGCCCGGCTCCAGCTTGCACTCCACCGTGATGCCGTCCAACCGGCCGGCGAACAGCGCCAGCGCCTCATTCGCCACTTGGTTCAGATCGCAAGCGCGCGGCTGCGGAGAGGGAAACTCGGCCAGTGAGGAGAATTGGTCTACCAGCATGCGCAGCGTGCCCACGCAACCCAAAATCACCTCGCTGCACTTGCGGATGACAGCCGGCGAATCAGGCTGCGGGCGATCCAGATGGCGGCTGATCCGTTCGGCGGAGAGCGCGATGGGAGTCAACGGGTTCTTGATCTCATGCGCCACTCGCTGCGCCACTTCCTTCCACGCCAATTGACGTTGCGCACGCAATAATTCAGTCGTATCTTCCACCACCAACACCGTACCGGGCCGTCCCTGCGTCAAATCAAACCGCGCGCTAGTGATAGCCAGATGCAAGATGCGGCCCCCCCCATGAAACTCAATCTCCGTGAAGGCGGCGCCCATACGGTGGCCGCGGCGAATCACGCCGGCCAAATCCTCGGCGCATTCGGCGGGAAACAGCGTCTCAATCTTCTCCCCGCCCAGGCCGAAATCCACGCGCCGGCCCAGCAGCGCCGCAAAGGCGCGATTGGATTGCAGAACCGTGCCCGTGCCGTCCAGCGTGACAACACCGGATGGAATGGTTTCGACAATGGTCTCCAACTCGCGGCGGCGCTCTTCGATGGCCAGGTTGGCCGCATTCAGTTGCGCGGTTGAGGTCTCAGCCAGCTTCCGGCTGGCGTCCAGATCGGCCGCCATGCGGTTGAAGGCGCGCATGAGTTCGCCCATCTCCCCGGTGGCGGCAAGCTCGACGCGATGGTCGTATTTGCCCGTCGCGATCTCGGCCATGGCCACGGCCAAAGCTTCCACCGGCTTGGTAATCTGCCTGGAAAGAAACAGCGCCAGCCACACGCTGGTGAAAAAAACAAATACCGTAATCAGCAGCAGAATCAGAAAAAACGTGGTGCGGATGCTGTTGCGCGTGCGAAATAACTTCCAGTACGTGTCTGTGCCTGCGCGAATGCGCGCGGTGGTCTGGCTAAGCCCTTGCGGCATGGGCAGCGCCGT
>Ga0302156_10001438_pt1 | contig 21070 bp, 18 predicted proteins | sample I_Bog_N3_2_FD_193503 | JGI IMG/M metagenome (GOLD analysis project Ga0302156, IMG submission 193503) | Peat permafrost microbial communities from Stordalen Mire near Abisko, Sweden - I_Bog_N3_2 | ecosystem: Environmental > Terrestrial > Soil > Wetlands > Peat | place: Sweden: Abisko, Stordalen... | reverse complement strand
TACAATTGACGACACCATACAACTGCGCTAATCGCACACCATAGAGATAACAGGTTTGATCATGACTGACGAGACAGAAGAGCTTCTGCAAATCCACTACCAAGGCCCCATTGCGGTCGTGGCCATCAACCGCGTTGCCAAGCGCAATGCGCTTTCCGATACCTTGGTGCGTGCCATTCAACGTTGCTTTGAATCGTTTCCGGAAGAGATCAAGGTCGCGGTCATTCACGGCAACGGTGAACATTTCTGCGCCGGCCTGGATCTGTCTGAACTGCGCCAACGCAATACCAGCGAAAGCATGTATCACTCACGCATGTGGCATGCTGCCTTCGAACGTGTGCAGTTTGGCGGCGTACCGGTAATTGCTCTGCTGCATGGCGCTGTCATCGGCGGCGGGCTTGAACTGGCATCGGCGGCGCACATTCGGGTAGCCGAAGAAAGCGCCTTCTACGGTTTGCCGGAAGGCCAGCGCGGTTTGTTCGTCGGTGGTGGCGGCTCGGTACGCATTTCGCGTCTGGCTGGCGTGGCCTGCATGAGCGACATGATGCTCACCGGTCGTGTGCTGTCGGCGCAGGAAGGCCATCAAGTGGGAATCTCGCAATATCTGACCGCCACCGGCCGCGGAATGGAAAAAGCCATGGAACTGGCTGCGCGCATTGCCAACAATGCACCGATGACCAATTATGGCGTCACCCATGTCTTGCCGCGTATTGCCGACCAGTCGATTCAAGACGGTATGGTCACCGAATCACTGATGGCTGCTGTCGCAGGCAGCGATCCAGAAACCAAGGGCCGACTGGCGGCCTTTCTCGACTTGAAGATGAACAAGGTACAGCGCAACACATAAAGCAACACTGCCCGCACCGCCTCATCCGAGAGCCCCATACAAAGTAGTTCTGACAATAATCAAAGAGACATGTATGAGCACACAAGCACGCTATCGCAGCGTACGTTTTGGCATCAGCGGCGTTGATGTCGTCAACGTCGCTGGCACCGACATCAGCATCGTCAAAACCCGTCAAGCGCTGGAAGACTATCCGGTACGTCTGACGGATCGTCTGAAACATTGGGCCGCTGTCGCGCCCGAGCGCAGTTTCATGGCCAAGCGCGACGCCGCCGGCGTCTGGCAACATGTCACCTATGCTCAGGCCTTGCAGAACGCGCGCCACCTGGGTCAGGCCTTGCTTGACCGTGGCCTGTCGGCTGAGCGGCCGTTGCTGATCCTGTCCGAAAACGATCTCGAACACGCCATGCTGGCACTGGCCTGTCATTACGTCGGCGTGGCCTATGCGCCGGTATCATCGGCCTATTCCTTGTTATCGAAGGATTATGCCAAGCTGCGTCACGCAGTCAAGCTGCTCACGCCCGGTATGGCCTTCGCGACCAATGGTGAACAATTCGCCGATGCCGTCAGCGCGACCATGACCAATGATGTCGAGTTCGTCGCCACCACGGCGCCCTCAGCCAAGCGCGCCACCAGCGCCTACGCAGATCTGCTGGCCACGCCCATTACCGACGCTGTCGAACGCGCCCATGCCGCCACCAATGCGGACACCATCGTCAAATTCCTCTTCACGTCCGGCTCGACCAAGTTGCCCAAGGCGGTGATCAACACCCAGCGCATGATCTGCAGCAATCTGGAAATGATTCGGCAATCTTTCCCTTTCCTCGGTGAAGAACCGCCGGTGCTGGTCGACTGGCTGCCGTGGAACCATACCTTCGGCAGCAATCACAACGTCGGCATCGTGCTCTACAACGGTGGCACCATGTACATCGACGACGGCAAACCGACGCCGCAAGGACTGGCCGTCACGCTGCAAAATCTGCGTGAAATTGCGCCGACGATTTATTTCAATGTCCCTATCGGCTGGGAAGGTATCGCACATGCGCTGGAGCAGGATGCGGCGTTGCGCGAAAATTTTTACAGCCGTCTGAAAATGCAGTTCTATGCCGGCGCTGCCCTGGCACAACCGGTCTGGGACAAACTGCATGCAACCGCCGAGGCCACTTGCGGCGAACGCATCGTGATGTCGTGCGGACTGGGCATGACGGAGACGGCGCCATCGGCCATGTTCGTGGTGCAAGAGCAGGTACGCGCAGGTCAGATCGGCATTCCAACACCGGGCATGGAAATCAAGCTGGTGCCCAACGGCGATAAACTGGAAATCCGTTATCGCGGCCCCAATGTCACACCGGGTTATTGGCGTGCGCCGGAACAAACCCAGGAAGCCTTCGACGAAGAGGGATTCTTTTGTTCAGGTGATGCTGTCAAGTGGCTGGATCCGTCCAATCATCATCTCGGCTTTTTGTTCGACGGCCGTGTGGCGGAAGATTTCAAACTCACTACCGGTACCTGGGTCAGTGTTGGTCCCTTGCGCGCCGTCATCGCCCATGAAGGTGCCCCCTATCTGCAAGACGCCGTCATCACCGGCCACGACCGCAGCGAAGTAGGCATGCTGATTGTGCCCAATATGGAACGTTGCCGCCAACTGGCCAGTCTCTCGGCACAAGCATCGCGCGCCGATATCGTTGCCGCGCCAGCGGTCCGGGATTTTTTCAGCGCGCTCTTGCAACGCCTGCAAGCGCATGCCACCGGCAGCGCTAGCCGCGTCACCCGTGCCTTGATTCTGGTCGAGCCGCCCTCGTTCGACAAAGGTGAAATCACCGACAAGGGCTCCATCAATCAGCGTGCAGTGCTGACACAACGCGTCGATCTGGTCGAAGCCCTGTATGCCGACATCAATCCGGCCATCCTCAAGCCGCAGCGGGAACCAACGGCACCAGCACCGGCCAGCGCAGCCGTCACCAAAGGAGCATGACAAGTGGCACATCAAGGTTTTTATTCCAATTTCAACGATGTCTGGATGGTGGGCGGCGTACGCACGCCCATGGTGGATTATTGCGGCGCCTTCTCGCTGTTGTCACCGACGGATATGGGCATCAAGGTAGCACGTGAAATTCTGGCGCGCAGCGGTATTGCTGCCGCCGACATCGGTTCCGTGATCGCCGGCAACATGGCGCCCGGCGACAGTTTTCAGTACATGTTGCCGCGCCATATCGGCTTGTATGCCGGCGTCCCGGTGGCCACGCCGGCGATCATGGTGCAACGCATTTGCGGCACCGGCTTCGAACTCATCCGCCAGGCCGGCGACCAGATCGAGCGCGGCTACACCGACACTGCACTGGTGGTCGGCACGGAATCGATGACGCGCAACCCGATCGTCTCGTTCTCGCACCGCAGCGGTTTCCGTCTGGGAGTGCCGGTGGATTTTCAGGATTACATGTGGGAAGCCTTGAGTGATCCGGCACCCGGCCTCACCATGCCGCAAACGGCCGAGAATCTGGCCAAAAAATACGGCATCACGCGTGCCGCCGTCGATGAGTATGCGGCGTTCTCGTTCGAGCGTGCTGTACGCGCGCAGCAAGAAGGCTTCCATGTCGACGAGATCGTTACCGTCGCCAACGAAACCTTCAAACTCGATGGCTACAACGACCGCCATCTGAAACTGCAAGGCAAGCTCAGTGAAATCTCGCAGGACACTCACCCGCGTCCTTCGCCGATAGAAGTGCTGGCCAAGTTGCGCACGCTTTATCCGGACGGCGTGCAGACCGGCGGCAACAGCTCGGCGCTGGTCGATGCTGCGGCGGCAACCATCGTTGCCTCCGGCAGCTACGTGCGCAGTCACGATTGCAAACCCTTGGCCCGTGTCGTCGCCGCCGCCGTCGTAGGTGTGCCGCCAGAAATCATGGGTATCGGCCCGGCGCCGGCCATTCGTTTGCTGCTGCAACGCAGTGGTCTGTCGCTGGATGACATCGGCTGCTTTGAAATCAATGAAGCGCAAGGGGCGCAGGTAATTGCCGTCGAACGAGAACTCGGTCTTGATCGCAGCAAACTCAACGTCAACGGTGGCGCCATTGCCATGGGCCATCCGCTGGCCGCCACCGGTGTGCGGCTGTCGATTACGGCCGCGCGTGAGATGCGCCGGCGCGGTGCGCGCTACAGCATTGCCTCGGCCTGCATCGGCGGCGGCCAGGGCATTGCTCTGCTGCTGGAAAATCCTGACGCAACCGACTGAAACCCGAAGGACACAACACATCATGCAAATTCAAGGACAAGCAGCACTGGTTACCGGCGGCGCTTCCGGCTTGGGCGCAGAAGTGGTGCGGCAACTGGCGCAAGCCGGTGCCCGCGTCAGCATTCTCGACGTCAATGAGCAAGCCGGAACGGCGCTGGCCGAAGAAGTCGGAGCGCATTTCGCCGTCTGTGACATCACCGCCAGCGCCAGCGTAGAACAGGCACTGGCAACAGCACGTGCAGCACACGGCGCGGCCCGCATCCTGGTCAACTGTGCCGGCATCGGTGGCGCCAAGCGACTCGTCGGCAAGGATGGCAATGCCATGCCGCTGGAAGATTTCAGCCGCATCATCAACGTCAATCTGATTGGCACCTTCAACATGATCCGTCTGGCCGCCGCCGAGATGGTGGCGCAAGAGCCGCTGGCCGACGGTGAGCGTGGCGTAATCATTGCGACCGCCTCGGTAGCCGCCTACGACGGTCAGATCGGGCAAGCTGCGTATGCTGCCTCCAAAGGCGGACTCACCGCATTGACGCTGCCGCTGGCAAGAGATCTGGCGCAGTTCGGCGTACGCGTGATGACGATTGCGCCGGGGCTGTTCATGACGCCGCTGCTCTACAAACTGCCGCAAGAAGTACAGCAATCGCTGGCGGCGTCGATTCCGTTTCCCAAACGTCTGGGCAAGGCCGAAGAATTCGCGCAACTGGCCTTGCACATCGTCGGCAATTTATCGCTCAACGGTGAAGTGATCCGTCTTGATGGCGCGTTGCGCTTGCCGCCGCGTTAAATTCATTTTCTCAGGAGCTTGCATGTCCAAAGTAGTGGTCCTTCCCATCAGCGTCGAATTCGGCGACTGCGACCCGGCCGGGATTGTGTTTTTTCCCAATTTTTTCCGCTGGTACGACGCCTCTTCACGCAATTATTTTCACGTCTGCGGCGTACCGGCATGGCGCGATACCGAAAAGACCAGCGGCATCATCGGAACGCCGGTAGTCGAGATCAGTTCGCGCTTTGTCAAACCGGCCACCTATGGCGACAGGATCGAAGTGCATACCTCGGTCATCGAATGGAATACCAAGAGTTTCGTCATGCTGCATCAGTTGCAGCGCAACGGAGAGTTGCTGGCCGAAGGCCGCGACACGCGCGTGTTTGCTATCCGCCATCCAGAGGATGCGGCGCGCATCAAGGCAATTGCAATTCCGGAGGATATTCGCAATCTGTGTATGTAGCCAAATGACATCGCCGGAACATCTATAAAAATCAACCGGTATGCATAGAACCCGTTAACATCGAGGAGACAAAATGAAACAAGTAATCACAAACGTATTCAAGGCGACTTTACTGGCCTCAGCACTGGCCATGGCGGGCGTAGCAACGAGCGCGCATGCCGAACTGCGTATTGGCGTGATCATGTCGCTGACCGGCCCCGGCTCCGGCCTGGGCATTCCTGCCAAGAACGGTTTTGCACTCTGGCCCGACAGCATCGCCGGCGAAAAAATCAAGCTGATCATCCTTGACGATGCAACCGACCCAACCCAGGCCAGCAAGAATGCACGCCGTCTGATCGCCGAGGACAAGGTGGACCTGATCATCGGTTCGGCGACGGTACCACCAACCTTGGCCATCGCCGGCGTGGCGTTGGAAAATCAAACCGTACAACTGGCGATTTCGCCGATCGAACTGCCACCGGGCAAGGATGCCTGGACCTTCCGTCTGCCGCAATCGACTGCGGTGATGGCCACGGGTGTGGTCGAACACATGAAGAAGAATGGCGTCAAGAATATTGCCTTCCTCGGCTACTCGGATTCCTATGGTGAAAACTGGCTCAAGGAAATGGAGCGGCTGACCAAGCAGGCGGGCATCAACATCATCGCATCCGAACGCTTCAGTCGTGCCGACACCAGCGTGACGGCGCAAGCCTTGCGCGTGGTCAGCGCGCATCCCGATGCAGTACTGGTGGTGGCCTCCGGCAGTGGCGCGGCGATGCCGCACAAGGCTCTCATCGAGCGCGGTTACCAGGGCAAGATTTACCAGACCCACAGTGCCGCTTCACGCGATCTGATCCGTCTGGGCGGTCGTGATGTGGAAGGCGCTTTCGTCATCTCGGGCCCGGCGGTAGTGCCTGAAGCCCTGCCTGACAGCAATCCATCGAAGAAGCTCGCCGCCGATTTCGTACAACGCTACGAACATCAATATGGCGCCGGTAGTCGCAATCTGTTTGCCGCTCACGTCTACGATACGCAATTGGTGTTGCAACGTATCGTACCAATGGCACTGAAGAAAGCCCAACCTGGAACCGCCGCGTTCCGCACCGCCTTGAAGGATGCGCTGGAAAATGCCGGCGACATTCAGATCTCCCAAGGCACGCTCCACTACAGCGCTACCGATCACTTCGGTCTGGGTGCCGACGCCCGCATCATGCTGACGATCAAGAACGGCAACTGGCAAGCCGTGGCACCGTAATTCTCTGTCGCTTTGTGCCGGTTCCCGCTGCGGGGCCGGCACGCTTTTCCAATCGCTTTGCTCTTCGATTGCTTGCATGGACTCTTCCATTACCGCCATATTGATGCTCGATGGTCTGACCAACGGCATCGTCTACGGCCTCATCGCTATCGCCCTGGTGTTGGTGTTTGCGGTGACACGTATTCTATTCATCCCGCAAGGCGAGTTCGTCGCCTTCGGCGCACTCACACTGGCAATGCTGCAGCAGGGACAAACTCCTGGTCCGGTATGGCTGCTGTTGTTACTGGCTGTCTGTGCCACCGGCATGCAGCTCTACACATTACTCAAGAGTGGCCAGCCCGGCGGTATTCTGCGCTGCCTGCTCAAGAATTTGCTGTTGCCTGTAGCCATCGCGGCGTTGGTGCTCTGGGCCGCGCCGCAACAGTTGGCGCTACCGGTGCAGGTTGCCTTGACGTTGCTGCTGGTCACCGCTCTTGGACCATTGATGTATCAGGTGGTCTATGAATCATTGGCAGACGCCAGTGTGCTGGTGCTGCTGATTGTCTCGGTCGGCATCCATCTGGCCATGACCGGACTGGGTCTGCTGTTCTTCGGCGCCGAAGGATTCCGTACCCCCAGTTTCTGGGATGCGCGCTGGCAATTCTCGACACTGACCCTGAGTGCACAGACCGTGGTGGTGGTGGTGACGGCACTGGTCTTGCTGATCGCACTGTGGCTGATCTCCGAACGCACGCTCTACGGCAAAGCCTTGCGCGCGACTGCCGTCAATCGTTTGGGGGCACGTCTGATGGGCATTTCTACCTCGCTGGCCGGCAAAATCAGTTTCGCCGTCGCCGCGTTCATTGGTGCCTTGTCAGGTGTGCTGATCGGTCCGATGAGTACGATCTTTTACGATTCCGGCTTTCTGATCGGTCTCAAAGGATTTGTCGCTGCCACCATCGGCGGACTGGCGAGCTTTCCGCTGGCAGCATGCGGTGCCTTGTTCGTTGGCTTGCTGGAGTCCTTCAGCTCGTTCTGGGCCAGCGATTACAAAGAGGTCATCGTTTTTATGTCCTTGTTACCCATCTTGTTGTGGCGCTCCTTCGTTGCGCCTGTCCATGACGAGGAAGAAGAATGAAGCACATGCGCACTCCTCATCGCCTCCTCCTTGCCTTGCTGCTGGCGCTGCTACTGCTGGTGTTATTGCCGACACCGCTGTTCTGGATCATACAAGCCAACTACATCGGCTTGTATGCCCTGGTCGCCATCGGTCTGGTGCTGCTCACCGGTATCGGTGGCATGACCTCCTTCGGTCAAGCCGCCTTTGTCGGCATCGGCGCCTATACCACGGCTTACCTGAGTACTGCTGCAGCCTGGTCACCCTGGCTGACGCTGCCAGCCGGTCTGTGTATTACCGGCCTGTCGGCCTATGTGCTGGGTCGCATCACGCTGCGCATGTCGGGACACTATCTGCCGTTGGCCACCATCGCCTGGGGCATCAGCCTGTATTTTCTATTTGGAAAATTAGAATGGCTGGGGAAATATGACGGCATTGCTGAGATTCCCAGCCTGCAATTTTTTGGCATCGATCTGGGGCAGGAACGACACATGTTTTTCCTGATCTGGGTCATCGTGCTGGCGGCGGTCTGGTTATCGCTGAACCTGCTCGATTCGCGCGCCGGCAGAGCCATGCGTGCCCTCAAGGGTGGTCGCATCATGGCCGAGGCCATGGGTGTCAACACCGGCAGCTACAAGATCCTGCTGTTCGTACTGGCGGCGTTGCTGGCATCGGTCTCGGGCTGGTTGTTCGCCCATCTGCAACGCACCGTGAATCCGTCGCCGTTCAGTCTGGCGATGGGGATTGAATATCTGTTCATGGTCGTCGTCGGCGGTATCGCGCACATCTGGGGCGCTCTGCTTGGCGCTGCCGTGCTCAAACTGCTGGCCGACCAGTTGCAGGTTTTGCTGCCGGCCTTGCTGGGTGATGGCGCTAATGTGGAAAGCATCGTCTTTGGCGTGATCTTGATCCTGTTGCTGAAATATGCGCGCGGCGGTTTGTGGCCTTGGCTATGCCAGTTCGGCACGCGCTTGATGCCGTCGGCGGCACTACCTATACGCGTACAACACGTATCAACGTTGGCGCGCCGCGCCGTCCCGACCAAGGGTGATGCCTTGTTGGAAGTGACAAACATAGCCAAACGCTTCGGCGGTCTAGTGGCAGTCAATGAAGTGTCCTTTGGCGTCAAGGCGGGCGAGATTGTCGGTCTGATCGGCCCCAATGGCGCCGGTAAATCAACTACCTTCAATCTGGTCACCGGTCTGCTGCATGCCAGTAGCGGCACGGTCCGTTTCAATGGCCAGGAGATCAGCGGCCTGCATTCGCGTGCCATTGCCTTGCGTGGTGTGGCGCGCACTTTTCAGCACGTCAAATTATTACCATCGATGTCGGTGCTGGAAAACGTGGCGCTGGGCGCGCATCTGCGCAGCCGCCAGGGCTTCTTGCGCAATACCGTCAATGCCATGCTGCATCTGGAGCGGCAAGAAGAGCAAGAACTGCTCGATGAGGCCGCGCATGCCTTGACCCGCGTCGGCCTGCAACAGTGGATGCATGCACCGGCCGGCAGCCTGGCGCTGGGCCAGCAACGCATTCTGGAAATCGCCCGTGCGCTCTGCTGTGATCCCTTACTGTTGTTGCTTGACGAGCCCGCCGCCGGTCTGCGCCATCTGGAAAAACAAGCCTTGGCGCAAGTCTTGCGGCAGTTGCGTGAAAGCGGTGTGAGCATCTTGCTGGTGGAGCACGATATGGAGTTCGTGATGCAGCTAACCGATCACATCGTAGTCATGGAATTCGGCGCCAAGATCGCTGAAGGGACACCGGCGCAGATTCAGCAACATCCGGCGGTGATCGAAGCTTATCTGGGTGGAATCGAATGAACGACACACTATTGGAAGTCAAGCAATTGCGCGCCAGCTACGGCAAGGTACAGGCACTCTACGACATTGATCTGCAACTGCAGCGCGGCAATATCGTCACCGTGATCGGTCCTAACGGTGCCGGCAAATCGACCTTGCTCAACGCCATCATGGGCGTGCTGCCGTCGCAGGGCAGCATTCGCTTTCGCGGTCAGGCCATCGAACGCAGCAGCCTGGAGCAGCGGGTATTGTCAGGCATCGCGCTGGTGCCTGAACGGCGCGAGCTGTTCGCCACCATGACGGTAGAAGACAATCTGGTGCTGGGTGGCTTTCGCCGCGTACGGCTGGGCCATGCGCAGGCGCTGGATCAATTGCCAACGGTCTTCGAACTGTTCCCGCGTCTGCAGGAACGGCGCACGCAACTGGCCGGTACGCTCTCTGGCGGCGAGCGGCAGATGCTGGCGATCGGCCGCGCCTTGATGGCCAAACCGGAGCTGTTAATGCTGGATGAACCCAGCCTCGGTCTGGCCCCGCGCATCGTCAAGGAAATTCTGCAAATCGTGGCGCGCTTGCGCGACAGCGGCATCGCCATCCTGTTGATCGAACAGAATGCGCGCGCGGCGCTGCAGGTAGCCGACTACGGTTACGTTCTCGAGTTAGGGAAAATTTCCATGCAAGGAGCGGCAGATCAGCTCGCCAACGACAGCCAGGTGATCCAGGCATACCTGGGTTTTGGCAAACAACAGACGGCCTGAACAACATCAGAGGAAACTACCGTGGGTCAAGCCATGCACTACACACCACCGCTGCGCGACATGTACTTCGTCTTGGAGGAATTGCTCGACGCGCCGGCGCAACTGGCTGCACTGCCGCAACATGCAGAATTCGACGTGGCGCTGATGCAGCAGGTACTGACAGAAGCTGCTCGCTTTGCAGTCGAAGTGCTTGCGCCCCTCAACGCGACGGGTGACCGTGAGGGCTGCCGTTATGAACAGCATGATGGCGCCGGCAGCGTGCATACTCCTACCGGCTTTGCTGCTGCTTACCAGCAATTCTGTGACGCTGGCTGGCCGGCCCTGGCCTGCGCCCCCGAGCATGGCGGCCAAGGCTTGCCGCATTTTTTGCAATGTGCCTTGTTTGAAATGTTGAGTGCTGCCAATCATGGCTGGACCATGTACCCAGGCTTGTTGCATGGCGCCTATGCTTGCCTGGCGGCCCATGCCAGTGCGCATTTGCAGGCAAGCTATCTGGAAAAAATCGCCAGCGGCACCTGGTTGGCCACGATGTGTCTGACCGAGGCGCACGCCGGCAGCGACCTGGGCTTGCTGCGTACGCGTGCAATCGCACAGGAAGACGGCAGCTATCAGCTCAGCGGCGACAAGATTTTCATCTCCGGCGGCGAGCAAGACCTCACCGACAACATCATCCATCTGGTGCTCGCGCGCATGCCCGATGCGGCACCCGGCAGCAAGGGATTATCCTTATTTCTGGTACCCAAGATCTTGCCCGATGGCAGCCGCAACAAGGTGAGCTGCACCGGTATCGAACACAAGATGGGCATTCGCGGCAGCGCTACCTGTAGCATGCGTTTCGAACAGGCCATCGGCTGGCTGGTGGGGGAGCCGCAGCGCGGTCTGGCGGCGATGTTTGTGATGATGAATGCGGCTCGCCTGCATGTCGGCATTCAAGGCGTTGGCTTGGCCGATGCCGCCTATCAGCGCTCACTGAGCTATGCGCGGGAACGCTTGCAGTCGCGTGCGCCGGGGCCGGGGCAGCGACGCGATCCGAATGGTCGGGCTGCCGATCCGATTGTGCTGCAGCCGGCAGTGCAAAAATTGCTGATGGCGCAACGCTGCCGCACCGAAGGCGGACGCATGCTGGCCTATTGGGGTGGGCTGCTGCTGGATCTGGCCGAGTACGACACCGATGCAAGCCGTCGGCGTGCTTACCATGAACAACTGGAATTCATCACACCGGTGCTCAAGGTGCTGTTGACGGAACAAGGCTTCCTCAGTACCAGCCAGGCCTTGCAAGTGTTCGGCGGGCACGGCTATGTGACGGAAACCGGGATTGAACAATTCCTGCGCGACGTGCGTATCACGATGATCTACGAGGGCAGCAATGAAGTGCAGGCAGTCGATTTTCTCCTGCGCAAAACACTGAGCGATGGCGGCGCCCGAATGACGGCGTTTCTTGATCAGGTGGAACAGGAAACCGGCAAGGATAGTCCCGTGATGAAGGCCGCGGCGCACAAACTCAAGCAACTGACAGGCACGCTGCGTGGCATTCTGTCGACGTTGTTGCAGAAAAGTCCGACACGACCAGAGCTAGCTTATTTCATCGCCGACGACATGTTGCGGCTGACGGGGCATGCCGCCTTGGGCTGGTTATGGTTGCGCGCAGCGCGTATGGCAGCGGCAAAAGTCACGGTGGAGGCAGAGTTCTACCAAGGCAAGCACGACAGCGCGTGCTATTATTTTGCCTTTCTATTTCCGGAAGTGCTGCAATTGCAAGACGTGGTGCAGGCTTGTTTGAGTGCATCTGTTGACGCCGTGCCAGCAATTCCAACTGATCTGACCCGACACGATGCTACCTAAGAAACCGGCTGAATTTGATATCGACGATGCCGACGCCTCAACGGCGACACCACTCGATCAAAGCCTGTTGCTTAGCTTGGTGGGATATAACTGCCGACGCGCCTACATTACGATCATGCCCTTGTTTGAAAAGCGCATGGCAAAATTTGAACTGCGCCCGGTGGACTTCACGGTGCTCAGTTTGCTCAGGGCAAATCCCAATATCAATCAGAAACGCCTGTCGCAAGAAATCAACGTCTCGCCACCGAATCTGGCGACCTTACTGGATCGTCTGGAACAACGTGATCTGGTGATGCGACAACGTAATCCGCAAGACCGCCGTTCGCAAACGCTGGTACTCACCAGCAGCGGCATGCGTATGTGTGCCAAGGCAGAAAAGACGGCGGTAGAACTGGAAACACGGGCAACCGAAGCGCTGAACCAGAGTGAGCGCGATGAATTGATCCGCTTGTTGCAAAAAATCTTCATGCCGCCCGGCTAACTACCCTATCTCAGCCGGGCGACATGATTGCGTTGCGCACGCATTAACGCAGAAACACCGCTTCGGCATTGCCAGCATTGGCATGCGCTTGTTGATACTGCTTCAACTCGGCGACAACTTCAGCACGGGTCTTGGTCGACGAGGCAGTCATGGTGACAGGGCCGGAGTAGTAATCGTTGGCCAGTGTTTCGCCATTGGCGCGCGCTTGCTTGAGCTCTTCAATAACTTGTGCGCGAGTGAGTTGCGACTTCACTTGTCCGACGTTACCTGGATAGCCGTCATTGTTGATAATCTGACCGTTAGCCTGGGCTTGTTGCAACTCAGCAATGACTTCAGCACGTGTCTTGGTCGAGACGAACTGCACATCATCGGGATAGCGTGATTCGGCCAAAGCGGCACCGGCAACACCGAACAGGACAATAGCAGACACGGCTGCAGAAATATTCTTGATGTTCATGATTGACTCCAACATTGTGAAACGCTGAACGGAGCCGGATCTCACTGTTGAGGTCCTGTTCAAAACGCCGTTCACCATGGAGATCATTCTATTTGTTTCAAAATCAAAGAAAAATAGGAATTTGTGCAATGCACTATTCCCAATTTAGAAACAATGAAGGATGGAGTCGTGTAAGGAGGTGCCCGAAACAAGGCCTTTTACGCAGCGGCAAGCCTGCTTATTGCGGCGCGCCGAAGTGATATTGCTTGAGGAGAACCCAGCTGCCGTGCTGGACCTGATACATGGAAAATGCCAGCTCACGCAACTCGCCGCGAGTATCAAAAGAGATATTCCCGGTCAGGCCTTTGAAATTGATTCCATGCAGCGCTTTGGTGATCTCATGCGGATCATCTGAGTCGGCTTGCATGAAAGCGGCGGCCAACACTTGCACCTGATCATAGACGCTCGCCGAAAACGGGCCAGGATAAGCACTATATTTTTGCCGATAGTTTCTCTCGAAGTTCAGAAACCGTTTACTCATTTCCTGATGTAGTCCTGGAGCAATGGCGACGGTCATTTCAGCACCTTCGCCGGCGTTGACCAGAAACGTCGGCTCAACGATGACGGCAGCAGCGATCAGCGGACAGTCGATGCCGGCGTGATGCATGCCTTTGGCAAACATGGGAGTCTGATCGCCCAGACCAGCGAAAAAGACGGCTTCCGGCTGCGCCGTTTTCAGGTTGCTCAGGATGTGACTGAAATCGAAAGAAGTGGCACTGACGGACTCGACGCTGACCACCCGGCCACCTTCCCGGACCAATGCAGCAGCGAATTTATCCTTGTAACCAATACCGAACTGACTGTCGGCATGCACAATGGACACTTGCGTCTTGTGCAACTCATGTACGGCAAATGATGCCAGCACATTAGCCCGCTGCTCATAGTAAGAAGCTAGGCGGAATGCTGTGTCGTGGCCTTGCTGGGTATATTTTTGACTGCCCACCGTCGCAAAATGCGCAATCCCGGCATGCTGATAAATGCTCGAAGAGCTGATGGCAACATTGCTGTTGTAGATGCCAACCACACCGATCACTTTGCGACTGACGAAATACCTGGCGGCCAATTCAGCGATGAGTGGATTGGACCTGTCATCCTGCTCCAGTAATGCAAACGTGAGCTTGTCGCCTTTGAAGCTCAGTCCTGCATTGTTGAGGTCGGCAACAGCCATCCGGGCACCATTAAGCATGCTCACTCCGTTGGCCGCATTGAGTCCGGTAATCGGACCGCCGAATCCGATGGTAACGACTCTCTGATCAGCGACAGCGACGGGCGCAACAAGCCAATGACCCAACACAATCACTGCCGCAATTGCGGTGATGAAATTTCTGCGTTTGGCTGTCGTTACCATCATGCCTGATCCCGTATACGTCCCCTGATATGCCAATCTTCATGCTTTCAAATAGCATATATCAGTTCAAAGCCGCTGCGGTGATGAAATACGATTCATCGGCCGTTGTATTTGTGTGACATGGTAAGTCAGCAGTAGTGCATGACTCTGAAAACAGACAATTGCTGCGCCGCAGCCAAGCCATTCCTCAGGCCTGCCAGACGCCGTAGCCAGCCTCACGCAGACCGATGGCCAGCTCTACTTCCATATCGCGGGCGCCGTCATAGGGCATGGGATTGTACATCTCATAGAGTTGCGGCAGCAGCCGCAAACCGTAGTCGCGCACGAAGCGGTTGGATTGAATTCCAGCCTTGTGCTTGTCGAAACGCAAGTCCGGATTAAGTCCCGTCATACCCACATAAACACAGGGCTTGCCACTGACATAATCAGGATTGGATTTGCGAAAACGTGGCTGATCAAGAACCTCGAGTGATAACTCGATGACATACACCGAATAGTGATAACGGCGTGCCATGTCGACTGTCGCAGTCTGCCGCTCAGGAATGCAGGCTGGTGGACTTGCCCGGCAGCGTCACCAGCAACATACCTACCAGCGCCAGTGCAAACGCCGCCAACTGAATCAATGTCAGCGACTCGCCCAGCACCAGCACGCCAACCAACGCCGCACTGACCGGCAGCATTACGGTAAAGACGCCGGCACGTGCGGCCGCAATGGATTTGAGGCCGGTCATCCACAGCCACACTGTCCAAACACTGGCGGCCAGTCCGTAGAACAACAGCAATGCCCAGATACCACTATTGACCGCCACAAAGTCAAACGACCAGGCGGTGTACAAACCCATGGGCGTCATCAACACCAGACCCCACAAGTTGATGATGGCGCTGATACGTTTGGGGCTGAGCACTGCGGTCAGCTTCTTGCCGATCACGGCGTACGCGGCTTCGCACAACACGGCGGCAAATACCAGCAGGTTGCCGAGCCAGACTTGATTGTGCGCGCCACCGGCAACCGCGTCTGGAGCATGCGCCGTTTTGGCCAAGGACAGCAAACCTATGCCAAGCGCGCCGCACACGATCGCCAGCCAGATCCGCACGCCAATGCGTTCACGCAAAAAAATCCAGCTCATCAACGCCACCACGGCAGGAATGACCGACATGATGACTCCGGCCGAGACGGCACTGGTCATGCTCACGCCAGTGATCATGCAAATCGAGAACATGAAATTACCAAGAAACGACTCGAGAAATACCAGCAGCCGCATACGCGGCGTCAAGCTGGCTTCGTCTTCCGGTTTTTTAAACCAGCCCAGCATGGCAACGGCACCGATGCCAAAACGCAACCACGCCAGCAAGAACACTGGCAGCGCAGCAACCAGCGGTTTGGTCAGCGCCACGTAGGAACCCACCAGCGACATGCTCAATGCCAGGCAGACATAGGCGAGAAAACGGCTGGGTTGCACGCGGGGATAGATAATAGAGGTCATGGAAGGCACAAAATGCTTATTGTCTGCAGGAAAGACGAGCCTGCATTCTAATATGAAGCGCACCATGACGTAGAAATCGCCGTTCCGGTAAGAAATGTAAGCAGATAATGCTGAGCCTTTCAAGGCTGCGGCAATGCTCTATATTTGAATCACGGCGACGCACCACATGCGCCAGAATTGAAAGGACCCCATCATGTTCAGCAAAAAACTTATTCCCGCCCTGCTCATTTCTACCGTGCTTGCCGCATCGGTATCGAGCTCGGCAATGGCGCACGACCGCGATGGTCTGGCCATCGCAGCTGGCATACTCGGTGCAGTCGCAGTCGGCTCCATCATTGCCAATACCGCACCGGTCTACGCTGCACCACAACCGGTGTATCAACCAGTCTATCAACAGGTACCGCAACCGGTGTATTACCAGGCGCCGCAACAAGTCTATTACCAGCCTGCGCAGGTGTATGCAGCACCTACTCCGGTCTATCTCGCACCACAATACCGTCACTATCATCACCGCGATTATGATCGCCGCGACTACGATGGGCGTTATTGATGATTGCCCCAACTGTCTTCATGACACAAAACAAGGCCGACAAGCTAAATTGTCGGCCTTGTTTTTCCGGCAGCGTACTTTAAGCCTTGCTCTTCAGACTTCCATCTCATGTGACAGACGCGGCGATGCGCTCGCCGACAGAGTTGCACCGGGCGTAATATCGATGCTTCGCGTGCTGCCAACCGCCTGAGCGGCAACGCGTGCGGCGCCTAGTTTAAATACACCAACGACTTGCTCCAATGTTTCCGCCTGTTCCTGCAATGCCTTCGCGGCGGCGGCGGCTTCTTCCACCAGCGCCGCATTTTGCTGCGTGGCCTGATCCATTTCCACCACCGCCTGGTTGACCTGGCTGATGCCCGCGCTTTGTTCCTGACTGGCATTGGCGATCTCACCGACAATATCGGTCACCTTCTGCACGCTGGTGACGATCTCGCTCATGGTATTGCCGGCTTGCTCCACCAATTTGCTGCCCGAAGCGACCTTGTCGACCGAGTCATCAATCAAGGTCTTGATCTCCTTGGCCGCTGCTGCCGAGCGCTGTGCCAGGCTACGCACTTCTGAGGCGACCACAGCAAAACCACGCCCCTGTTCGCCGGCGCGCGCGGCTTCTACTGCTGCATTCAACGCCAGAATGTTGGTCTGGAAGGCAATGCCGTCGATCACACTGATGATGTCGACAATTTTATGCGAAGACGCATTGATGGAATCCATCGTGCCGACAACCTGACGCACCGCATCACCACCTTGCGAGGCAATATTGGAGGCAGACAAGGCAAGCTGGTTGGCCTGCCTGGCGTTTTCGGTGTTCTGCTTCACGGCCGCAGTCAATTGCTCCATGCTCGATGCAGTTTCTTCCAGCGCAGCGGCCTGCTGCTCCGTGCGCGACGACAAGTCGACATTGCCGGCGGCAATCTGGCGTGCGGCGACACTGACAGACTCGGTCGTGTGACGCACTGTGCCAATCACGTCAACGATGCGGCCACGCAGTTGGTTGAATGCAACGGCAGTGCGACCAATTTCATCCAGACGCTCCACACGCAACGGTTGCGACAGGTCCAGCGAGCTACTGATAGCTTCAAAAGTCTGTTGCATATTGCTGAGACTGCCACTGATATTGCGATACAGCGTCAGCGCCAACACGCCGGCAAGCAGAAATGCCACGATGATGACAGCGACCATGCTCTCGAAGGCAAAGTGATAGGCATCCACGCTCTCGGCACGCACATCCTGAACCAGCTTGTTGTTGTATTCAATATGCGCGTCAATTCCCTTGCGCACCGCTGCTGCCGATAATGCTAGCGGACTGCCGGCCGCCAAGGTAGCGCGGACACCATCCATGTCACCGGCATGTGCGGCGGCGAAGAACGGAATCAAGGCCTGGCGGTAGGCGTCCATGTTGGCCTTGTCAGCCTGCAGCAATTGACGGTCCGTATCGTCGTAGACGCGTTCGTTTTCATATTTGCTCACCACATCGTCAAACGCTTTATTAGCATCGGCGACAGCCTTGTCGAGCGCTGTCTTGTCAGCCAGATTGGAAAACACCGACAGCCGATAGCCGGCCAGACGAGTATCAGCGAGGTCGCTCTTGGCGGCATTAAGGCCGTGAATGCTAGGGATGATACGATTTTGCACTGTGTCGAATCGCTGTTGCGCGCGCTGCAGCTGAATGAGTCCGTCAATACCGACAAACAGCAAGGCCAGCAAGGCTGTCGACAGTGTGAGAACAAGGCGTTTTGTAATTGTCATGGTCGTTTTTCTTTTAGAGAATCAATCCAGTGCGGGTCGTGCGAGCCGAAGAACATTGATGATACGACGGCGCAATGGCGCGGAAAATTGCCTGCTCGTATAGGCTCAGAAAGCAGGCTCGGTGTCGGGTGAAATTTCTTCAAAAGCATTTCGCAGCGAAGCACCATGTTCTCGACAAAACTGTTGCCCGGCACGGTGGCCAACATCAAACAAGCGTTGCATATTCGACGCGGACCAATCGAGCACCTCGGGCCAATGCTCCTCAGGTATTCCACTCATCAGATCGACTTTGAGAAGACGCCGCAGCGGCTCACCGGTTTCGGAATTCGTGTTGTGCTCAAGCTCGAACAAACGTAATTCGCTCTTGGAAATCTTGACCAGAGGCGTGATGATGGAACGTACCCAGGCGTCGTAAAGATTGCGCGGCTTACGGATGAGTCGATCGTCTCCGAGAATGTCGAGCACGACCAGCGTCTCGATGTCTTCGCATAGACCGTTGCCGTCAGGCTTGGTGAAAAGAGGATTGAAATTAAGCGTGTCGATGGCAGCGCCTTCAATGTAGTCGTCGCCATCGATTTCAGTCGGCGGATAAAGGAAGGGAAAAGACAGCGCTGCACGCACATGAATGGCGGCAATTTCTTCCTTGCTCCAGATGGTCATCTCGCCCCTGCTCATGTTGTAGGCGTTGATGTAAAACTCCGGCTCCATATTCGCAATGGCGTCGAAATCGATGGCTTGCTCCAGAAATGGATGATGTGCGCACAAACCCAGACTGCTCGATGACAGATCCGACGGCGACAAGCTCGATAGGAGCAGGTGCATCCAGTCATTCCAGGCACCCGATGCCTGCGTCATGCGCTGGTGGAAGACATCCAGAAAAGGTGCGCCTCCTGCAGCCATCAACGCAGGAAAAGTATCGGGAAGCGCCTTGGCGCTGTCGCGAAAGCTGTTCGCCTCTTGCCCTGGCTTCTGAAAAATCCGGGTGTTGATCGGAAACATTTTGTAGATGCTGTCAGCGACGCCCACATCGGCCCAACGTCGCAGCGCCTGACGTGGCGAACAACCGAGCGGTGCCTGGTACAACAGCCCCATCAGCACGCCAGCACCGGATGCCGAAATGACGTCGAACTTAATGCCTTCATCAAGAAATGCTGTCAAGGCACCAGCGATCAAGGTGGAATTGGGCGCGCCGCCGCCAATGATCAGGGCTTTCTTTCCAGTGCTTTGCTGATTGCTCATCTTAGCCTCTCAATGTCGCGTGGATGTTGATCCGGCGCTGCAGATGCAATAATGATGCGCCGCAAAAAGTCATTCCTGCGAGAAGAAATATAGCCGCAAAGAAACAGGAATTAGTCGCCAACAGTGATTTAATTAACGCATATCAGATATTCAAGCATTCCATAAGAGTTACTGACTAAGGGATTGCGCTTGATTCATTCTGATTCACTTTGACACCAATATGAGAAAAGACGTACGAGAGACTCGACAGAAATAGTTGGTTTTCGGATAAAAACAGAAACTCAACACTCTGATTTTGTGCAAAGCAAAATCATGGATGGCATCGCATCGGGACAAGCATCAGCTGCTTTTTAGCACCTGATCAAGTTGTTCCAATTCCATCGGAGGATAATAGTAAAACCCTTGGAAAAACTGGCAACCGATTGCCTTCAGAAATTTTTCCTGCGCCAGCGTTTCAACCCCTTCGGCCACCGTTGTGCACGACAGAATTTTGGCCAACGACACGACGGCGCGGATGATCAGTTCGCTCTTCTCGCTGATACCGATCTGTGCAACAAACGAACGGTCTATCTTGATGCTTTTGGTCGGAAAGCGACTCAGTTTCTGCAGCGACGAATAGCCGGTACCAAAATCATCGATCGTGATGGCATAGCCTTGTTCGGTGAGTGCCTCGAGATGTGTAATAGCTAGGTTTTCATCATCCACCAGGCCGGTTTCTGTAATTTCAAATTCGAGATGTTCGGGGCTGATGCGGTATTGTTGACAAGTAGCATTGACCATATCGAGCAAATCCGCACGCACAATATCGTTGGCCGAAAGATTGATGGCAATGGGCAGACAAGTGCCGCGGAGATCGAGACTCTTGCGCATATAAGCGCAGGCTTGCTCAAGCACGAAAGCGGTGATGAATTGCATGGCGCCGCAATTTTCGGCCACGGGAATAAATTCACTCGGCGACAGTTCACCCAGCGTCGGTGAGCGCCAGCGCAGCAACGCTTCCAGCCCGATGATGAGACCTTCAGCGGTGAGCTTGGGTTGATAGACCAGGCGCATTTCATTTTCACGCAAAGCCATCGCCAGCGCTTGTTCTATGCTCAACCGGCGACGAATCAAGGCCCCGGCCTCATCATCGAAGACTGCCACATTCTGGTTACCGGACTGACGAGCAGCATCCATAGCCAGCTTGCCACGCTGTATTAGTTCGTCGCCGTCGGTTTCGCCGGGGCGCGAGAATGCCACTGCCATCGACAGTTGCAAGCGATGCGCGATCTGATCGACCTGCAATTGAGCAGGTAAGTTGCGACGTATATGCTCGATTCGTGGAATCACGTCATCACTACCGTCATGACTTTCGATAGTGAAGCAAAACAATACGCTGCGCAGTCGCGCAGGAAGACTGTCTGCTGGCAGCAGATGACGCAACGCATTGGCGAAGGCAACGATGAGGGCGTCACCGGCCACACTGCCATGCGAATCGTTGATGTATTTAATACTGTCGAGGCGAATCAGCACGAGTGCAATCTGGCGACGCGGCGCCATGATTGACATGGCTTGCTCCAGTTGCTGACGCAACAGATTTCTATTGGGCAGTTGTGTCAGCTGATCATGGCTGCTGAGGAAAGACTCACGCGCCGTGCTGCGGTCGAGTGCGTCCTGAATCTGACGAAAATGCGAGATATCACGCAGGGTAACCATATA